>Ga0255057_10000409_pt1 | contig 24527 bp, 19 predicted proteins | sample Cases_109_6_MG_FD_189022 | JGI IMG/M metagenome (GOLD analysis project Ga0255057, IMG submission 189022) | Seawater microbial communities from Amundsen Gulf, Northwest Territories, Canada - Cases_109_6 | ecosystem: Environmental > Aquatic > Marine > Gulf | place: Canada: Northwest Territories... | reverse complement strand
TGTACCTCGCCGGCCAGGTTATCGCCCGATACGAAGGCTTCATCGCGAGGTACATGGGCGATGGCATACTCGTGTACTTTGGTTACCCGCGGGCACACGAGGACGATGCAGCCCGGGCTATCTACACCGGGCTCGACTTGGTGGAGGCCATGAATGCACACGTCGGTGTCAGCGGCATGCAGGGCGAGCCCCTTGCCGTTCGTGTCGGGATTGCCAGCGGGCTCGTCGTCGTCGGAGATCTGATCGGAACAGGCGCCTCAGAGGAGGCCGCTGTGGTAGGTGAAACCCCGAACCTTGCCGCGCGACTTCAAGCCTTGACCGAACCGAATACCGTTGTCGTTGCCGGGCACACGCACCGACTGGCAGGTGGTTTGTTCGAATATGCCGACCGCGGAACGCATAGGCTGAGGGGTTTTTCCGAGCCGATGCACGCCTGGCAAGTAATTGGCGAGAGCGACGCGGAAAGTCGCTTTGACGCAGCACACGGCTTCGGCCTCACCGCGCTTGTCGGACGCGATGAGGAGATCGACCTCCTGCTTCGGCGTTGGCAGCGCGCGAAAGAAGGCGAAGGTCAAGTAGTGTTGATCGCGGGGGAGCCTGGCATCGGGAAGTCCCGTATCGCGCAGGCGCTGCGCGAGAGAGTATCTGGAGAACCGCATACACGACTACGCTACCAGTGCTCTCCGTACCATACCAACAGCGCGCTCTACCCGATAATCAATCAGATCGAACGTGCGGCCAAGTTCGCGCGCAAGGACTCGCCTGATACCAAGCTGGACAAGCTGGAAATGCTACTCGCCTTGTCGGCGATGCCGGTGCATGAAGTGATGCCGCTGTTCGCCGCATTGTTATCGATTCCGGTCGATGACCGCTACCCGCCACTTACGCTCAGTTCCGAGCGACTCAAGGAGGAGACGCTGGAGGCGATGACGCATCAGCTACTCGGGCTCACCGCGTGTCAGCCGGTACTGTTCATATTGGAGGACGCGCATTGGATTGATCCCACGACGATCGAGCTCCTCGACCTCACTGTTGATCGGGTTCAGAACGCGCGAGCCTTGGTGATTATCACCTATCGGCCCGAGTTCACGCCCACCTGGACGGGTGCCGCCCACGTGACCACGCTTACGATCAACCGATTGAGCAAGAAACTCGGTGTCACCATGGTGGAGAACGTGGCGGGCAGGAAGAAGCTGCCTGAAGAGTTGTACGAACGCATCGTGGATAAGACCGACGGTGTGCCGCTATTTATCGAGGAAGCGACGAAGACAATTATTGAGTCGGATTTTCTCGAAGAGAAAAATGGTGCTGACGTGCTGGCGGATTCACCGCGCTCGCTCGTCATCCCGGCCACGCTGCGCGATTCGTTGATGGCGCGGCTCGACCATCTGGGGCGAGCCAAGGAGGTAGCGCAGATCGGCGCCACCATCGGACGCGAATTCTCTTATGATTTGCTTGCGGCCGTATCCGAGATCGATAAGCAGGAACTGGAGGACGCACTCGACCAATTGACACAATCGCAGTTGGTCTTGCGCCATGGTGCGCCACGCGATGCGACGTACCATTTCAAACATGCGCTCGTACAAGACACAGCTTATGAAAGCCTGCTGCGCAGCAAGCGCCAGCAGCTGCACGCACGCATTGCCAGCGTGCTCGAACAACGGTTCCCGGAAACGGCGACAGCCAAACCTGAGCTACTCGCCCATTATTGCACCGAGGCCGGTGAGACGGACAAGGCGGTGTCGTACTGGCTGAAGGCCGGTCGGCGGGCGAGCGACCGCTCAGCGAACGCCGAGGCCGCGGGCCACCTGCGCAGGGGCTTGCAAGAGGTCGACAAGCTGCCGGACACGCCACAGCGCAAGCGGCGCCAGCTGGAATTGCTCATAGCTCTCGGCCCACCCCTCATCACGACCCAGGGTCCGGGAACAGCTCACGTTCAGCAAGTCTATGCGCATGCCCTGGAACTGTGCACGGAGCTGCCCGAATCCGAGGAACACTTCTCAGCGTACTGGGGATGGTGGAGGGTCTCCATGAACCACCAGAGCGGCCTGAAACGCGCGAACAAACTCCTTGCACTGGCACAGAAGCTGGGCGAGACGAGCTTCGTTCTGCAGGCGCACCATTGCCAATGGGCGACCCTGTTCATGCTTGGTGATCAAGAAGCCTGTTGCCACCATATCGAGGAGGGTCTAAAACTATACGATCCTCAACGGCATAGATCACACGCGTCGATTTACGGCGGACATGATGCGCGAGTTTGCGCCTACGGGGAGTACGCTTTGGCTTCGTGGCTGCTTGGCTACCCCGATCGCGCCCTGGAATCAGTGAGCCGCGCTGTTTCGTGGGCTGAGGAGCTGTCCCACGCGGCAAGCCTCGCGCACGCGAAGGACTACGAGCTCATGCTTCACCGGTATCGCCGCGAGGCGAGCACCGTTTACGCGAAGGCCGAAGAAATGAACGCATTTTCGCTTGCCCAGGGGATGCCTGATTACCTGGCGAAAAGCATCATCTTTCGAGGTTGGGCCCTGGCCACGATGGGAAATGCCGAGCAGGGTCTAGAGGACATGCGCGCCGGACTCTCGGATCTTCAGCAGATCGGAACCAGGGAAGACTTCCCCGTCTTTTTCGACATGCTCGCTGCCGGCTGCCTCATGGCGGAACATGTTGGCGAAGGTATCGATCAGGTCAATATCGCGTTGGCCGAAGCCGAGCGGATGGGCATGCGATATTGGATGGCCGAATTGCACAGACGCAAGGCCAATTCACTACTGCCGCTGTCCGACGATGAGTCTCAAGCCGAGCTCCACTTGAAGCGTGCATGCGACATTGCACGCGAGCAGCACGCGAAATCGCTGGAGTTGCGAGCGGCCCTGGACCTGGCGCGCTTTAAGCAGCGGATGGGTCGGACCGATGAGGCACAGGACCTGGTACTCCCCATATACGAGACATTCACAGAGGGTTTCGATACTGTCGACCTGCAGGATGCGCGGACTTTTCTGTCCACGCAAACGACGAAGCACTGAATCTAATAAGTACGAAGGAAAGGGGGAGGTTCTATCGTGACGCCTGAGGAGTCACACCAAGATGTCGGTCTGAAATCGTATCGTCGCGGTACGCATCGGATCGTATCGCCGCAGAAAACCCTGGAACGCGTGCGTCCATTCATGTCGGCGCTGGGTATTACGCGTATCGCCAACGTTACCGGTCTCGACCGACTCGGCATTCCGGTGGTGATGGTGTGTCGGCCGAATTCGCGATCAATTGCCGTATCCCAGGGCAAAGGGCTCGATCTTGATTCGGCCAAGGCATCGGGGCTCATGGAGTCGGTTGAGACTTACCACGCTGAACGCATCACGTTACCCCTGAAACTCGCGACTCTCGAGGAACTCGCGGCCGGCCACTCTGTCGTCGACGTCACGAAACTTCCCCGCTCGCGCCAGGGTAGATACCAGGATCATGAGCCGATGCTGTGGATCGAAGGATACGACTGGAACGACGGTTCGTCCTTGTGGTTGCCTTACGAGCTGGTCAGCGCCAACTACACGTTGCCGCTTGCACCGGGCAGCGGACGCTTTGCCGCCAACACCAATGGATTGGCTTCGGGGAATCACCTGCTTGAAGCAATTTGTCATGGCATGTGCGAGGTGATCGAGCGCGACGCTACGACGCTTTGGACGCTTCAGGGTGTCAGTACGCGCCGCACTACGGGACTCGAGCTCGAGTCCGTCGACGACGCCGCTTGCCGGACGGTGCTGGAGAAGCTGGAACAAGCCGAAGTCGACGTCAAAGTATGGGACGCCACCTCCGACGTCGGTGTAGCGGTTTTCTATTGCCTGATTAGCGCTCGTCAGGAAGACGGCAGCGACCCGGAATCAGGCGCCGGCTGCCATCCTTCGCGCGAGGTAGCCTTGTTTCGTGCATTGAGTGAAGCCGCGCAGGCACGCACCACCTACATTGCGGGATCGCGCGATGACTTCGTCCCGGAGCTCTACACGATTGCGAATCGGGAACGAAGACGTCACCAGTGTCGTACCCTGATGATCTCCCACGTTCCGGCGCGCAAGTTTCACGACGTGCCGACATGGCAGTCGAACACCATAAGAGAGGACGTGGATTGGGTAGCGCGGGGCTTGCGATCGGCCGGTTTCGAGCAGATCGCAGTTGTCGACTTGACGAAGGACGAGTTCCAGCTGCCGGTGGTGCGCGTGGTTATTCCTGGTCTCGAAGGTCCTTACGAAGGCGGACACGGAGACTACGTGCCCGGGGCTCGCGCGAACGCGTTGCTGCGGCACTGGTCATGACCATCTACGTCTTTGTCGGGCCTACGCTACCAGTAGAGGATGGATCGGCCGTCCTGGACGCCGTATATCTACCGCCGGTGCAGCAAGGTGATATCTATCGGGTGGCAGCGCTGCTGAATCCCTCGGCAATCGGCATTGTCGACGGCTATTTTCAGCAAGTACCCTCGGTCTGGCACAAGGAGATCTTGTGGGCGATGGCACGGGGTATCCACGTCTTCGGTAGCGCCAGCATGGGCGCGCTCCGAGCCGCCGAGCTGGAAGCCTTCGGAATGCAGGGTGTAGGGAGGATCTTCGAAGCGTACCGCAGCGGCGTGTTCGCGCCGTACTTCGGCGAGGCGTTCGAAGACGACGACGAAGTCGCCGTGGTGCATGGCCCGCCTGAAACCGGATACGTGGCTGTGTCTGAGGCGATGGTGAACATCCGTTGCACGCTTACACGTGCAGAGCATGAAGGTGTGATAGGGGCGAACGCGAGAGACGCGCTGGCGCGACTGGCGAAGGATCACTACTATCCTGACAGATCGTACGATGGGCTGCTTGCTCGTGCCTCGAAGCAGCGCTTGCCGAAAGATGAGCTCCAGGCACTGGGTGAGTGGTTAGGCCACAATAATCGGGTCAACCAGAAACGAGAAGATGCCCTGGCCATGCTGGAGGCGATGCGCCGTTTCGTGGCCGCCGAGGAACGGCCGAAGTCTGTCGATTACGCTTTCGAGCATACCACCTTGTGGGACCGCGTCATGGCTGCGCTCGAGTCCGTGGATGATGCAGAGTCCCTGGTATTGGACGAGCTTCGCCTGGAAGGGGAGCCCTACGTTATAGCAAGAAAAGAGGCGCTCAGGCACACACTGGTGCTCGGCAATGACGTCGACGAAGCGTTTCAAGAATCACAGCACGGCGATTCGGACCTCAAACGCCGGTTGACGGAGAATCATGCCAATCCGGAAGAAGTCGATCGCTTGCTCGCCGAGCAGGCGCGACTACAGGCGATTCGGTACCACGCGCAGTCTCTTCCCGATGCGGTTGTCAATCGACAGATAATCGCCCATCTTCGTTCCGACGGTGATTATCAACGTTTCGCTGACCGCTCCCGGTACAAGCAGACGTCGTTAACGTCCAATGGCGCGCCCCCGGCGGAGGCAGCGCTGTCGGGATTGCAGGAGTTGCAGTTGCGGGATTGGTACTTCGAGAAGCGCCTCGGTCGTCAAATGCCAGACGACCTGGATGGCTACATCGCAGACTTCGGCTTTACCGATTTGGACCACTTTCATCGCACGCTGCTCTGTGAGTTCGTTTACCTCTCGGAGGAGAAATCGGCCGCTGCTTCGGAGTAAACCAAGGGCCGCAACCCCATCGAAGACTTCGCAATGCCTACACCGACTGACTCGGCATTCAATGCCAACGGCACGCGATTCAGGCTCTTCCCTCAAGCGCCGGTGAGTCCTGCGTTTGCTGAGCCGGACACCGTGTGGATCGCATTAGCGCCTGAGCATGTCAGCCCGGGCCCTGCTGATGACCGTATGTATGTCATCGACCCGATAGAGAAGACCAGACACTATGACTTTCCCTATCTACCCCCTTACGATGGTCCGGCGTATCCCCCGGTCGAGGCAGGGCCAGACGGCCATTTCGATCACCTGGAGATCGGAAGCCGCGAGTTCAACGCCGCCCACATGTACGCATCTGTTCGCGTGGTCTTGGACATATGGGAGGGATATTTCGGTCGACCCATCGAATGGCATTTCCAGGACCGCAGCGACCGCCTGGAACTGATTCCTCAAATCGATTGGAACAACGCTCACGCCGGCTACGGCTTCATCGAGACCGGGTACCGCAGAAATGAGGCCGGCGATAAGATTCCGCTTTGCCTGAACTTCGACGTGCTGGCGCACGAGCTCGGGCACAGCATTCTCTACTCCGAGATCGGCTTGCCTGCGCAAGAGGCGGTGACTGCCGAGTACGTGGCGTTTCATGAGTCCGCCAGCGATCTCGTTGCGATCATTTCCGCATTGCACTTTGAATCGGTCGTCGACCTGTTGCTCGCCAGGACTCGAGGCAATCTCTACGTGCCCAACATACTCAACCGCGTTGGGGAGCTGTCTCCCACCGAGCAGATACGCCTTGCGAGCAATCCGCTACGTATGTCCGATGTCCCGAGCATTTCGACGCCCGTAACGGAGCTTTCGTATCCAGCCCGGCATCAACTCGGGCAGCCTCTAACCGGTGCAGCCTTTGACATTCTGGTCGAGATCTTTCAACAGAACCTGGTGGCAAACGGGCTGATCAGCGAGGAGCTCGACGACGCGTGCTCCGGCGGTCCAATCGATGACCAACAATACGAGGCGGTGCAACGGAGTTTCGGCGAAGCGTACGCGGGAAATCACGAAGGATTCAGGCAAGCGCTGCTGGATGCGCGGGATTATATGGGCACCTGTCTGGCGGCGGCCTGGAGTCGACTGTCGTGGGACCTGACCTTTGTAGACTTCGGTGAAGCACTCATAAGTGTCGATCGAGTCCTCACCGGCGGGGCGTATCACGGTCTCATATACGAGAGCTTCGTATGGCGACAGATAATGCCGGCGTCTTTCCGTGCGCGGCTATCATTTCGGGAGCGAATGGCGGTCGTCCGTCGGGGTGGGGTGTGAACTTTCGTCCGCTGTCGTCAAGCAGTGGATTCACGGCTCCACAGCAGGACTCGGCAACAGCCACATCCTCATACCATTAGACAATCTCGTACGCTAGGAGTAGCATTTTCAGCCTGAGGGAGTAAGCGTTTCGCATTCTGGGGAGGAGGTGATCCGTGCCGCAACCACCGCAAAATGTGCCCGTTCCGCGCGATCCGCCCGATCCGCGCCTCAACGAGGATCTTTACGAACCGACGTCGATAAGATTGTTCGGTAAACCGTTCCTGGGTCTTCAGTTTGATCCGGCGCAGATGGGAATTCCCCCCCCTGGTTGGATCACGCCGGCCGAAGGTGCGCCATTGCCGATTGCGCCGGGTCGGTGGGAAAGGGCGTTGATGCGGCCTGACGTTCAACTTGCGCGTATTTACAGTTTCTCGTACGACGGTCAGTACTACACGCTACCGCGGCCAACAATATTTCTGGTGCGTGGCAATGGCGTAAGACCCGACGGCGGTACCGGGGTTGTGACTCCAGCGGCCCAGGCTGATCCACGTTTTCACACCCATTACGTCGGTATCGCCGCTAAGGACTGGCAGTTCGCGGACGACATCCTGGTATGGTGGATGGACGAGAAGGAGATGTCCGCCGCCATCGACCTCGAGATCGGCAACCTGGAGCAGATCCTGCTCGCACCCATGCTCGCGCTGGAGGAGGAGACGGCAATGCGCGGTGCGGTGGCCTCTCGTGGTGCGGCGGCTTCCCGGGGCGCGGCAGTGTCCAGGGGGGCAGTGGCCTCGCGAGGTGCGGCGGCCTCGAGGGGCGCGGTAGTTGCCCGGGGCGCGATGATGGGGCCGCACCAGGAGTGATGATACTGAATCGAAAATAGTTGCTCCTGCCCGACTTGCGGGCACGAGATGCGTCTGATTTTCAGTGTGAGCGATCCCGGAGCAAGTCGAGCCCGTTCTCGAACACCGCGGCCTTCCCGCCGAACCCCCGCCAGAAGTGTGGAATGCGGCATCCTGCCATCACATTACTGTCGTTCATTGCTTTTCTGATGCTGGCTGCACGCGTCCCGGCGGCGGCGCCCGACGGTGAAGTGGACCGCGTTATGGCCCTCGACGAAGCGCCGCCCGGGGTCGTCTTCGAGGTGGTGAGTGGCGATCCGGATGCGCTCAACGCCATCATTCCGCAGATCTCGCGCTATGCCGAGCGCCTGCGGACGCGCTTCCCGGATCTGCCGGTAGCCGTGGTGACCCACGGTGCGGAGCAGTTCTCCCTCCTTGCCAGCGAGCAAGGCAGCTACGCGGAGCTGCACGCGCAGATCCGCGCGCTCACCGGCGAAGGCGACGTGGACGTGCATGTGTGCGGTACCCACGCCTCCTGGCGTGACAATACGCCGGAGGACTTTCCCGACTACGTGGATGTGGCAGTGGCGGCGCCCGCCAAGGTCAATGACTACCGGGCGCTCGGGTACATCGTCATTCTCTTCTGACGGGCGGCGGCTTTTCCGTCTTCCCGGCGCGCATTACCAGGGCAATTTTCCGATCTACACTGGCCTTGATGGGTCAATACGGGCGAGAATCCAACCCGAGGCCGGATTGCCTGGATGCTGCCGGCCGCCGCCTGGGCGGCGGAAATCCAGGCATCTGACTCCCATGACCGGAGATCCCATGAGCGACGAGCCCCTAGTGCGGAAGCTTTCCGCCATCCTCTACGCCGATGTCGTCGACTACAGTCGCCTGACCGGTGAGGACGAGGAAGGTACCCATCGGCTGCTCAGCGAATACCTGGATCGCTTGAGCGCGCATGTGCAAGGCAACAACGGCCGGGTCGTGCACTACGCCGGCGATGCCATGCTCGCGGAGTTCGATACCGTCGTCGACGCCGTCTCCTGCGGCGTCGATGTCCAGAACGATCTGCACGCACGCAACGAGGCGCTGCCCGAAGAGCGGCGGGTATGGTTCCGTATCGGCATCAATCTCGGCGACGTTATCGTCGATCGGGACGACATCTACGGTGACGGCGTCAACATCGCGGCGCGACTCGAGGGGCTCGCCGATCCCGGCGGGATCTGCGTCTCCGGCACCGTGCACGATGCCCTCGGCAGTCGCCTCGCGCTCGGCTACGCCTTCATGGGCGAGCAACAGGTCAAGAACATCGCCCAGTCCGTGCGTGCCTACCGGGTGATCTTCGATTGGACGGAGCCGGCGAAGGATCCTGTTTTCGGGGGAGCGGTACGCGCGGCGCGCCGGAATTTTGCGCTGCTGACTGGCGCTGCCACCGTGGTGCTCGCAATCGCCGTGACATGGTGGCTGGTCGGCACGCGGCCCGTGGAGAGCACCGCCCCAACGCCGACAGCGGTGACACCGCCGACACCGGTTGCCGAGAAGCCGGAGCAGAAGTCCATCGCCGTCCTGCCCTTCGTCAACATGAGCAACGACCCGGAACAGGAGTACTTCAGCGACGGGCTCACCGAGGATCTGATCACGGATCTCTCGCGGGTTTCGGGCCTTTTCGTGATCGCCCGCAACTCGACCTTCGTCTACAAGGGCCAGGCCATCAACATCCAGGAGGTGGGCAGGGAGCTCGGCGTGCGCTACGTGCTCGAAGGCAGTGTGCGAAAAGCTGGGAGCCGCATCCGCGTCAATGCGCAGCTCATCGACGTCGGCAGCGGCATGCACCTGTGGGCGGATCGCTACGATCGCGAAATCACCGATGTGTTCGCGCTCCAGGACGAGGTCACGCGCACGATTGTCACGGCGCTGGCCGTGAGTCTCACCGAGGAGGACGAGGCGCGCATGCGGGGCGTCGAGGACACGAACCCCGAGGCCTACGACACGCTGCTGCGCGGTAACGAGCTCTACTCCCGCTACACTCCCGGGGACAACGCCGATGCCCGGGATCTGTACGCCCAGGCGATCGCCCTCGACCCGAACTATGCGCGCGCCCATGCGAACCTCGCGCTGACCTATGCCATCGACGTGCTCTTCGCCTGGGTGGCCGAGCCCGAGAAATCCATCCGCATCGGTATTGCCACCGCCGAGGAAGCGCGACGCATCGACGATTCGCTCCCGCAGACCCACTTCACCCTCGCCAATCTGTACGGCGCAGAGGGCCGATGGGAGCTCGCCAACAAGGCAGCCCGGCGTGCGGTCGAGCTCGAGCCCAGCTATTCGGACGGCTACGGAATGCTGGCGGTCACTTTGACCTACCTCGGTAGGCTCGACGAGGCCATGGCCGCAGTCGAGCAGACCAAGCAGCTCAATCCCCGCTTCTCCTACATCATCCTCTGGGTCGAGGGTCGCATTCTGTTCCTGATGGAGCGCTATGCCGAAGCCGCGGCCAATCTCGAAGAGGTCGTCGCCCGCAACCCGGTCTTCGATCAGGGGCACATCGTGCTGGCCGCGATCTACGGGCAGATGGGACGGCTGGAGGATGCCGAGTGGCAGGCCGACGAGGTGCTCGCGCTTCGGCCTGATTACACGATTCGATCGGATCTGGGATTCCGGCGCTTCCCGGTGCCCGAGCACGAGCAACGCTATGTTGAGGGGCTGCGCCGGGCGGGGCTTCCGGAGTAGTCGAGCCGAGCGGCGGCGTTAGAACTCCAGGCTGTCGGCGATGGCCGCGATGCCGGCGCGGGCGCAATCGTCGTCGGCCTGGCCTCCCGGGGCGCCGGAGACACCCACCGCACCGACCACGGAACCAGCAGCCTGCACCGGAACACCGCCGCCGACCATGAGCACTGTTTCCAACTGACGAAGGCCCGAAGCGGGCTGGTCGTAAGCGGTCGCTTTTCCCATTGCCAGGGTGTCGGTGCGAAATGCCGCGGCGGTCCACGCCTTGCGGCGGGCCGTCTCGGCGGTATGCGCGCCGGCCAGCCGGTCGCGCAGGATTACCTGAACCCCGCCGAAGCGATCCACCACCGCAACCGCAGCCTGGTAGCCGCGCTCGCGACAGTCGGCAAGGGTCGCCTGGGCCAACTCCAGGGCGCTCTCCGGCGTCAGCACCTTGAAGCTCATCAAGGGTTCGTCGGGATCCGCGTTGGCGGCGGTGACGGTGAATGCGATGACGGCGGCGTACAGGAGTTTTTTCATTGTCGTGGGCCTCTTCTGGTTCGCGAGCACGTCTACCCGCGCAGGGGGCTCGGTCCTACAGGGTGTTGAGGGGGGGGTCAAGTTCGAGGTGCCGTTGTCCTCGGGCGGTGGAAAGTGACCGGCGCGCATGTTTACTTGCACCGACGGCAGAAGTAGAACCGGCATGTGCGATTATATTCATCACCGGCATATTCTCAATTATGAATCTAAAGCACATGCGGGAGACCGCGCCCCGAGTGAGCGAGCTTAGGTAGGATAATCGGCGATCCCGGGATTGCCCGCCACGTTAACGAGCTTCGGCGTGTTGAGCTTGGCGATCTTCGCCACCTTCTGGTCGCGAAGATACTCCGCCACCACGTCCCAGATGGGAGGCCCCGGCGATTCCGAGCCCACGGTCGCCCAGCCGGCCACCTTGTAACTTTTGCCGGCCTCCACGCTCTCGCCGTTGTCGAGAGTCATGTTGGAGACACGAGATCCGATCTTCTGAGTCGGATCACACACGTAATCGAGCCCGGCCAATCGCACCATGTCACCCCCTTGCTGGTAGTAGGGATCGACGTTGAACAGGTTGTCGAGCACATCCTCCAGAATGAGCTTGAGATCCGCGCCGGTCATTTCCCTCACGTAGGTTTCAGGATAGGTGATAGCCGTCTGGTCCATGACGTGCTCCATGGTGATGGCCTGACCCGGCAGCACCGCCGTGCCCCAGCGAAAACCCGGCGAGAGCGCGATCCGGGCGTCGCCGACGACCCGTTGCGCGTCACAGATGAGCTGGTCGAAGGTGCCGTTGAAGTTGCCGCGGCGATAGAGCAGCGTATCCGCCACCGCCAGTTCCTCCGCGAGCTGCTTTGAGTAAGGCGCGCGCACCTTCTCGATGTACGCGGCCATCTCTGCATCCGCTTCCAGCAGATTCGAGAAAATCGGCATCAGCCGGTAACGATAATCGCGTACCCCGCTATCGCCCAGATCCATGTCCAGAACCACGAGAAACTTGCCGTTGGAACCGGCGTTGCCCACCAGAGTCTTACCGCCGGCGTTCTCGACGATGGTCGGCGCCGGCATGCCGTCGTGGGTGTGGCCGCCGAGGACGGCGTCGATGCCGCGCACCACCGACGCCATCTTGATATCCACGTCCATGCCGTTGTGGGAGAGAACGATGACGGCGTCGGGCCGCTCGTCGGCGCGAACCTTGTCCACCATCGCCTGCATCTCGTCGTCGCGGACGCCGAAGCTCCAGTTGGGAATGAAGCGCCGAGGATTCGCGATGGGCGTATAGGGAAAGGCCTGGCCGATGATGGCGATGCGCTTGCCGCCGACTTCCTTCATCGTATACGGCTTCAAGGCGTGGCCGGTATCCTCGTCGTAGGAGGGTGCGCCGTCGAACAGGGCGTCTTCCGAGAGCTTCACATTCTGCGCCAGAAACTCGCCGTTGAAGGCGTCGATGTTGGCGAGGATCTCTTCTTCCCCGTAGGTGAACTCCCAGTGCCCGGTCATGACATCGACACCGAGCAGGTTGGTGGCGCCGACCATGTCGCGCCCGCGGGTCCAGACCGATGTGCCGGACCCCTGCCAGGTGTCGCCGCTGTCGAGCAGCAGGGTCCTGTCGTCGCCGTATTCGGAACGCATGCGTTTGACGAGCGTGCTGAGGTGCGCGAAGCCGCCGACCTTGCCGTACCTGGCGGCAGCCTCGCTGAAGTCGAGAAAGGTAAAGGCGTGCGCCTCGATACCACCGGGATCGATACCGAACTCCTCGAGCAGTCGTGTACCGACCACGTGCGGCACTTTGCCCACGCGGGGGCCGATACCGATATTCACATTCGGCTCGCGGAAATAAATCGGTAGCAGCTGAGCGTGGCAGTCGGCGAAGTGAAGCACGCGGACATTGCCGAATGCGGGGACCTCGTAGAGCTCGCCCGGCGCCTTTCTGGCAGCGAACACGGAGCCGGGAAACATGCCGGCCGCGCCGGCAAGCCCGAGCATGCGGGAAAACTCACGACGGTTCATGGTCATTGGAAGCGGTCTTCCCGATGGCGGGCGGCACGAACATACATCATTTTACTGCCTGCAAGACGGTGCCTATGCGCTCTCGCTCCGGCCCGGTACGACCAGATCGGCCAGCGCCATCGCGAGGGCCTGACCGAAACTCATCTCGTCCAGCAGGTAGTACTCCACCTTCATGGTCAACGCGCTGCCGAACACGATTGCGACGGTGGCGAGCAGCGAGCCCATGGCCAGGCTCGACATCCCCGTTACACCCTGGCCAATGGTGCACCCCACCGACAGAACGCCGCCAAAGCCCATCAGCGCACCACCGACGAGGTGGCTCACCATCTCGGAACGGTTGCTGAAGGTCTCGACGCGAAAATTACCGGAGATTACCGCGTAGACGAAGGAGCCGGCGATCATTCCCACTACCGCCGCGATGCCGAAGTTGACGGTCGAGCCGGTAAAGCTCATGAGGTAGTTGACGGTGTTACCCGTGGAGGAGATGAAACTCATGCTCTCCACAGGCACCGGGTCGAAATCGTCCACACCCAGGAATCCGGTGACGTACCAGCCGGCGATCACGCACGCACCGATGACGACACCGGCGAGGATATTATCCATGCTCTCCCTCAGGGTGCGCTGTTTGAGCGCGTAAGCGAGCAACCCCCCTCCTATGAGCGCTGTCAGCAGGCCACGTATCAGATCGGCGTTGTCGATCCCCGACAAGGACTGAACGGCGGACACCATGCTCTGATTGGCGAGACCGTGCACGGCGAGGTCGACGCTCACCGGGTCGACGAGATTGACGCGCACGACCCCGAACAAGCCGCGCAAAGTCATGTAGGCGCTCACCCCCATCACCAGGACCACGACGAAAGCTTTCAGGTTACCAGCGCCGAAGCGCACCAGATTACGCTGCCCGCAGCCCGCCGCCAGGGTCATGCCGATACCGAACAGCAATCCGCCTACGAGATAGCTCAACCACATGAAGTTCGGGCCCAGATAGCGTGACTCACCGACGTCGATGACACCGGTGAGCTGCAGAGCCTGGGTGCCGAGCACGGCGATGCCGATGGCCAGCAGCCAGGCGCCGAGCCTGCCCTTCGAACCCATGTGGATGACGTCACTGATGGCGCCCATGACGCAGAAGTGTGTCTTGTTGGCGACGAAGCCGAAAACCGCCGCGATGCCGAAGCCCCACAGGGCCACGTAGTGAACGTTCGTGAACTCTTCCATCTGTGGTTTCTTCAGATTGCGCGCCCGTAGGTCCAGGACGTGATCAGTTCCGCAGTAAGCGGGAACGCCTTCAGAGATCATATATCTCCGATGGAATAGGCACACGGCCCAGCCGGCGAAAAACACACAGCGTGCCGAGCGACATCAGGATGTCAGCGGTTGCAACTCCGGAGAGTCCGACGATTGTGTCCCCATGTCATCCAGGAGGGCACGGATCGCGCCCTGCAACGCCTCCTCCATGGCCGGGTGGTAGTACGGTACGCGCAGCATGTCGACGGCGGTAAGACCGCGCTCGATGGCCCATGCGAGCAGATGCGCGAGATGCTCCCCCCGCGGCGCCACCATCGAAGCGCCCAGCAGCTTGCCGCCGGCGCGCTCGGCGTAAACCCGCAGCATACCCCGGTTGCTGCCCATGATGAGGGCGCGGCCCACCGGCCCGAAGCGAATCTCTCCGACCGCCGTGACGATCTCGTCCAAATCGCTCCAGGAAGCGCCGACACTGGCGATGTTCGGATCACAAAAAGCAATGCTCAAGGGGGTCAGGCGCCGGAATGCGCGCACACGATTGTCGGCCGCGTTGACCCCGGCGATGCGCCCCTCGTGGGCCGCCTCGTGAAGAATGGCTTCGCTGCCGGTGACGTCGCCAGCGATGAATACCGGCAGATCACCCACCTGCATGGTGTGGCGATTGAAACCCGGTACACCGCACGCATCCAGTGAAACGCCCAGCGCTTCGATGCCCAGCTTGTCCAGATTCGGCACCCGGCCGAGGCTCGCGAGTATCTTCTCGACCACGACGCTTCGGTCGCCGCTGGTGACGCGCAAGCCCTCGCCTTCCCGGGTGACCGCGGCGGCATGACCCAGCCACAACGGAAATTCCTTACCGATCACCTCGAGGGCCGTTTGCGCGACGCGCCGGTCGCGCAGACCGCAGATGCTGTCCAGCCGATCCAGACCGGTTATCGATATGCCCATGCGATGCAGCGCCTGGCCGAGCTCCACGCCGGTGGCGCCCAAGCCCACAACCACCACCGAACCCGGCAGCGTCTCCTGCTCGAAGATATTGTCGCTGGTGAGGATCCGCTCGGCGAACGGCTCCCAGGCTTCAGGCACGAAGGGCCGTGAACCGGTGGCAATGACTACCGCGCCTGCACGAACGATGCGGCCGTCGACGTCGAGGACCGTCGGCTCTACGAAGCGCGCATGTCCTTCGATGAACGCCTCGCCCATGTCGTCGGTAGTGCCGGCAAGAATACGATCAACGAAGATGTCGCGCACATCGCGCACGTGCTCGAATGCTTCGGCGCTGTCCAGACGGAGCGCTTCGCGCCCTTCGATGCCGATGCGCTCGAAGCGATGCCGGCGATGGAAATCCTCCGCCACCTGGATGACGACCTTGGAGGGCATGCAGCCCACGCGGGCGCAGGTGGTGCCCAGCTCTCCCCCATCGATGAGCACGAAGTCCTTGCCGGCCTTGCGCACCTTGGCAAGCGCCGCCAAGCCGGCGGTGCCGGCACCGATGATGGCAACTTCAGTCGTTACATCCATTGTCCATCTGTGCTTTCGAACCCGTCGACGTCAAAAACCAACGCGGGTGCGCATCTCGTCGTGAATTGACCGGATGTGGCTTTCCCGGTGGCGGAATTGTACCGAGAGACGGCTGCCTGGGAACAGCCGCTCGTAGACCGCGGGATTGAATACAGACAGAATGGTATCGGCGTTTTCGGCCAACACGGCGATATGGCACTGTTTCATCCGCACGGACCCTGACCGATAATCTCATCGTAACTACGAAAAATCGGAGGCACCATGGACACGATAAGAGAGCTGCTTGACGACAAAGGAACAGAGATTTGGTCCATCAGTCCGGACGCATCCATATACGACGCGGTCAAGCTGATGACGCATAAGGACGCGGGCGCCCTGGCGGTGGTGGAGGACGGTCGCCTGGTGGGCATGATCTCCGAGCGGGACTGCGCCCGCAATATCGTACGTGGCAAGAAATCGGCGAAGGAAACGCAGGTCCGGGAGATCATGACTTTCGAAGTCATTTATGTACGACCCCAGCAGGACATGGAAGAGTGTATGGCGATCATGAACGAGTACAAGATCAGGCACCTGCCCGTACTGGAAGATGACAACCTCGTCGCCATGATTTCCCTGCGGGATCTCGTCAACGTGATCGTGAAGCAGCAGGACATGAAGATTAAGGAGCTCGAAACGCTGTCCTACTATCACGGCGCTTGAAAAGCGTGCCCCCCTTGAAACCCGCTATCGACAACGAGCACGAGCAGAACCATGAGCAATCTGACTGAACAGCAGCTCGCGCTGCGCGAGCATGCCCGCGAGCTGGCCACGAAAAAGATCGCGCCGCATGCGGCGGATGTGGATCGCAGCGAGGAGTATCCCTGGGACAACGTCGAGGCCCTGACCGAGGCCGGCTACATGGGCATGACCATTCCCGAAGAATACGGCGGACTCGGACTCACTTACCTGGACGCCGCTCTGGTGGTGGAGGAGATGGCCAAGGTCTGTGGTGTCACCGGGCGCATCGTCGTCGAGGGCAACATGGGCGCCATCGGCGCCATCATGAAGTACGGCTCCGAGGAGCAGAAGCGTCTCGCCGCGGAGCTTGTGCTGGCCGGCGACAAGCCCGCCATCTGCATCACCGAGCCGGAGGCCGGCAGCGCGGCCGGCGACATGACCACCCGCGCGGATCGCAAGGGCAACGGCTACGTGCTCAATGGCCGCAAGCACTGGATCACCGGCGGCGGCGTGTCGAAGCTGCATCTGATCTTTGCGCGGGTCTTCGACGGCGGCGTCGAGCAGGGTATCGGCGGCTTCATCGCCGTGCGCGGCGAGTCCGACGGCCTGGTCATCGGTACCCGCGAGCCCGCCATGGGTCTGCGGGGCATCCCCGAGACCGAGATTCTGCTCCAGGATCTGGAGCTGCCGGCGGACAGGCTCATCCAACCGCCCAAGGGTCTCGCCCGCGGCTTCGCCGGGCTCATGAATGCCTACAACTCCCAGCGCGTCGGCGCCGCCACCGTGGCGCTCGGGATAGCCCAGGGCGCCTACGATCTGGCGCTCGATTACAGCAAGCAGCGCGAGCAGTTCGGCCGGCCCATCTGCGAGTTCCAGGGCCTGCAGTGGATGCTGGTGGACATGAGTATTCAGCTGGAAGCCGCACGCGCCCTCATCCACAAGGCGGCCGCCGGCGCCGGCAGCGGCTTCCCCGATGTTGCCGACGCGGCACGCGCCAAGATCCTCGCCTCGGAGGCCGCCATCCGCGTCACCAACGATGCGTTGCAAGTTTTCGGCGCCGCCGGTTACTCGCGCAACCTGCCGCTGGAGCGCATGGTCAGGGACGCGCGCATGTTCACCATCGGTGGCGGCACCGCGCAGATCCTGCGTACCCTGGTCGCGTCGAGGATTCTCGAACGTAAGCTGCCCCAGACCCGCGACGGCTATTTGGAAGCGCTGGAAGACAGTCAGAAGAAAGCCGCCCGTGGCTAGCACGGCGGACGTCATCGCGAGACGGCTCTACGAGGCCGGCTGCCGGCACGCCTTCGGCATCCCCGGCGGCGAGGTGCTGCGGCTGGTGAAGGGCCTCACCGAGAACGGCATCACCTTCGGCCTCGCCAAGCACGAGAACGCCGCGGGCTTCATGGCCGAGGGCACGTATCACGCAAGCGGCGCCCCCGGTGTGCTGGTGGCGACCCTGGGTCCCGGCGTCGCCAACGCCGTCAATGTGGTCGCCAACGCTTACCAGGACCGCGTGCCGCTCGTGTTCCTGACCGGCTGCGTCGACTCCGGCGAGGCGCTGACATTCACCCACCAGATCTTCGATCACCGCGCACTGCTCGCCCCCATCACCAAGGCAACTTTCACAGCGGTGGACGGCGCGGTGGACGTGGTCATCGACAAGGCGGTTTCCATTGCACTCGACGATCAGCCCGGACCGGTACTGGTGGACGTGCCCATCGACCTGGCCAACGCGGAGCAGCCGGACACGCCCCCCACCCGCCGGGTGCGTCCCACACGCGGCGCTCCGCCAGAAGGCGCGGATCTCGAGCGTGCGCGGGACTGGCTGCGCGAAGCCGCGCGACCGCTCATGATCGCGGGGGTCGAGGTCCTCGATCACGGCGCCGAGGTCGCGGTCGCGGGCTTCGCCGAGCGCCACGGCATTCCTGTCCTGACCACCTACAAGGCCAAGGGCGTACTGTCGGAGGACCGGGATTTGAGCATGGGTGCGGCGGGGCTCTCGCCGAAAGCGGACGCGCTGCTGCTGGATCTTATCGGGCAAAGCGATTTGATCCTCCTCGCCGGTTACGACCCAATAGAGATGCGCTCGGGCTGGCGCAATCCCTGGCCGGCGGGGACCCGGGTCATCGAGCTATGCGCCGTCGCCAACACCCACTACATGCATCAGGCCGGCGTGAGCTTCATCGGCGACGTTGGCGCAGGGCTCGACGCGCTCGACGACAAAGTGAGTAACAGTGCGAAATGGCCCGCCGGTGAGCCTGCGGCAACCCGGGCCGCACTGCACCAGGCCTTTGCCGCCGCGCAGGACTGGAGTCCCGGCGCCGTCGTCGAGGTGACGCGCCGTGCGCTGCCCCGCGACACGGTGGCGACGGTGGACACCGGCGCGCACCGCATCCTGCTGAACCAGATGTGGCAGTGTTATGAGCCGCGCACCCTGCTGCAGTCCACCGGCCTTTGCACCATGGGCTGTGCGTTGCCGCTCGCCATGGGCTATAAGCTGGTGCAGCCGGATCGCACGGTCGTGGCATTCGTCGGCGATGCCGGCTTGGAGATGGTGCTCGGCGAGCTCGCCACCCTGCGGGATCTGGGCCTGCCGCTCATCGTCGTGGTGTTCGTCGACGAGTCCCTGGCCCTCATCGAGATGAAGCAGCGCGACATTGGCTACGCCAACGTGGGCGTCGACTTCGGTGCCTCGGACTTTCCGGCCGTGGCGCGGGCCTTCGACATGCATGGCGTCTGGAGCGACGATCGCGATGGGCTCGAATGCGCGCTGGGCGAGGCTCTAGAACGACAGGGCTCGACGTTGATTGCCTGCCGAATCGGCGCGCGCGCCTACGACGGACGATTTTAGAAGATCCCTGCATACGCCAAACAGCGGAGTCGGTATCCGGCGTGGCGACCTGCTTCGCAGGCGCGCGCCTGCGCCGGGCGCACACTGTTACTGGGAGAAGATGCGCATGAGCTTTTCCACGGCCGTGCCGGGGCTCGTCAACACGCGTATGCCAGTCTGCTCGCGGATGCGATCGGCAACCGGCGCCATGGAGAACTGCGCAAGCATCAGTATGTCGCACGCTGAGAGCTCCGCCGCGGCCGTGAGCACCAGCTCGTCGTGCTCGGCCCTGTCGCCCCACAACAGTGCGTCGATGGCGCCCGCCACCTGATTCGCCTGCAGCACATATTTAAATGAGTGGGTACCCGCGTATCGTGCGATGTCGGATTGCATCATCTCCAGAGTGCCGGCTGCCGTCGCCAGCAAACCGAGCGTGCGGCCTTGGGGCCCCGCGAAGGCTTCCTCGATCATGGACTCATAGGCAGTCAGCACCGGGATGTCGAGCCGTGTCCGCGCTGCCTCGACGGAATCGCCGAACAGAGAGCCGGTGAACAGGATCGCCTGCGCGCCGGATTGTGAGCTGAAGCGCAACAAGGCCTCGATACGTTCTTCGATTTGCCGGTTCATGCCGCCGGCCTTGTTGAAGTCCACGTACAGGGATTCATCGTAGAGGCTGACGGTCTCAGCCTCGGGCCACATACGCGCGAAGGTCGCCTCGATGGGAGCTATCGAAGCATGCAGAGCGTGTACCAATCCGATCCGGGGGCCCATAGTGACCGGCACTCCAACGGGTAGATGGGACAGAGCCGCCTGAGCTACTCCACCGCTTCGGGCAGGATATCCTTGTTAACGCCGTGGGACAGCATGTCCTCGATCACGCCGTCTTCGATGCCGATCTGCAGGGCGTCGTTGACGCGGTTGAAGAAGCCGCAGAGCGCCGTGCGTACCGTGAGCTCGACGATCTGCTCGTCGCTGAAGTGTCGACGCAGATCCTCGAAGATCACATCGCGCATGGTTTGCGGCTTCTCCGTCACCTGCACCGCGTAGTCGCGCACCAGGCGGTCCACCTCGTCGAGGCCGGGGCAGTCGGGCTCGAGGATGTGCTCGACGGTTTCCGCCGCGAGTCCCTGCTCGACCAGCCGCGGTGCATGGTGGGAAACGCAATAGGTGCACTCGTTGAGCTTCGAGACCACAACCAACGCGATTTCCAGATAGCGCTTCGGCAGGACGCCCTCGTCTTTGAGATCGAGCAACAATCCTTGAATATGCTTCAAGACCACCGGGCGGTGGGCGAACACCTTCACCTGGTTCAAGAACGGGCCGTACTCGCGGGCGAAGCGTTCGTATATGGGCTGGACATCCTCCGGTACCTCGTGGATCTCGATATCGCGTACACGTGCCATCTTAGATTCTCCTCGGTTCAATGGCGGTTTAATGATGGCGGTTCAATGGGGTCGGTTTAATGGGGTCAGACTCCATTGAACTGCTGTGAATCGATCGAGTCTGACCCCATTGAACCCCCATTGAACCCCGGCCTGCAAACCGCGCGAACCGTGCTGGCAGCGTTCAAAAGCCCGATGAGTTATATTACGATCACTGAATACGACTGCTGGCAAGACCGTTGTGGGTAGTTTCATCGACCTGAATCTCCAGATTACCGGGGTGGGGCGCTGGCTGATTTCCCCGGCCATGACCTTGGCCATGGCACTGTCGCTGAGCCAGCCAGGCTTGGCCGCCGAGAAGAAGGGCGAATTCTTCGGCGCCAAGGAAACCGTTTATCCGGATTGGTTCAAGGAGAGCTTCCTCGAGCTCGAGGAGGACGTGCAGGAGGCCGGCGAGGCGGGCCGGCGGGTGATGCTGTTCTTCCACCAGGCGGGGTGCCCGTACTGCAACCTGCTGGTGGAGCGCAATCTCGCCCAGAAGGACATCGAGAAGACCATGCGCAAGCACTTCGATGTCATCGCGCTCAACATGTGGGGCGATCGCGACGTGGCCACGGTGGATGGTGAGACATTCACCGAAAAGAGCTTCGCCGCCGCCCTCGGTGTGCAATACACGCCCACGTTGATCTTTCTGAACGAACAGGGCGGCGTCGTACTGCGCATAGACGGCTACTACCCGCCACAGAATTTCCGTGTCGCCCTGGACTACGTCGCGGGGCGCAAAGAGAAACAGTCGAGCTATCGTGACTACTACGCATCCGCAGTGCCGAAGCCGGCCAACAGCAAGCTGAACAGCGAAAGCTTCTTCAGCCGCCCGCCGTTTGTGCTTACCCGCGATGCCACATCGCGATCACTACCCCTCGCGGTGTTCTTCGAGCAGGGCCAGTGCCCCAACTGCGACACCCTGCACCACAAGACACTCGCCGACCCACCCACGCGCGCACTCATCGAGCAGTTCGAGAGCGTGCAGCTCGACATGTGGTCCGACACGCCGGTGATTACGCCTGCAAACAAGCGCACGACTGCCAGGGACTGGGCCAGAGAGCTGGACATCACCTATGCGCCGACCATCGTGTATTTCAACCGCCAGGGTGAAGAGATCATTCGCTCGGATTCCTACTTCCGGATCTTCCACACGCAGTCGGTGATGGACTACGTGCTGAGCGAAGCGTATCGGGGCGAGCCCAGCTTCCAGCGCTACATATCGGCGCGCGCCGATGCGATCCGCGAGAAGGGCATCGACGTCGATCTCTGGCGCTGACCGCGGAAATCGATCAGCGCTTCAACGATTCGAGCCAGGTCGACACGACCGCGATCAACTCGTCGTCTTTGTCCTTGAAATAATGATCCGCACCTTCCACCATCACCTGACTGGAAAGCGCGTTGCCGGCAGAGCCTGCGGCGGCGGCGCGCTCGGGTGCTTCGCGCAACACCGCCGGATAGTCGTCGCTGCCGAAGACATCCAGCACCGGGACCGTCATGCGGTCGAGCGGAAACGGCTTTTCCATCGGCTGGCCGTAATCGGTGGCGCCCATGCCGATCCCGACGAAGGCGTCGATCTCGGCGTCACCGAAGGTCTCGATGTACGCCATGGTCATGTGCACGCTGCAACTGTGGGCGATGATTACGATTCGGGAGATGCCTTGATCACGGAGAAACGCGAGTCCGGCTTTGATGCGGGGAAAGGCGGCTGGAAAGATGGGCACGTAGTCGTAATACTTGGCGTCCTTCTCGAGCACCGGCATCTGCAGGGACAGCGTGTGCCAGCCGTGCTCGGGAAGCACCGTGCGCAGTGGACTCACCACCTCTGGCCAATCCGGATGAAAGCCACGGCCGTGCAGGACGATGGCGGCGCCGTGCACCGGCGTCTCTTCGGATTCAGTGTAGATGGAGAGAAAATCCGTCTGCCCCGCGTGCAATGTCACCGCCTCACCATCCATAATGGAATCGACGATCTCGCTGGCGAGCCGGCGCTCGCGCTCGAGATCCTGGGCCGGCAGCGCCGACACTGCCGCGAGCCCCAGGCACAATACGATCGCCCGAAGGGTCACCATCGCTCCGATGGGCCCGGACCGGTAGTCGCGAAAATTTGTGTCACTGATCGCGATCATGGATCCACGATACCCTAGAGCACATCGTACGGTGAAGTCGTGTGAAACGAGGCAACGGTCAATAACCACCATGGAAGCGAGGGACCCACGAAGCTGGGCGAAACTGGCTGTGATGTCATTGTGCCTCTACGTGTCCGCGGCCCAGGCTGCCGAGGCGCCACGGGACCCTTACGAGTACTTCTTCCAGGCCACCTTCGGCGACTTCAACGAGGAGCTGGCGCTCGCCCGGAAGCAGAGTAAACGCGGCATTCTCATCTTCTTCGAGCTGGACGATTGCCCGTTCTGTCATCGCATGAAGCAGACGGTGCTGAATCAACCCGCGGTGCAGGACTGGTACCGTGAGCGCTTTCTGATCTTCGCCGTCGATATCGAGGGTGAAACGGAGGTAACCGACTTCCAGGGAACGACCATGACAGCCAAGGACTTCGCGTTTCGGGTGAACCGAATTCGGGCGACACCGGTGTTCGTGTTCTACGACCTGGAGGGTGCTCCGATGGTTCGCTACACGGGCGCCACGCGGGATGCCGACGAATTCCTGTGGCTTGGCGAGTTCGTCGCGGACAACCACTACCAGAACACCAACTTCACGCGTTTCAAACGGGCCAAGCAAGCCGAACGGAAAGCGTCCCAACAGACGCAATGAGGCTGCCAGTGTCCGAGCGCAAGTTCAGAGGGGTGGCCCTGATCGTGTCGTTGGCGCTGGCCTTCGGGGCTTATGCCAGCGAGCCTGGTACCCCGCTGCCCGAGCCCCTGACCCTGCCGGCCGCGCTCTCCATGGCCGATTCCATGCATCCCGATGTCGCGGCCGTGGAAGCCGACAATGCTACCCGCCGCGCCGAGCAGCTGGCCATCGAAGCGCTGACCGGCGTGACGACGCGTTTCGACGCCGACGATCGCGCCGACGGGATGTTGCTCGAGCATGCACGCCAGCACCGGCGAACCAAGATTCTGCGCTGCTATCTGGGGGTGCTGCTCGCGGATGTGACCTATACCCTCGAAAACGAGGCCATGGCCATGGCCTATGTGCGCATGGACAGGGGCCGTGAGCGTCACACGCTGGGGCAGATCTCCGACATCGCACTGGCGGAACGCACCAGTCGCTACCAGGCGGCGCGCAGCCAACGCTCCGCCGCCGAGGCCGCGCAACGGGCCAGCCGATCGCGGCTCGCCCTGGCTCTCAATCGCCCCGGGGAGCTGGCCACCATGCTGCTACCGCCACGGCTCCCCGGCAACCACGCCCAGCGACCGGAGTTCGAGGAAATCGAGACGCGTGCTCTGAACGACAATACCCGCCTGCAAGCCCTGCGCTTTCGCATGCAGGCGGCGCACCAGCGACTGGAGGCCACCCGCAGAGCAGCGGACTCGGCACCCAAGGGTGACGGACGGGAAATTGACGGAATGATCTCCCGGGAGCGCGTTTTGCGCGCCGCGGTGGCCGGGCACCAGGCGGAGCTTGCGCGGCTCCAGGGCCAGCTCGACAAGCTCCAGCTGGGCGTACGGCAGGCGGTCCTGGACGCCTGGCTCGAGTTGCAGACGCTCTACGTCGCACGCCAGCAGGCCAGCGACTACGCGGACTACCGGGATCTCTATCTGGATCTCAGCCGGGCGCTCTACGAGCAGGAAGTGAATGCCGATCTGGGC
>Ga0255057_10000408_pt1 | contig 24532 bp, 24 predicted proteins | sample Cases_109_6_MG_FD_189022 | JGI IMG/M metagenome (GOLD analysis project Ga0255057, IMG submission 189022) | Seawater microbial communities from Amundsen Gulf, Northwest Territories, Canada - Cases_109_6 | ecosystem: Environmental > Aquatic > Marine > Gulf | place: Canada: Northwest Territories... | reverse complement strand
TCCAGGCCACCAACTGTAGGCGGCGCAGCAGCACGAAGGTCGGGATCTCGTCCTCCTCCTCCTTCGACAGGGGCTCGATGCGCCGATATCCCTCGAGCCAGGCCCCGGTCAGCTCCGGCACGTCGGACCGGTCCTCGATGAAGCTCAGCGCCGTGGCGAAATCCCACAGATACCAGCTGAAACCGCAGTCGTCGAAGTCGATGACGCGCGTCTCGGTGCCATCGATCAGCAGATTGGCCAGGCGCATGTCGGCGTGGACCAGGCCGAAGAGCTGCGGCGCCGTGCCGAACGCCTTCAGCCGGCGGTCCATGGTCTCGACCAGACGCTCGAACAGGGCGATGCGCTCAGGGGTCAGATTGAGGCCGTCCTTCCAGTGCCCCCAGTGCGGCTGGTCGCCGACGCTTGTCTCGAGGGTCCAGCTGAAGCGCTGAAATCCATTGGGCGGCACCCAGCCGCGCGAGTGGCGGTGCATGCGCGCCGTCACCTCGCCGAGGGCCGGGAAGGAGGGGAGAAGGTTCTCCTCGTTCGGCTCGACGCCATCGAGAAATTCGAAGAACACGCAGTTGCGGCCGCCCGCCACCTCGTCGGTCTTGATGTGGTGGATAAGCAGGCCGTCGGGTCCGGCGATCACCTCCGGGGTCCGCACGCCGGCCTCCTCGCGCAGCGCCTTCATCCAGGTAAGCTCGGAGTTGATGGCGTTGCGGGTGTGGTAGCCGGTGCGGTGCACGCGCACGATCACGCGCGAACCGCCGCCTTCGACCAGATAGGTCGTGTTCTCGGAATGATTGATCATGCGGAGGGTATAGTCGGCGGGCGGCAGGACATCCCTGACCGCCTTGCGGGCGACGCCCTCCAGCCGTTGCAACAGCTGGTCCTGGGTCACCTCGGCCGTAATGTCCGCCATCCGCCGTCCCTCCCGCGATTATCGACGGCTCGCTCCAGCCTCCCATTGCGCCAAAAATGCGCGCTCGGGTCTTGACTGACGACCACGAACTCTTGACAGGCGGGGGACGATGCCGGTGCGCGGGTCAGCGCCTTCCGTCAAGAGCCGGGGAGCGGCGGGCGCGCGATGGTGCTGCCGGCCTCCTTGGGGATCCCGAGGGTTTTGTGGGCCGCCAGCACCTCTTGCAGCCGTTGTAATGTCTCCGGCCCCATCTCGGCCACCCGGCGGGTGTTCAAATCGACATAGAGCGAAAGGTTTTCGGCGAAAGCGGCCTCAAACCCCTGCTCGGCGTGGTACATCTTGTGCAGGTAGCGGATCCGCTTTTGGTCATAGGACAGAAGCTGTGTGGCGACCCGCAGCGGATCGCCTTCGCGCAGCTCGCGCCGGTAGCCGATGTGGACTTCGCCGGTGAAGGTGGTTCCGCCTCGGGCGTCGCGGTGCAACTTATCCAGGCCGATCCAGTCGAGAAAAACGTCGGTCGCGAGATCGAAGGCCACCAGGTAGTAGGCGACGTTCATATGGCCGTTGTAGTCGACCCACCCGGGCAGGACGACCCCGCGATAGCGGTCGAACGGGGCTTCGGGCCTTTCGGTCATGTGCGGCGGATCCCCCGGTGTTCCTTCGATCGGGCAAGCGCCTCGCATCGAGCGTCCGGCGAATTAGAGAGTGTCGGCGCCGATCCTTCAAGCATTCGTAGACGGAGAACCCTCGACGCCGGCGCCGGTTACTAGGCGGAAACGTCGCAATTGTCGAAATATTAACAACTTAAAATAGCTGTTAACCGAAAGAACTCGTTAAGCAACTCTGACTAGCATCGGGCATCGGGGCGCAAAGTACCAGATACACGGGGCCGACTGCGCCCGCGGCGGGAGTGCCCATGCGGATATTGCTCATTCAGGACGTCGAGGACCTGTCGCGCAGGCTGGTCGAGTTTCTTGAGGGGCGCGGACACGCGGTGACCCTGGCGCGCGATGTTCGGGGGTTGCGCCAGGCCGGTCGCGTGATGGACTACGACCTTCTCCTGCTCGATATGAGTGTCGCCTCCTTCGATCCGATGGCCTTTTTGGAAAGTCAGCATCGCTTCGGCCAGATCGGGCAAACGGCGCTGCTTTCGCTCCCCGACGGTCTCGGCGCCAAGGTCCGTCGCCTGGGTATCGCAGAGCAACGCTGTGTAAGCGACGCAAGCGACCTGCCAGCGATCATGGAGATCGTGGATCGCCTTGGGCAAGGCGAGGCAGCCGCCTCCGAGGATACCCCCGCGCCCAATGACACCGGCGCTCCCGAAGATACCCAAGCCCCCGACGACACCCAAGCCCCCGACGACACCCAGGCTCTCAAGGCGGTCGTCCAGCCCGATCCCAAGACGCGAGGCGAGAAACCGCTCGGCAAGGTGGTCGTGGTGGCGAGTCACAAGGGAGGTACGGGCAAGAGCACCGTCTCCATGCATCTTGTCGTCGGCCTGATGCAGCAGGGGTTGGAGGTCGCGTGCGTCGATCTCGACCAGTCGCAGCTCTCCCTGACCCGATTTCTGGAAAACCGCGGCAGTTTCTCCCGCTCGCAAAACCTCGGCCTGTCGATGCCTGCCCATCTTGCGCCGCTCTGGGACGAGGGCGATCTGGAGCCGCTGCAGCATTCTCTGATGGAGCTTTGCCGGCTGCGCGACGTGGTGATCATCGACTGCCCGGCCGGCTATTCGGTCAGCACCCGACTGGCGATCGGCCTGGCCGACAAGCTGGTGACGCCGATCAACGATAGCTTCGTCGACCTCGATCTCTTGGCGGTCCTGGAGCCCAAGACACTGGCGTTTCGCCGGCTGGGGCCGTTCGGGCAGGGGGTTGAAGAGGCACGCGGGCGCCGCCGTCATTCGGGCGGCGGCGAATTGGAGTGGATTGTGCTGCGAAACCGCCTGACCACCCTCGAAGCCCATAACAAGGCGCGACTGGCCGATGCCCTGGCGGCGCTGTCGGATCGCCTGGACTTTCGCCAAGGCCAGGGGCTGAGCGAGCGCGTCATATACCGCGAGCTTTTCCTCGAGGGCCTGACCCTGCTCGACCTGCGGCACGAAGGGGTGGAGCGGCGCCTGTCGCTATCCCAGGTCGCCGCCCGGCAGGAGCTGCGCAATCTTCTGGAGCTGGTCGCCCCGTGGAGCGCGCCGGGCGAACAGGGCCTTGCGCCCCCCGACCAGGCTGTCGCTTGAGCGGCGGCCCGCCGTCCACCCGAGTGCCGATGCGATCGCCGCGGTATTCCTAGTCGGCCGGGAGCCGTATGCCGGGCACCGGCGCGCGCGCCTCGCCGGCCAGCCGGTGTAAGATCGCGATATCCGATATCTCAACCCTGTTGCCTTCGGCCGCTATGCCCATTGTTCTCAAACGCGCCAGGGACCGCGAGAGGGTCTCCGGCTGCATGCCGAGCTGAGAGGCGATCAGCGCCTTGTCGAAGGGCAGGCGCACCGTGGTCGCGCCTTCGGTAGCATTGGAGAGCGTTGTCAGGTAAGCGGCCAGTCGCTCGACCGAGGAGCGCAGGCTCAAATCCTCCACCTGCATCACCAGTTGCCGCAGCCGGCGCGACATGGAAGCCATCATCTTCACCACCAGGCGGCCATCGCCCAGGATCTTCTCGACGAACGGCGGGGCCGGGATCACCAGCAGTCGGGCGTCTTCCACGATGGCGGCGGAAACCGGATAGGTGCCTTCCTCGAAAGCTGCGGCCTCGGCAAAGGAGTCGCCGGGGGGCAGCACCGCGATAACGCTCTCGTTGCCATCGGCGGTGGAACGATAGAGCTTCACCCAACCGGCGAGCACGACATAGAAGAACCGGGCCGAATCGCCTTGCAGAAAAAGCAGTGATCCGCCCGCCGTGGTCTCGACCCACGCGTCGCCGATCAGATGAAACATCTCGTGGGGCTTTAGACCCTGGAAAAGCGGCAGGCGGAGAAGGAGCCTCGTCTCCGCCTCCCCCACGCCGCGTGGGATCTTCAGATCCGCAGATAAGTCGGTACGGTGCGGCATCTTCTGGCGTCCCTGCAGTGGCTCACCCCAACCGGCGGGGCCGAAACCGGTATTCACCATACACCGATCAACCTCGCAAGTCAGCTTTTGCCGATCAGGCGACTTGATTTAGGTCAAGGACAGACGCTCGCTGTTCGTACCTGATTCACCCTAAGCGATGAGGACCGTGCCCGCCGTCGGGTTCGGTCAGGGGGTCAATGGAGGTGCCATCATGAGCGAAGCTGAGACCACAGGGCAAGGATCTGGGGGCCAAGAAACCGGCGCCGCCGGGCCCGGTAAGGAGAGCGTACGCATTCCCTTCATGCAGCGCCTGCTCGACAACCCCTTTTTGCTGCTGTTCATCGGGGTCGTCATCCCGACTGTCTTCTATTTGATCTGGGGCATTCTCGAGATGGCTCAGATACCCGTCGCCTCATAAGGCCCATCACCTCACAAGGAAGGGGTAAGAGCAATGGCCATCCTGCCGCCGGAAAATCGTCTTTGGTGGAACGAGCCCCTGCACAAGCCGGAGATTATCTGGATTTCGATCGCCTTCCTGTGGGGTCTCGTCATGTTCTTCGCCATGATCTACTGGCATGTCGAGGGCGAGCAGAACCTCTCCAACGAAGCTTACCGGATATCACCCGAAGTCTTCGCCGAGCGCACCGAGGCGATGACCGATCAGTATACGGTGCGCGAGGAGGGGGAGACCGGCATTCCGGTGGTCCATCCGCCGCCGGGCGGCGACATCTATCTCATAGCCCGGCTGTGGGAGTGGTGGCCCATCCTGGAGCTGGAAAAAGACCAGAACTATCGGCTGCACCTGTCGTCGATGGACTGGCAGCACGGCTTTTCCCTGCAGCCGACGAACATCAACATCCAGGTCCACCCCAACTACGACATGGTGCTGACCATCACGCCCAATCAGGCCGGCGAATTCGCCGTGGTCTGCAATGAATTCTGCGGCATCGGTCACCACGCCATGTTGGGTAAAATCTACGTCGTCGAGTAAGGAGGCTCCGATATGAGCGTCACGACCGCCCAGGATACCATCGCCGGCATCGATGAGAAGTACCGGACCTGTCTCGACACCGGCCTGAAGGTCTATAGCAAGGCCGAAACCCTGATCAAGGTGAACGCGGTCACGGCCGTGCTCTTTCTGGCCGTCGGCGGGTTCTTCGGCGTGCTTGTCGCGCTGACGCGCTGGCCCGCCGTGCATATCCTGCCGGCCGATCTTTTCTATCTGGTGCTCACCGCGCATGGCGCCGCCGTGCTTCTCTTCTGGATCATCTTTTTCGAGATGGCGATTCTCTATTTCGCCTCGGCGGTGATCCTCAATTGCCGCCTCGCCGCGCCGCGCGTGGCGTGGCTGGGCTATATCCTGATGCTGGTGGGCGCGCTGCTTGCCACCGTGGCCGTACTGCAGGGCGAATCGAGCGTGATGTTCACCTCCTACGTGCCCATGCAGGCGGCGCCGCACTTCTACCTGGGGCTCATTCTCTTCGCCGTCGGCGCCCTTCTCGGTTGTTTCGTCTTTTTTGGCACCCTGGTGATCGCCAAGGAGGAGGGAACCTATGAGGGCTCGATACCCCTGGTGACCTTCGGCGCGCTCACGGCGGCCATCATCGCCGTCTTCACCGTCGCCTCGGGTGCCATCATCCTGGTGCCGACCTTCCTGTGGTCCGTCGGCCTGGTGAGCACCATCGATACCGTGACCTACAAGCTGGTCTGGTGGGCGATGGGCCATTCCTCGCAGCAGATCAACGTGTCGGCCCATGTGGCCGTCTGGTACGTGATCGCCGCGCTGGTGGTCGGCGCGAAGCCGCTTTCCGAGAAGGTCAGCCGCACGGCTTTCCTGCTCTATATCCTCTTTTTGCAGCTTGCCTCCGCGCATCACATGCTGGCGGAGCCGGGCATCAGCTCGGAATGGAAGGTCTTCAATACGAGCTACGCCTTCTATCTCGCGGTGCTCGGCAGCATGATCCACGGCATGAGCGTCCCCGGCGCGATCGAGGCGGCGCAACGCCGAAACGGCTTCACCCAAGGCGTCTTCGGCTGGCTTCGGCACGCCCCCTGGAGCAATCCGGCTTTTTCGGGCATGGCACTGTCGCTTGTGCTGTTCGGCTTCCTGGGCGGCATCTCCGGCGTCGTGTTGGGCACCGAGCAGATCAACCTTCTGATGCACAACACACTTTATGTGCCGGGTCACTTCCACGCCACCGTGGTTGCCGGAACGACACTTGCCTTCATGGCGATCACCTATCTGGTGGTGCCCCTGGTCTTCCGTAAGGAGCTGGTGCTGAAGAACGTCGCCAAGTGGCAGCCTTACGTCTTCGCCATCGGCGTCGCCGGCACGTCGCTGTTCATGATGGGGGCCGGCACGCTCGGCGTCGCGCGGCGGCACTGGGACATCACCTTCGGCGAGGCTGTGCTGAGCTTCGATTATCCGGGCACGGCCTTCCTCATGATGGGGCTGAACGGCATCTCCGGCGTGATCGCGGGCATCGGCGGCGTGATGTATATCGTCGTCGTGGTCGGATCGATCCTCTTCGGCAAAACGCGCGGTCCGGAGGAGGTCAAGTCCAACCCCATCGTCTTCAAAAGCGGCAGCGCGGCCACGACCTATGGCAGCGCGGAGACGCTGAAGCTGCCGGGGACCATCACGCTGGTCGCCGTGTTCTTCCTCGCCTTCGTGCTCTACTACTTCATCAACTGGAAGTTCCTCTCGGAGGTCTGGCCCCTCAGTTGAGCGAACGCGTGGCGGGACAGCCGGGGAGGGGGATCGCGCAAGATCCCCACGCCCCGTCGCCCCGTCGGTTTCGAGGAAAAGTAATGCCGGTCCTGGCGAAGAACCTTTGGAGCCTCTTCAAGCTGCGCATCAGCTTGGCGATCATGCTCTGCGCCTTGGCCGGGATCGCCGTCAGCGGCGACAATACGCTCGCCGGCTGGCAGGTGGCGGCGCTGGCGCTTGCCGTGCTGTTGTCGTCGGCCAGCGCCGGGGCGTTCAATCATTTCGTCGAACGCGATCTCGACGCGCGCATGGCACGGACGCGGACGCGGCCCTTCGTTACCGGATACTTTCGTCACGGACCGGCTTGGCTGGTTGCGATTTTGGCGCTGCTGGCCGGTGCCGTGACGCTGGCCGGTCTGGCGACCAATTGGGCGGCGGCGGGCTACGTGTTCCTCGGGGCCTTCGTCTACGGCGTGGTCTATACGGTCTGGCTCAAGCGCCGCAGCTGGCTCAACATCGTCCTCGGTGGTCTGGCCGGAAGCTTCGCGGTGCTGGCCGGGGCGGCCGCCGTCGAGCCGGGCCTTTCACCGGTGCCGATCATTCTGGCGGTCGTCCTGTTTTTATGGACCCCACCCCACTTCTGGAGCCTTGCCACGGTGCTCCACGAGGACTACCGCGATGCCGGAGTCCCGATGCTGCCCGTGGTGGTCGGCGACCGTGCGGCGGCCTGGGCCACCTTGGGGCATACGCTGGCCCTCGTCGTCTTGTCCCTGACGCCGGTCTTCTACGGCATGGGACCGATCTACTTCGCCGGCGCGGCGGTCGGCGGGCTTTATTTCGTGGTGCGGTCAGTGGCCTTCGTTCGCGATCCGGGGCCGCAGGCCGCGGCGGCGAACTTCAAGGCATCCTTGCTGCAACTGAGCCTGCTGCTCATCGCCGCCATCGTCGATCGCGGACTGTTCGGTTAGGGTACGCGGGCGATGGGGTACGTCAGGTCAATGCCGGTCGTAGCGGCGGTATTCTTGCTGTTGCTGGCCCTGAGCGCGCCGGTGGCGGTCGCGCAGGACGACAACGCGGAGCGTTTTATTTTCGATCCGCAGGCGGCCATCGCGCGCAGTCAAGCGACGATCGGGCACCGCTTGAGCGATCATCACTTCATCGATCAGGACGGCCGCGCCGTGCGGCTTTCCGACTATGGCGGCAAGCCGTTGGTGGTCAGCCTCGTGTTCACCGCCTGCGCCGAGGCCTGCCCGATTTTGATCGAGTACCTGGCAGAGGCGGTGGAGGTGGCGAGAGAGACGCTGGGCGCGGATGGCTTTGCCGTGGTCACGGTCGGCTTCGATGCCGAGCGCGACCGGCCCGAACGTCTGCGCGCCTTCGCCCATGGACATGGTATCGACACCGGGTCCTGGCGTTTTCTCAGCGGCGATCCCGAGACCCTCGATGCCCTGATAGAAGAGCTTGGCTTTCTGCGCGTCGAATCGCCGCGCGGCTTCGACCACTTGGCGCAGACCAGCATTCTTGATGGGGAGCGCCGCATCTTTCGTCACGTCTATGGCGCCGACTTCGAGGCGCCGGCTCTGGTCGATCCCTTGAAGGCACTCTTTTTCGAGGATGTAGGCCGGCTCGCCGACCTCTCCGACCTCATCGAACGGGTGCGCCTTTTTTGCACCTACTACGACGCGAAGAAGGGCCGCTACGCCTTCGACTATTCTTTCTTTATCTCCCTGGCGATAGGGTCTATGGCTCTGCTATGTCTAGCCATCGTCCTGATCCGGGCTTGGCTCAGGTCGGGTAAGTTTCCCGGGAATCCGGCATAACCTCCGCGCACCGCTTCGGGTGGTGGCGCGATGGCTGAAAGCAAAGACAGAGAGTTCACGGACCATGCCGCAACGAGCCCTTGCAGCGCTATTCCACCGGCTTGAGTTCGGCCTGGACGCCTGTTTCGGCCGCCGTTGGAACCCGCTCTATCAGCTGGGCGCGCTCGGCTTCTTCTATTACTGGGTCGTCGCGGTCAGTGGGATCTACCTCTACATCTTCTTCGATACCGGCACGACCGCGGCCTACGAGTCGGTCGAGCGGCTGACCCACGATCAGTGGTATCTGGGCGGTGTGATGCGCAGCCTGCATCGCTATGCCTCCGACGGCATGGTCTTGATGATGGGTGTGCATATCCTCAGGGAGTATGCCCTCGGGCACCTCAAGGGGCCGCGCTGGTTCACCTGGACGACCGGGATCCCGATTGCCGGCCTCATCGTTGTCGCGGGCATCAGCGGTTACTGGCTGGTGTGGGACCGGCTCGCGCAGTACGTGGCGATAGAATCCATGGAGTGGCTCGATTGGCTGGGCATCTTCGGCGAGCCGATCGCCCGCAACTTTGCTGCACCCAACACGCTCGATGACCGGTTTTTCACCCTCCTCGTCTTCATCCACATCGTCGTGCCGCTCTTGCTGCTCTTGGTGCTGTGGATCCATTTGCAGCGGGTCACCCGGCCAGCGATCAACCCGAACCGGTCCCTGGCGCTGGGAACATTCGCGATGCTCGTGGTGCTGTCCTTGATCAAGCCGGCGGTCAGCCATGAGGCCGCCGACCTGGCGACGGTGGTGGGCGAGCTGAAACTCGATTGGTTCTATCTGGCGGCCTACCCCTTGATGGACATTCTCTCCGATGGCGGGGTTTGGGCTCTGGCGCTCACGGTCACGGTGGTGCTGGCGGCTCTTCCGTTGCTGCCGCCACGCTGGAAGGCGCCCCCGGCTGTGGTCCATCTGGAAAGCTGCAACGGTTGCGAGCGATGCGCCGACGATTGTCCCTACAGCGCGATCTTGATGCGGCCGCGCAGCGACGGCCTGCCCTTCGAGCGCGAGGCGGTGGTCGACCCATTGCTGTGCGTCGCGTGCGGCCTGTGCGCCGGCGCCTGCCCGACCGCCACACCGTTTCGCCGCAGAAGCGCTCTGCTGCCGGGCATCGAGCTGCCCGATCAGACCCTGTCCGGGTTGCGCGACGAACTGGAAGCGGCCGCGGACGGTTTGACCGCAGGGCCGCGCGTCATCGTCTTTAGCTGTCGTCACGGCGCCAAGGCCGCGGCGCTGGCCGGCACGAGTGTCGCCACGCTGACCCAGCCCTGCACCGCCAGCCTGCCGCCGTCGTTCATCGACTATGCCTTGAGCCGGGGATTGGCCGACGGCGTGCTCCTTGCCGGCTGCTCGGAGGGCGCCTGCGAGTACCGCTTCGGCGCGCTTTGGACCGAGGCACGCATCGCCGGCCGCCGGGATCCCTATCTGCGCCCGCGCGTACCGCGCGAACGGCTGCGCCTGGTTGCCGCCTCGCCCTGCGAGACCGGGCGCCTGGCGACTGCTCTCAAAGACTTCAAGGTCGATCTTGCGCGGCTCGCCGAAAACAAGACGCGAGAAGTGGCACCGGCCCGGCCCGGTGCCGCGCTTCTCGCCGCCGCGCCCGGGGCCGCCGAGGAGGTCAGCGATGCCTAAGGTCTTCGCGGTGGCCGGCCAGCTCGCGGTCTATGGACTGACAGCCCTCCTCTTCGGGATCTTTTCGACCGATCCTTCCTATCGGGCCTTTCCCGAGGACAAGGCGCAAATCCTTCTGACTTTTTCCCATGTCGGCCAGCGCAAGGGCGAATGCCGCAAGCTAACGCGCGAGGAAATCCAAGAAATGGCGGCCAACATGCGCCGCGCCGAGATCTGCCCGCGCGAACGCTTGCCGGTGACCGTCGAGCTGGAGCTCTCCGGTGAGGTCATCTACCATGCCGAGCTGCGGCCTACCGGCCTGTCGAGCGACGGCGCCTCGCAGGCGCACCGGCGGTTTATGATCGAACCCGGGCCGCACCATCTTGTTGCCCGCCTGAGGGACGGTGCCGAGAGCGGGGGCTTCAACTACCAAGAGGCAACCGACATCGAGCTGCAGGCGGGCGAGAATTTCATCGTCGATTTCCGTTCCGAGATGGGCGGATTTCTATTCGGCACCGGACGCGCGAGGCGTTAAAATCCGGCGGCAAGACCCGGCCGGAGCTCTGGAGCGAAACTGATGGCCCTGATCGAATGGCAAGAGCGCTTTCGTATCGGCATCGAGTCGGTCGACTACGAGCATCAGGAGATGATCGCGCTCCTGAACGAGCTCTACGAGGGTTTGACCCAGGACACCGGGGAACCGGATGTCGTCGCCTTCCTCGGCGAGGTCTATGCGCGCATTTCGGCCCATTTCGCACTCGAGGAACGGGTGATGAAACAGCGCCGCTACGACCGGTACGCCGAGCACAAGGCCTCGCACGAGGAGCTGCTCGACGAAATCCGCGATATCATGGACGATTACGAGCTCGGGGGCGCCGAGCCTCCGGTGGAGGCCTTCGGCCAGCGCCTGAGCGCCTGGTTCGGCGATCACTTCGGCACCCACGACGCGCGGCTCCACCGCGCCATGGCGGATCTCGGCGTCGATTTCGGCGAAGTCTGATCGTCGGTTCGCCCGGGGCGGCTAGTCGGAGGTGGTCTCACGCCCCTCGGCAGGTCCGTCTTCTGTGTTCTGCGCTGTGGGCGTCTCCTTGGCCTGGGCGCTGCGCCTGGCCCTATCGCGGCGGCGTTTGCGTTCGACCAGGGGCGGGCATATCCCGTCGTCGTTATAGTTGACTTGGCAAGTCAGACAATGAATGCACTCGTTCGGGTTGATCTTGCCCTCCGGATGGATGGCCTGGACGGGGCAGGTCTGGGCGCAGGTCTGGCAGGGCGTGCCGCACTGCCAGCGGCGCTTCAGCCACTCGAACATGCTCACCCGCGCGGGCAAGGCCAAGGCCGCACCCAGCGGGCAGAGATAGCGGCAGTAGGCGCGCGTGACGAACAGCCCGGCCACCAACAGGGCACCGGTATAGAGCACGAACGGCCAGGCGCGGGCGAACTTGAGCACGATAGCCGTTTTGAAAGGCTCGACCTCGGCGCCCTTGACCGCCAGCCCCGGATCTCGAAGGAAAGCCGCGAAGAGGCCGATGAAGATGATGTATTTGATCGGCCAAAGCCGCTCGTGCAAGGCGAAGGGAAGGCGCCACTGCGGCAGGCGCGCAAGGCGGCCCAGGCGGGCGAGCAATTCCTGGAGCGCACCGAAGGGGCACAGCCAGCCGCAGAAGACACCCCGTCCCAGGAAGATGATGGTCACCGCCACATAGCTCCAGAGGATGAAAATCAGCGGCTCCAGCAGGAAGAAGTCCCAGGTGAATTCGGTGGTCAGCGCATTGAAGAAAGTCAGGACGTTGATGACCGACAGTTGCGCCCCGGCGAACCAGCCGATCCAGATCAGGGTGAAGAGCAGAAATCCCGTCCGCAGGCCCTGATAAAGTTTGCGCCGTTTGACCACGGCGTCCTGGAACACCAGGATCACCGTCAGGACGAGGAGACCGAGCGTCAGCACGACGATTTGCGGCGCGCGCGCCCGCCAGGCCTGAATCCACAGAGGGCCGTCCTCGCCCATGGTCTCGCCCGCGGTTTCCGAGAGATAGCGCTCAGGCAGGCTATAGGGCAGATCGAAAAGGGCGAAGGGGGTCACCCCTTCCTCCTCGATGCCCTCGACCAGGATCCGCAGGCGCCAGGGCCGGGTCGGGTCGAACCCTCGGCTCCCGGGCAGGGTGAAGATGGCCATTTCCCGCAGGTCCAGGCCATCGGAAATTTCCAGCCGCTCGAAGCCCTGGTGGTCATCCTTCCGGAAGCGGAACGTCCGGTTCCCTTGGACCAACTCCAGGCGGTTGAAAACGCCGCTGCGCCGATAGCTTCGGCCCTTAAAGGAATAAAGACCTCGCCCGGCGACGAAAAACAGCTGGTCGTCGCTCGCCAGATCGGCGAATAGGGAGCCGAAGCGGCGTTTGCCCAGCAGGTTGCGCCCGACGCGCGCCGGCGTGGCGAGGCCGGTGAAAAGCTCCAGGAAGGTTGCCTCGTCGGGCGGCATGGGAACGCCCTCGGCCAACAGGCGCCCGCCCCCTTGTTCGACCGCGCGGCGGGCGTCGCCGACGCTCACGTGCAGCCGGCGCAGCGATCCTTCATCGACGAGCTCGCGCCAGCTCGCCGGCGCGAAGTCTTCGAAGTCGAGCCGCGCCTGAGCGCCGCCGATGAGGCTGCGCGAGCGCGCGACACTGCGCGCCGAACGCAAAATGGCGTCGTTGATGACCAACGAGGAGATCGTGGCGCCCGATACGGCATCAATGCCGCCCTGACCGCGCCCGACCGGCTTCAGACGGACCGCCTCGCGAACGTCGCGGCCCCGGTACTGCTCGACGAAGGCCTTCAGGTCCGCATCGCCCACGCCGATGATGAGGATCGGCTCGTGGTGCTCGGCGATGACCACCCCGCGGATGATGCCGGCGACGTCCATGCCGATGAGGACGTCGAGCGGCATCGCGGAGTAGCCGCGCGAGCGCACCACCTGGTGAGAGGAGAAGACATACCCTTGCAGGGTCCCGTCCCGATAGGCCGGGATCGCCGGCGGATCGCCTTCCAAGGGACCGAAGCCCTCGGCTTCGGGAAAGGCTTTGCGCAGGAGCGCCTCGCTCCAGCCGACTTCGGCCGCCGCCGCCGCGCCGGACGTGGCGAGGAGTAGGCATAGGAAGGCGGCCCTCCAGGCTCGGTGAGTCGCGCGCCAAGCCGATGCCCGGTGGATTAGAGATAAACGCATTTCCGCTCGCGAATTCCTTAAAGGTATGGCACGGCAAAGCCGCTTGCATGCCGCCGCTTTGCTCTCCCCTTGGCCGATACCTTCTCGACCCCGGCATCACCGCAAGGCTCGGCACCTGACCCTATACATCATAAACCATGCGGCGGTCTCACTCTTGATTTAAGTCAAGGTATCGATCGCGCGCGCCGGTTAAGGTCGGCTCATTCTCAGCGAGGAGGTAAGAGATGAAGCCGGGAACCTTTTCAACCGTTTTCGGCGCGCTGGCTGCTGTGGCGTTGGCATTGGCCGTCGTCCCTGCGGGAGCCGCCGAGGTGAAGACCGAAGATCTGAAAAAGCACGAGACGACGCCGGGCGAGAAATACGAACCCAGCCTCGACGTGATGAAGGATCTGGATGTACAGCAGCCCGGGACGCTTCCGGGCGTGCCGAGCCTTACCGAGGAAGAGTTCGCACAGGCCAACCGGATCTATTTCGAGCGTTGTGCGGGCTGCCATGGTGTTTTGCGTAAAGGGGCGACGGGCAAGGCCTTGACCACCGACCTGACCCGCGAGTTGGGGTATGACTATCTCCATGCCTTCATCAACTACGGCTCCCCCGGCGGCATGCCGAACTGGGGGACGTCCGGCGAGCTGAGCGAGGGCGTCATCGATCTCATGACCCGCTACTTGCTGAACGAGCCGCCTCAGCCGCCCGAATTCGGTCTGCCGGAAATAACGGAAAGCTGGAAAGTCCTGGTTGCCGTCGAGGACCGGCCGACCAAGCAGATGAATAGCTTGGATATCGACAACCTCTTCTCGGTGACCCTGCGGGATTCGGGTGAGATTGCGCTGATCGACGGCGACAGCAAGGATATTGTGAGCGTGTTGCTCACCGGTTATGCGGTGCACATCTCGCGGATCTCGGCCTCGGGCCGCTATCTCTTCACGATCGGGCGCGATGCCAAGATCAACCTCATCGACCTCTGGATGGATCCGCCGCAGACGGTAGCGGAGATCAAGGTCGGGATGGAGGCCCGCTCGGTCGAGACGTCGAAGATGAAGGGCTGGGAGGACAAGTACGCGATCGCCGGCGCTTACTGGCCTCCGCAGTACGTGATCATGGACGGCGCGACGCTCGAGCCGCTCAAGGTCGTCTCCACCCGGGGCATGGTCTATGACACCCAGGAGTATCACCCCGAGCCGCGGGTTGCCGCGATCGTCGCGTCTCACTTCCGTCCGGAGTTCGTCGTCAACGTCAAGGAAACCGGCCACATCCTCATGGTCAACTACGAGGACATCAAGAACCTCCAGGTGACCTTCATCGAGGCTGAGCGGTTCCTGCACGACGGCGGCTTCGACTCCACAGGGCGCTACTTCCTGGTGGCCGCCAACGCCCGCGATAGAGTGGCGGTGGTCGACACCAAGGACAACAAGCTGGTCGCCCTGATCGACTCCGGCGGCTCCAAGCCGCACCCGGGGCGCGGCGCGAACCTCGTCCATCCGAAATACGGGCCGGTTTGGGTCACCAGTCACCTGGGCGACGAGACCATCTCGCTCATCGGTACCGACCCCGAAAACCATCCCGATCAGGCCTGGAAGGTCGTGCAAACGCTCGAAGGCCAGGGTGGCGGCTCGCTGTTCGTCAAGACCCATCCGAAGTCCAAGAACCTCTACGTCGACACTCCGCTCAACCCCGAGGCCGAGATTGCCTCGTCGGTTGCCGTCTTCAATGTCGACGACCTGGAGGCCGGCTATGACGTTCTGCCGATCGGCGAATGGTCGGGGATCGATGAGGGCGTGCGGCGTGTTGTCCAGGGTGAGTACAACCAGGCGGGTACGGAGGTCTGGTTTTCCGTCTGGAACTCCAAGGATCAGGAGTCGGCCATCGTCGTCGTGGACGACGCCACGCGGAAGCTCAAAGCGGTGATCCGTGACGAGCGGCTGATAACCCCGACCGGTAAGTTCAACGTCTACAACACCCGAAACGACGTCTATTGATCGCAGCGTCGGCGGTGGCGACCCCCCACTAGGGGCCGCCACCGCCCCGCGGCGGTCGGTGGGGTGGCTTCACACGGGGAGAAGGCGTTGATGACAGGCAGTCAGCTTCATCTCGATACAAGCGAGCCACTGGTGTACCTGGTCGGGGCCGGTCCCGGCGATCCCGAGCTGTTGACCTTGAAGGCGGTCAAGGTTCTGCAAAAGGCCGAGGTGGTACTTTACGACCGGCTGGTCTCGCAAGAGGTACTGGATCTCATTCCGGTCGGCGCGGCCCGCATATATGCGGGCAAGGAGCGCGGCCATCACGCACAATCCCAGGAAGAGACGAACGCGCTACTCGTCAAGCTCGCCCGTGCGGGACATCGCACGGTGCGGCTCAAAGGCGGCGATCCCTTCGTGTTGGGGCGTGGGGCCGAGGAGGCCCTCTACCTCGCCCGGCACGGCATCCGCTGCGAGGTCGTGCCCGGTGTGACGGCGGCGGCGGGTTGTGCGGCAAGCGCCGGCATCCCGCTTACTCACCGCGGACTGGCCACGGGCGTTCGTTTCGTGACCGGCCACTGCCGTGACGACCGGCCGCTCGACTTGAACTGGCGAAGCCTGGCCGATCCCGAGACCACACTGGTCATCTATATGGGCCTTCATCATATCGGCGAGATCGCCTGTCGATTGATCGAGGCGGGTCTGGCCGCCGATACGCCCGCCGCGGCGATCGAGCGCGGCACGCTCGCCGACCAGCGCGTTGCCTCCGGTACGCTCGCCAATCTACCCGACCGCGTGCTGGCCGCGCAGCTCCACGCGCCGGTGCTGTTCATCGTCGGCCGCGTGGTCGAGGTGATGGAGGAATTGCGCAGCGTCGCGCCATCGCCAGCACCAACCCCGGCCGCGTCGCCAGGCGAGGCTCTGCATGGCTAGGGGCAAGGGCCAGCCTCACCGCGCGGTTCTCGTCCTAGCCTTGGCGGCGGTCTTTGCCGCGGGTAGTGCCATGGCCACGCCGTCCGGAGAGCGCCAAGCCGAGCTTCTGCACCGCGTAAAGCACGACTGCGGCTCGTGTCACGGTCTTACGCTGAAGGGCGGCCTGGGGCCGCCGCTGTTGCCGGCGAGCCTCGCCGCGCGCGACGATGGCGACCTGGTGGGGGTGATCCTGGAGGGGATGCCGGGGACGCCGATGCCGCCTTGGCGCGGCGAGTTGAGCGAGGACGAGGCCCACTGGATCGTCCGCACTCTGAAGGAGGGGCTTGAGCCATGAACGGCCTCGGCAAATCAATCGCGATCTTCTTGGTCGCCACCGTCGCGGCGCTCGCCACGGGCGCCGCCGCGGATGAACTACGCGGGACGGGCGACCTCGGGATCGTCGTGGAGCGTGCCGCGGGCGCCGTACAGATCATCGACACCTCCCAGAAGAAGGCCATCGCCAGGGTCGACGGGCTGGGCGATCTCAGCCATGCCTCGGCGGTCTTCTCGCGCGACGGCCGCTACGCCTTCGTCTTCGGCCGCGACGGGGGCCTCAGCAAAATCGATCTTCTGACCGCGTCCGTCGTCAAGCGTATCGTGCAGGCGGGTAACTCGATCGGCGGTGCGATTTCCGAGGATGGCCGGCTGGTCGCCGTCTCCAACTACGAGCCGGGCGGGGTGAAGATTTTCGATAGCCGGACGCTGGAGCTGGTCGCCGATATCGAGGCCAAATCCGCCGCCGCCCCCGAGGGATCCAAGGTCGTGGGCCTGGTGGACGCGCCGGGCCAGCGGTTCGTCTTCAGCCTCTACGACGCCGGCGAGATTTGGATCGCCGACATGAGCGATCCGGCGGCCCCGCGGGTGCAGCGCTTCGAGGATGTTGGAACATTGCCCTATGACGCTCTGGTGACGGGCGACGGGCGCCACTACATCGCCGGGCTGTTCGGCGAGGACGGGCTGGCCCTGCTCGACCTGTGGCACCCCGAAGACGGGGTGCGGCGCATCCTCGCCGGTTACGGGCGGGGCGAGGAGGCGCTGCCGGTTTACAAGATGCCGCATCTGGAGGGCTGGGCGCGCGCCGGGAACCTCTTCTTCCTGCCCGCCGTCGGCCGCCACGAGGTGCTGGTGCTGGAGGCCGGTAGCTGGCGCGAGAAGGGACGTATCGCGGTGCATGGTCAGCCGGTGTTCGCCGTGGCCAATCCCGACGGGCGGCGGGTGTGGGTCAACTTCGCTCATCCCCGCAACGACGTCGTCCAGATCGTCGATACCGAGTCGCTCGAGATCATCCATACGCTGCGCCCCGGCAAGGCGGTGCTGCATATGGAGTTCACCCCGCGCGGCGAACAGGTCTGGATCTCGGTGCGCGACGAGGATCGCGTCGACGTCTACGACACGCGAACCATGGAGCGGATCGCCAGCCTTCCCATGGACAAGCCGAGCGGCATCTTCCTCGCCGCCCGTGCGCACCGCATAGGGCTCTAGAGCGATGGCGGCCGCGGTCCCGCAGAGCGATGATTCGAACATGGCGCCGGCGCTCGACGCGCTGCAACGCGCGTTGATCGACGGCTACCAGCACGGCTTTCCTATGACGCCGCGCCCCTACGCCGCCATCGCCGAGGCCGAGGGCGTAACGGAGGAGGCCGTACTCGAGGCGCTGGCCGGGCTTCAGGAGCTGGGCGTTCTCGGGCGCATCGGGGCGGTCGTTCGTCCGCATCGCGCCGGCTGGAGCACGCTCGCCGCGCTGTCGGTGCCCGAGGCGCGGCTGGAGGAGGTGGCGGCCCTGGTCAGCGCCTATCCGGAGGTCAACCACAACTACGAGCGCGAGCACCGGCTTAACCTTTGGTTCGTCGTCACGGGCTGTGATCGCGCCCGCGTCGAGGCGGTGCTGCGCGATATCGAGGAGCGATGCGCTCTGGAGGTGCTCGAGCTGCCGCTGGAAGAGGCCTTCCGCCTCGATCTGGGGTTCGCCATCCGATGGCCGCAGCCATGACGGATCTGGACCGGCGACTGCTGGCGCTTCTGCAGGACGGCTTGCCGCTCGTGGCGGCCCCCTATGGCGCCCTGGCCCAACGGTTGGGGATAAGCGAAGCCGAGGTCTGTGAACGCTTGCGCCGCCTACAGGCGGAGGGTGTGATCAGCCGCTTCGGCCTGGTTGTGCGGCACCATGAGCTGGGCTACCGTGCTAACGCCATGGTGGTGTGGGACGTGCCCGATACCGAGGTGCGCGAGGCCGGCCGCCGGCTGGCGGCGCTTGACTTCGTGACCCTTTGCTACCGCCGACCGCGACGCCTGCCACGCTGGCCCTACAACCTCTTTTGCATGGTCCACGGGTTGGACCGCGACGAGGTGCTGGCGCAGGTCGCCCAGGCGGCGCGTCAGGCCGGGCTCGAGCAGGTGCGGCGCGAGGTGCTTTTCTCGACGCGCCGTTTCAAACAACGCGGTGCGCGCTATGGGTCGACCGCCGAGGCGCGAGACCGGGCACAGGTGGCATGATGAGCAAAGCGCTGGACAGCACCGACCGTGCGATCCTGAACGCCTTGCAGGGCGGTTTTCCCATTGCCGATCGGCCGTTCGCCATCGCCGCGGCGGAGCTGGGCCTGACGGAGCCCGACCTGATCGCGCGCCTGCGCTCCCTGCTAGATGACGGCGTGGCCACCCGCTTCGGCCCACTGTTCAACGCCGAGGCCATGGGCGGCGCGCTTACGCTGGCCGCCATCTCGGTGCCGGAAGAGCGCTTCGAGGAGGTGGCGGCTCTGGTCAATGCCCATCCGGAGGTGGCCCACAACTACCGCCGATGCCATGCCTTCAACATGTGGTTCGTGGTCGCCTGCGAGCGGCCCGAACAGGTCCGCCGGGTTCTGGAGGAGATCGAGCGCGAAAGCGGCCTGCCGATCATCGATCTTCCCAAGGAGGAAGAGTTTTTCCTGGAACTGAAGCTGACCGCTTGAGGAGCAAGCCAGGTCCGATGCACAGAGCAAGCGCAATGGATGCCGTGGACCGGCGCCTCATCGAGGCGACGCAAGGCGGTCTGCCGCTGGTGCCCGAGCCCTATCGGGCGGTCGGCGAGGCGATTGGCCTGGAGGGCGAGGAGGTCGAGCGCCGGCTGCGCCGCTTGCTGTCCGAGGGGGTGGTGCGGCGCATCGGGCTGGTGCCCAATCACTACGCCCTGGGATACCGCGCCAACGGCATGGCGGTCTGGGACGTGGCCGACGACAAGGTGGGCGAGCTGGGGCGGCGCGTGGGCGCGCTCGAGTTTGTCACCCATTGTTACCGGCGGCCGCGCCGCTTGCCGAATTGGCCCTACAATCTCTTCTCCATGGTGCATGGCAAGAGCCGCCAGGAGGTCGAGGAGAAAGTAGCTCGCATCGCCACGCTGCTGGGGTCGGCCTGCGGCGCTCATGAGGTGCTTTACAGCGAGAAAATATTGAAGAAGACGGGCCTGCGTCTTGGCCCGCGAGAGGGGGAGTAGGCTCGATGTTTCGCTTGTCGCAGTTCATGAAGGAACTCGTTGCCCCGACGCCGGTGCGCCGGCGGCAACCGCCCGGTCCGGTGGTGATCTGGAACCTCGTGCGGCGCTGCAACCTCAACTGTGTGCACTGCTATTCGCTGTCCACCGATGTCGACTTTCCCGGCGAGCTGACGACGGCGGAGATCTTCGAGGTGATGGACGACCTGCGAGCCTTCGGCGTCCCGGTGCTGATCCTCTCGGGCGGCGAGCCGTTGCTGCGCCCTGATATCTTCGAGATCTCCCGTCGGGCCAAGCAGATGGGATTCTACGTCGGCCTGTCGAGCAACGGCACGCTCATTGACGCGGCGATGAGCGAGCGCATCGCGGAGATCGGCTACGACTACGTCGGCGTCAGCCTCGACGGTATCGGTGCCGTGCACGACGCCTTTCGGCGGCAAGAGGGCGCCTATTCGGCGGCGCTCGAGGGAATGCGGCTGTGCCGCGCCAAGGGCGTCAAGGTGGGACTGCGCTTCACCATGACCGAGCGCAATGTCGAATCCCTGCCCGAGATCCTCGACCTCGTCGACGAAGAGCGCATCGACAAGTTCTATCTCTCGCATCTCGTCTATGCCGGACGGGGCGACCGCTACCGGGCCGACGACGCCCACCACCAGACCACGCGCCAGTCCATGGACCTGCTCTTCGCGCGTTGCTGGGACTATGTCCAGCGCGGCGAGGAAAAGGAGTTCGTCACCGGCAACAACGATGCCGATGGCGTCTATTTCCTCCAGTGGGTGGCCGAGCGGTTCCCCGAGAAGACGGACCATATCCGCGCCAAGCTGGTCGCCTGGGGGGGCAATGCCTCGGGTGTCAACGTGGCCAACATCGACAACCTGGGCAACGTCCATCCCGATACCTTCTGGTGGCACTACGACCTGGGCAACGTGCGCCGGCGCCCCTTCTCCGAGATCTGGCAGGATACCTCCGATCCGATCATGGCCGGCCTGAAGCGCCGACCGCGCGAGATCAAGGGCCGTTGCGGGCAATGCCGGCAGTTCGATATCTGCGGCGGTAACACCCGGGTACGGGCGATGCAGGTCACCGGCGATCCCTGGGAGGAGGATCCGGCCTGCTATCTGAGCGACAGCGAGATCGGCGTCGCAGGGAGCCGGCGCGTCGAGGTGACGCCCTATCGTGGACGAAAACATGCTGCGGCCGCGCAGTAATGCAGTTGGCCTGGCGCTCGTGGGGGCGCTGGCAATGTTGGTGCCGTTCGGCGCCGAGGCGCGCGCGCAGACGGCGGCTGAAACCTACGTGCAGCATTGCGCCTCGTGCCACGGCGCCGACCGTCTGGGCGGCTTGGGGCCGGCGCTGCTGCCCCAGAACCTGCGCCGACTGAAGCCGGCGAAGGCCGAGGCGATGATCGCCGCAGGCCGACCGGCCACCCAGATGCCGGCTTTCGGCGATGTCCTCTCGCCGGCGGACATCGAGGCGCTGGTTCAGCTGATTTACCAGCCGCTCCCCGAGGCGCCGCACTGGGCAGAGGCGGAGATCGAGGCCAGCCGGATCGTCTCGCTAAGCTCAGAAAGCCTGCCTGCCACCCCGCAGTACGAGGCCGACCCTCTGAACCTTTTCGTCGTGGTCGAAAGCGGCGACCATCACGTGACCATACTCGACGGCGACCGCCTCGAGCCGATGACCCGCTTCGCCAGCCGCTTTGCGCTGCATGGCGGGCCGAAGTTCTCGCCCGACGGCCGCTTCGTCTATTTCGCCTCGCGCGATGGCTGGATCACTAAGTACGACCTTTACGGGCTCGCCGTGGTGGCCGAGGTACGCGCCGGGATCAATACGCGCAATCTCGCCATCTCCCATGACGGGCGGGTGCTGGCGGTGGCCAACTACCTGCCACACAGCTTGGTTCTGCTCGACGCGGCCGATCTCTCCGTCCTGAAAGTCATTGCGGCCACCGATGCCCGCCGCGAGCAGACCTCGCGGGTGAGCGCCGTCTACCAAGCGCCGCCGCGCGAGTCTTTTGTCGTGGCGCTCAAGGACATCGCGGAGATCTGGGAGATATCCTACGCCGAGGACCCACCGCCGATCTTCAGCGGCCTGGTGCACAACCACGAGAAGGGCATGGAGGAAGCGCTCGCCGTGCCTGGCGACTTCCCGATCCGGCGCATCGAGTTGTCGCAGCCCCTGGACGATTTCTTCTTCTCGCCCTCCTACCGCGAGCTGGTTGGCTCGGCGCGCGACGGCGAGCGGTCGCTTGCGGTCAACCTGGATGTGCGCCGCGAGATCGCGGAGCTGCCCTTGCCCGGCCTGCCGCATCTGGGCTCCGGCATTACCTGGATGCGCGACGGCCGGCGGGTCATGGCGACGCCGCACCTGAAGGCAGCGCTGGTCAGCGTCATAGATCTGGACGACTGGCAGGTGGTCAAGACGATCGAAACCCTGGGGCCGGGCTTTTTTCTGCGCAGCCATGAAAAGACACCCTATGCCTGGGTCGACGTGTTCTTCGGCCCGCACCGCGATGCGCTCCACGTCATCGACAAGCAAAGCCTGGAGATCGTGCGCACGCTGCGCCCGGCGCCCGGCAAGACGGCAGCGCACGTCGAGTTCACCCGCGACGGCCGCTACGCCCTGGTCAGCATCTGGGACATGGACGGGGCCATCGTCGTCTATGACGCGGCAAGCCTCGAGGAGGTCAAGCGCATTCCTTTCGTAAAGCCATCTGGAAAATACAATGTCTGGAACAAGATCCGCTTTTCCGAAGGCACCAGTCATTAGCCAGGACCTCAAAGGCGCCGCTCTCCTGGTCTGCAGCCATGGCGCCGGCTCTGCGCCGGCGCGCGCGCACGATCACCTTCGGCACCAGGCACGCGCCCTGGGCTTCACCGAGCAAGCGGCCTGCAGCCTCTATGCCGACCCGACCCTAGAGCAGGTGTTGGACCACCTCTCCGTGCGGCCCGTCTTCCTGGTGCCTCTCCTGATGTCGGAGGGCGTTACCTTGAAGGCGTTGCGCCGTCGCCTGGAGCATCGCGGCGACGCGCAGGACGTCGTTCTCTGCCCGGTTCTCGGATCGCACCCCGACTTGCCGCAGCGCATCGCCGAGCGCGCGCTTGGCAAGGCGGCGGCGGCGGGCTGGTCTCCGCAGGAAACGGCGCTGCTGCTGATCGGGCACGGCTCGCGGCGCGACGAGGCCTCCCGGCGCGGGCTTTTCAGGCTCGGCGCCGAGATACGGTGCGGCAACGCCTTCGGTGAGGTCCGACAGGCGCTTCTCGAGGAAGAGCCGGGGGTGGCGGAGGCCCTGGCGACCGTCGCCTGCCGCCAAGTCGTCGCCGTCGGCTGCTTTGCCGAGGAAGGACGGCATGCCGTAGGCGACGTGCCACAACTGCTGGCCGCGAGCCCGCTGCCGGTGGTCTATGACGGGCCGATTGGGACGGCGCCCTGGATCGACCGGCTGGTTGTGGATCTGGCGGTGGCCCGGCGGGCGGGCCTTTCGTCGTTGAGCGCCGTATCGTAACCTTCTCCGTCGGGCTGAACACTCGCCGCTGACCACCTGGGAGAGGGAATGACGATGCCGGAGCAGGGGGCCGCTGATAGCGCGGCCTTTCAGGCGGCGATCGCGGCCTTCGATGCCGCCAACGCCGAGGACCCAAACAGCGAGGACGCGTCGGGCGGACCGCAGCCGCGTGAGCTCCTCTACGCGCAGCGCATGAGCGAGGGGTTGGAGCGCCTTTACCCGGAAGCCTCGGAGGCCTTGCGTCTGGCCGCACGTTGCCAGCATATCGAGCGCTGGCGGCGGCCGCGGCGCGATTATCCCGAGGGCCGCGTCGGTTATCTCACCTGGCGCCGTGACGCCAAGAGCTTCCATGCCGAGCGCGCCGCCGAGATTCTGCGCGGCCTCGACTACCCCGAGGAGACCATCGCCCGGGTCCGCTCCCTGGTCAGGAAAGAACGGATGACCGCGGATCCGGAGGCACAGGCCTTGGAGGACGTGATCTGTCTGGTGTTCCTGACGCACTACTTCGAGGCCTTTGCCGCCCGGCACGACGACGAGAAGGTGGTCGACATCGTTCGCAAGACCTGGCGCAAGATGTCGGACCACGGCCGCGAGGCGGCCCTCGCACTCTCACTTCCGGCGAAATCCGCGCAGCTGATCGAAAATGCGCTGTCCGGGGAGACTCCTTGATGGCGAGGGTTGATCGAAATCAAGGAACCCCGGCGCCGGTCTTTATAGGATTTCAGTCGTATAGGACTTGCCATCGCGTGAGGGGCGCTTCATGGGCGCAAGGAAGAAACACGCGGATACGCAGCCTCGCCCGCCGGCCGCAAGGCCGGGCGAAGGGTTGGCCTGCGCCGAGCGGCGGGCCTTTCGCGCCCCGAGATCGCGCCCTTCGATCGCCCGTCTGGCCAAGCACAAAAGCAAGGAAATAGTCCTCGCAGCCGGCGAGCGGCTGGTTTCGGTGGGTGATCCGATCACCTCATTTTATTTCCTGCGCGAGGGCCTGCTATCGGCGAGTATCGGTCAAGCACGGGACAAGCGCCGGATCTCGGCCATATTCTGGCCGGGTGAGCTGGTCCTTCCCGATCCGGCGGTGCGGGATTGGGCAGAGGATTTGTGGGCCAGCACGGCCGTCCGCGCCGATGTCTATGACTTTCTCTCCCTGGCCCAAGTGTTGCGGGGCGATCCCGAGCTTGCGGTGTGGCTTTTCCAGGCTGCCTGCGGTGATCTGTCGCGGCGCCTGGAGTTCGAGCACCGCCTCCGGATCCTTGCGGTCGAAGGGCGCTTTGCCGCCCTGCTTGCCGAGTTCGCTAAGTACCTGGGCGAG
>Ga0255057_10000407_pt1 | contig 24584 bp, 23 predicted proteins | sample Cases_109_6_MG_FD_189022 | JGI IMG/M metagenome (GOLD analysis project Ga0255057, IMG submission 189022) | Seawater microbial communities from Amundsen Gulf, Northwest Territories, Canada - Cases_109_6 | ecosystem: Environmental > Aquatic > Marine > Gulf | place: Canada: Northwest Territories... | reverse complement strand
CATTATTTGGACATACTATATCTAGTAGACAAGTGCGTGGATACATACTATAAGTAGGGTAAGTAACCAGCCCACCCCTCTGCGGGGGCCACTGGAGGCGCCATGGGGTATACCGCCGTCATGCAGCAGTACCTCGCCGTGAGGAACTCCCTCCCCAAGGATTGTCTCTTACTATTTCGACTCGGGGACTTTTACGAACTCTTCTTTGAAGACGCCGTCACCGCCTCTGCATTGTTAGACGTGGTCTTGACCTCCCGCGAGGGGGGGCAGGGGAGGGTGGCGATGTGTGGCATGCCATTCCATGCGGTCGAGGGGTACGTGCAACGGCTGATCCGGGCTGGAAAGAAGGCGGCCATCTGCGAGCAGGTTGAAGACCCGAAAAAGGCGAAGGGGCTGGTGCGCCGGGAGGTAACTCGCATCATCACGCCCTCGACCTTCGTCGAAGACGACGCTTCTGACGGATATGACTCTCGGTACTTGGTCGCGGTCGCCCGCCTGCCGAAACTTTGGGGGCTGGCGTGTTTGGAACCCACCACGGGCGAGTTCATCGTTTCAGAGTACAGTCAAGACGAGGAGGTGCTTGCCGAGCTTGCGCGTCTCTGTCCCACCGAGTTGCTTATCCCACAGGCCGTTCAGGAAGAGCAGAGCTTACATCCCTTCATCGATGAGAGACGTACGCTCCTGGTGACCACGTACGAGGATTGGCAGTGTGAGGTCGGTGACAATCGAGACCGCGTCCTGTTGACGTATAAGCTTGGGTCCCTGAAAGGTCTGGGACTTGGCACTCATACCGCAGGCATCGCCGCGGTTGGCATGATCTTGCAGTACCTGAAGGAGCACCGTCCAGGGTCCGAAACCTATCTCCGACTGCCCAGGCCTCATGTGCCTCACGAATATCTCCTCATGGATCCGACTTCAGAACGCAGCCTGGAAGTAATCCCTGCCGGCGGGACGGACAAAGACAGTCCCACCCTGCTTGCTGTGCTGGACGAAACAGTCACCCCGATGGGTGGGCGGCTCTTGCGACAATGGCTCAGACGGCCGCTGCTCAATCCCAATGCAATTCAGAGACGGCTGGACGCCGTAGCCACATGGATCGCTCAGCCGGCAAGACTGGACACGGTTCGCCAACTCCTCGATCCCGTCCGAGACCTCGAGCGCCTGTTGAGTCGTGTCAGCTACGGGGTCGTCACGCCACGGGACATGATCGGGCTGCGTTTCTCCCTCGCCCAAGGTCCGTTGGTGAAGGCTCATCTTAAGGAATATTCCGATCCTCTGATCCGTGAGCACGAGGCTCGCATACACGATCTGGCAGACCTGCGCCAGGTCCTGAGCGCATCCTTGGTGGAGAATCCACCGACACATCTGCGCGACGGCGGAGTGATTCGCGAGGGATATAACGCCCAGTTGGACGAATTGCGGGCCCTGTCACGCAATGCCAAGCATCTTATCGCCGCTTTGCAAGCCCGAGAAATCCAGCGTACCGGCATCAAATCCCTCAAAGTGGGCTACAACAAGGTATTTGGGTATTTCATCGAGGTGTCGGCTTCAAACCTGAGCCACGTGCCGGCCGATTACATTCGGAAACAAACCCTGACAAATGCCGAGCGCTTTATCACGCCCGAGCTCAAGGAGTACGAGGATAAGATTCTGAATGCCGAAGGCCAGGCTCGCGCGCTGGAGCAGACGTTATTCGAGGAGGTTCGTGAGCGCGTCGTGCAAGAACTCCACGCCATTCGAGACATGGCGGAGGCCATCGCAAATCTGGACGTGCTCAGTGCGCTCGCCCTGGTGGCGATCCGGGGAAAATACACGCGGCCAGAGATTGATGAGGGGACGGTAATCCACATTCGTCACGGTCGCCACCCGGTCGTGGAGCGGATGTTGGGGATGGGCAAATTTGTTGAGAATGACTGTCGGTTAGACGGGAATCGGCACCAATTCCTCCTCATCACCGGCCCCAACATGGCAGGGAAATCCTGTTACCTGCGTCAGACCGCCCTGATTACCATCCTGGCACAGATGGGATCGTTTGTACCGGCGACGAGTGCTCGGATCGGGATCGTGGACCGCCTGTTTACGCGGATAGGTGCCTCGGACAACCTGGCTCGAGGAGAAAGCACATTCATGGTCGAGATGCTCGAGGTGGCCAACATCCTGCACAACGCCACTCCTCGCAGTCTGGTTTTGTTAGACGAAGTTGGCCGAGGCACCTCCACCCTTGACGGGGTGAGCATCGCGCGAGCGGTGGCCGAGTACCTCTCGGACCACGATGGGCCTCGGCCACGAACCATGTTTGCCACCCATTACCACGAGCTGACGGATTTAGGAGAGCGGATTGCGAGTATCGAGAACCTCACCATCGCGGTCCGCGAAGGAAAAGGGGAAGTCATCTTTCTCCATAAGATCATGCCGGGAGCTACGAATAAGAGCTACGGGATTCACGTAGCGAAGCTTGCGGGTCTGCCGCCCGCAGTCATTGAACGCGCCGAGGAGTTACTCGATACCCTCGAAGTATCGGAGAAGGGACGGTATCCCCCCTCGCGCCTCTTTGTCCGGTCCCCCGCCTCTGCCCGGCCCCACAGCGGCCAAATGACATTTTTCCCCCGCGCCGTGGAGGAGTAGGTCGATGGGCATCATTCGGATCCTTGATGAACTTGTAGCCAACAAAATTGCTGCCGGAGAGGTGGTCGAACGGCCTGCGGCCGTGGTGAAGGAACTCGTTGAGAATAGCCTGGACGCCGGGGCTGAGACCATCGAGGTGCGTGTACACAAAGGGGGAAAGGCTTTTATCCAGGTGGTAGACGACGGCTGCGGGATGAGCCGGGAAGATGCTGAGCTGTCCCTAGAACGGCACGCCACAAGCAAAATCGCCACCGCGGAGGATATTCATGCCATCACCACCCTGGGCTTTCGTGGAGAGGCCCTCCCCAGTATTGCCGCGGTCTCCCAGTTTACCTTGATCACACGCGAGCCCACGAAAAGCGAAGGGGTGAAGATCACCATGGAAGGGGGAAAGAACCGAAGCGTTGGGGTGGGTGCCGCTCCCCCGGGGACCACCGTGGTGGTCAAAAATTTGTTTTTCAACAGCCCGGCCCGGCGCAAGTTTCAGCATGCCGACACCACGGAGTTTGGCCACATTCACAGCAGCCTTGTTGCCACGGCCCTTGCTCATCCCCGGATACAATTCCGGTTGCTTCACAACGACCACGTCGTCTTTGATTTACTGCCGGCGGCCAGTACCGTGGAGCGGATCGCTGCGTTGTATCCGAAGGAATTCTGTCAAGGTCTGGTGGCTGTGGAACACACCTCTCCCCATCTCACGACGACAGGCTACGTTGGGGCGCCTACGCTGGCAAAAGCCAACCGCTCGGGCCAGCTCTTTTTTGTCAATTCGCGCCCGATCAAGAACCCTTCCCTGAGTCTTGGCCTCAGGCAGGCCTATCAGGGCCTTCTCCCCCAGGGCCGCTTTCCCGTGGCGGTACTGTTCCTCCAAGTTCCCCCGAGAGAATTGGACGTGAACGTTCATCCCACGAAACGCGAGGTGCGCTTCCGCAAGGAGCGCGTCTTGCTTGGCCATCTCAGCGATATCGTCAGCCAGAGCTTGCGAAAGGCTGATATCTTTAAAGAGCTTGCTTTGTCGACCACTCGCACTTTCCCCTTGGAGGCTCCCCACCACGCTGGGGGACCCCTGTTGCGGGAAACGCGGCAGAAGTACACAATCTCTTCCGTCGCTCCTTCTCGGGTGAGCGACTCCACGCGTTGGCCGAGTGACGGCCGGGATGAAAGCTCACCGAGGGGTACGCCGACGTTCGTGCCCGCAGCTCCCTTCCGACTCCTTGGACAATTTCGTGGGACCTACCTCATTGTAGAGGTCGAGGGAGGGTTGTGGGTCATCGATCAACATGCCGCGCATGAACGGGTCATGTTCGAGAAGGTGCTGGGTTCCTTTGAAGCCGGCAGTCCAGAGGTTCAGTTGTTTCTGACCCCACCCATCCTCGAGCTTCTTCCCCATGAGGTGCCGATCCTGGAAGAGTATTGCGAGGCCCTAGAGGCCATTGGATTTTCCCTGGCCCCGTTTGGCGGCAATAGCTATCAGATTCGGTCAATGCCGGCTTACTTTCACTCGGGAGAAGTCATTCCGCTGCTTCGAGAGTTTCTCGACCGCAAACAGGATAATGACCTGGGGAGCCTGGTTGAAAACCGTCAGGCGGAGATCGCCGCTCGCGTGGCCTGCAAGATGAAAAGCATTAAGGCAGGGGAAACCATCACGCCGGAGGAAATGGAGGCGTTGGTTCGTTCGCTCCTGGCCTGTTCCTCACCCTTTACCTGCCCGCATGGGCGTCCTACGATGATCCGGCTCACCGCTCACGAGCTCGACAGGCAATTTGACCGGCGATAGCATCCTGACTGGTGCGACGTTACCTCGGCTGAAATTTCCCTCCACATGGGAATAATCGCCGATATGCTCCGCGGGCTGGAAACCAAGGTGGACGAGCTGAATGATTTAATCTAGTCCCTCCCTGGAAGCCAGGCGTGTCGCCCACAGAACAGCAAGTAGTGGTACCACGAGAGACCTAACCCACGGGCGTCGGGGACATCCTTGGCGCTCGTGGTGTATTTGTCCCGTAATCCCACATGAAATAAGTCATACCAACAACTAACCCTCCATCAAGAAACATTCGGTTAAAGCTTCAGATGTGACATCTCTTCGCCCACTTAGTACCGGGACTCTTTCCACAGGCTTGACACGCCTTGCCGAGTGCAGGAGACTCAGGCTCTCTCCCACGCTCAACATGGGCAGGATGGGACGCTCATAAAGAGGGAAGTCTCATGAGGCGGGCCGACAAACGGAGCAAGAAAGATTATGAGTCGTCCGTAGAGCCGTATCTCAGATCAGTGGGTATCGGCGGCTACCTGGAACGGGATGCCTTCTGGAAGCGGCTTCAAGAGAGGCACGGCCCGATCGCGGAGCAAGTTGCCCATGCGATTTCTGCCCGAGAAGAGGGAGAAGACGTTGACGTCTACCCACTGAAGAATACTACGCTAGCACTCAGCATCGATGTCACTGCTCAATACTACAACCAGATGTACAAAGAGTTCCTGAGTTGGTTTTGCCGAGAGAAATTCCCAGAGCCCACGTGCCTCCTCGATGTAGGCTGTGATAACGGAATTCTGACGTGTTTCTACGGTACTCTGTATCCTTCAGCGGAGGTGGTCGGAATTGATAAGTGCGAGCAAGGGATCGTGTGCGCTCGGGAACTTGGACACCGGTTGAAACTCGCGAACGTCCGATTCGAGGTTTGCGATCTCCAGAGTCTCGAGGGGGCTTTTCCTGAGCGATCCTTTGACCTCATCATGTCAACGGCCGTCTTTCATGAAGTACCGGAGTTTCCAGAGGACGAACCGGACTCCGGGTGCGCTTCGATAACAATGGGACATGAAGATTCAGATTGCGCAAGAATCGTGGCGGAACTCCTCAGGCTCCTTCGCTACGGAACAGGTACCATGGTATCGATGGAGAGATGCACTGATGGGGAGACCTTAGCCTGGTGGATCCGGGTGCTAAACCAGGCTGGCCTGAGCGTAGATGCCGATCGGAGCACTCTCCTGGGCTACGACAATATGTATGACAAACGAGAGACGCTGCCCGTTGTGGTCGCAGTGCGAAGTCGGCATCCGACTATCCGCTCGGTCGAGGACATCCCTGCTTTTCGAATGTACCAAGATGTGGAAGCGAATGCGAAGATTGGTGACCGTGCCGAATAGTAGAGGAACTTACAGCAGTCTTGTCGGAGTAGAGACCCTTTCCCGAGCAGCATCGAGACAATCTGTCCCACCTATGGACTGGTCCTGTTTCCTTCTATAGAAAAATTCGGACAAAAAATTAGAGGCGAGCCCCGCTGGCAGTGCTTAGAGTGCCGTAACTGTTTATATTCGTTGTGTCCGTCCCAAAAGGTGAGCCAGCCGGGTCGGGCTCCGTCATTGGCAGTGGTCCCATACTTGCTAGAAAAAACGTGGCCCAGCTCCCTCGGTCCCAGCCGAGAAAACGGCGATCAAGGGGATGACAAGTCTGGGGTACAGCGCCCACAAAGCCAGAGGTCGATCGGATAATGACAGAATCCCGTGAACACAAAATGAGAGCCTTTTTTAACTCGCGCTTCGTCAAAGGCGAGAAACGGAGAAGCTACCGACTGGCGTTCATCCTGTTCTGGTCCATCCTCATGTATCTCTTTTTCAGTCATTTTGTCATAAGCGTCGGGATAATCCGGGAGACGAGCATGGTTCCGACGGTGCCCGAGGATGGCTACTACTTGGTCAATAGGTATATCTACTACGTTACCCGCCCCAAGCGAGGAGATATCGTCGTCCTGCGCCAAAATGCCCATACACCTGAGATCCTGAAGCGGGTGGTCGGGCTGGAGGGTGAGACGCTGCTGATCAAGGGAGGCCACGTTTACATCGACGGTCGTCGATTGGACGAACCCTACGCTTTGGGCGGTACGTATCCCGATTTCGGTCCACATGCGATTAAGAAAGATACCTATTTCATCCTCGGGGACAACCGAAAGGTGAGTAAAGATAGCCGCCATTTTGGTACCGTTCCGTTTCAGAATATCGAGGGGAAAATCAAGCCAGGAGTAATCTTTCCGTTGTATTAGAGCGACCCAGCTCCTTGTGGTCCTCCCTCCCTATTTGATCCGGTCTAGCCCACGTTTTTGGCCATTCTCCGAGTCCCGTTTGCTCCTCGGTATGAATTATCTTGCCCAGAGCCCCCGTCAGGATTTCTGATGAGGCTGTACGGAAACCGGCATTTTGGCAGGGGGGGGTATCTTGTAACCATCTGTAATTACAAATAGATACAAGGCCAGGAGTGGCCCCAGATATGCATACGATACATGGGCTGGTGTACGTGTAAAGACGGTGGCTCAGGCGGATGCTCGGACAGCTCATAGCAATTGCGGTTGAAGGCGAGCAGCGAGGCGAATGATGGCGGAAATCACTTCGGAGACGGGCCGTACAAGAACAGAGGACGAAAGAGTTTTTTTTGACTGGCGTTATGTCAGGGGCCTGAAAGAGCACCGAAGACAGTACAGGATGGCCTTCATCCTGTTCTGGTCCATCCTCACGTTTTACTTTATTCAGGGATATGTCGTGTCCCTCGGGCTTGTGATAGACAGGAGCATGCATCCGACGTTGAACAAGGAAGGGTATTATTTAGTCAACAAGTACATCTACCAGGTTACGAGTCCCGAGCGAGGGGACATTGTGGTATTTAAGAGAACTCCAGATGCCGCTATGTTAGACGCCAAGCGCATTATCGGACTCCCCGGGGAGACCGTGCTGATTAGATCGGGAGATGTCTATATAGATGGCCACCGGTTGGAGGAGGCGTACGCCGTTGGAAAAACACACCCGGATCTCGGTCCCTATTCCGTCGCCGAGGGCACCTACTATGTCCTCGGGGATAGCCGATGGGTGAGGGAGGACAGCCGGGAGTTCGGGTCCCTTTCATTGAAGAAAATAGACGGGAAGATCGCACCGGACAAGCTATTCCCATTCCGCTAAAAAGCCACGAGATGGGTGCGCGAGATCTCCAAGAATCTCTTATTAAGGTTGTAGAGCGCGCCCAGGGGATCGAGATCCGTCGATACGAGCAGCGAGAGGAAGGTCCCCTTCACGACGAACTACTGCCCACCATCAAAGAGGCACTTTCAGAAGCGATCGATACCTTCACCCAGGTGATTGAATCCTACAGCACCCCCATCACAGATGACGATACCGGTGCCGTGTCAGATCCACCTCATGCCAGCTTTGGTTCCGACACGGATTCGACAAGGCATGGCGCCGAGCGGATCGCCGATATGTCATTTGTGGCCCGATGGGAGCTGCACCAAGAGCGTGAAGAACTTGGCAAGAACAGTTTTAGCAAAGAGATGTGGAGCCTCGTTAACGCGTGCAGCAGTGCACGTCGACGGTTAACCGCATCAGCGATTGCGGTCGAAAACGCCATCTGTGCACAGGAAGGTCTGACTAGTACCCTTCATGAGCTTTATCTCCTCGAGCTCAACCACTCGCTACAAATCCGGCACGCGTATGCCCTGTTTCGGAATACGGTGGTGGGGAAGGGTCCACCGAACCCGAAAAATGTGCGTCACCGCCTCCGCAAAGTTGCTACCGCCATTAAGAAGCTCACTCGAAGCGACATCTACAGCGAACTGCGTACCTCCGATCGCGTTCACCTACAGGAACTTCGCGGTCGACTCGCGGAATGCGTCGGGGTAAGCCGAGATGGCGATCCTCACGGGGCGCTCAGGCTATGGCAGGATATCGAGAACCTCTCCGAGCTTTTGCTGGGGATAAACAACCGGAGCGAGCTTCGTGAACATGATCAGAGCCTCGTTTCCGAGGCCTATAGCAGCCTTTTCCAGAGCGATGGCGTGCCTGATTCGATTGCTGAGGAGCTACAGGTCCGCTTACAGTCCCTGTTCGGCAGAGACGCGGAGGTGGACCATCTGATTGTCATTCAGGGACCCCATTCGCCCGAGAACTGGAAAAGTCCACTCGAGAGGCTCCTTGAAAGCATGAGCCCCAACAGGCAAGAAACGGATTGGCCCGAGGTATCAGTAGAGTCGTTTTGAACGTATCCAAGGCACATCGGTAATCTTGCTCCGCCCCCGCAAACCTTCGCATTTAGTAATTCCGGAAAGCTCAGCTATAATTATCGCCAATTTCTCGGTAAGGAGGTGAAAACCTTATGGCCTACTACCTCGTGCGGGCCAGGCCCAAACGAGAGCGCATGTCGGACCTCGACAAGTTACTCGCGCAGCACGCTTTTATTGACCTGCGTCCATTCGGCCAATCGCTAACCGCCGGGCTTAGCGGTGCGCGGGTCGGCGCGGATGGGCTCGCCCTCTGGGAAGAAGAGGATTACTGCTCGCCCCCCCTGGCCATGGAGCGGGCCGCGGTGCTTGACACGTATTTTGATGATATCCAGGTCGAGGCGGTCAAACTCGGCGAGGGTTGGAAGCGCATTCGGGGGCTGCCGCGACTCTTCCCAACGCTACCGTCTGCACCAGAGTGAGAATTTAGAAGCATACTGCAATTAGCGCCTGGGCTTAAGACCTGGTTACTGGAGGTGAATGCTCCCCGTGCTGGGATCATAGGCGTAGAGGTCGGGGTCGAGATCCTGATACTGGACAATGGGGAGATCGGACAGGCTCTCAGGAAAGCGTCCCTGTTCGATGTAATACTGCTGAATCGCTGTCTTCAGCGCCTGCATGTCGGCCCTGGCTCTCAGTCTTTTTGTCCGTTCGCCCGCTTGGATGACCTCGTTTCCGTATTGCTGAATGGGGTTTTGGCTCTCACTGCATCCGACTGCGACGAGCAACATTATACCCGCGACAGTTGCCGGCCAGATTTGTTTTCTGAACATTTTCCTCCTCCTGGAGTACCGTTCTAGCGCAAGCAGAGGTGCAAGCGGCGTGCCGTGTTTGGCCGGCCCCCACCCCCTGTCCCCGCGCTACAGGAGGAAAATGGAAGGGTGCAGTGGGCTTGCTCATTCGTCCAGAAAAGGCTACCATGGGCCCCCTCAGCAAGAACTGAGCTTCTTTAGGATAGGAGGCAGCAATGCCGAAAGCAATCTGGAATGGGGCGGTCCTGGCCGAAAGCGATAGGTGCGAGGTCGTTGAAGGCAACTATTATTTTCCGCCGGAATCGATTCATCGGCAGTACTTCAAGGAAAGCGACAAACACACGACTTGCCCGTGGAAAGGCGTGGCGAGTTACTACGACATCGTGGTGGAGGGTCAGGTCAATAAGGATGCTGCCTGGTATTACCCCACCACCAAGGAGGCTGCCCAGAATATCAAGGGCTACACCGCCTTCTGGAAAGGCGTCAAAGTCGAAGCGTGAAGGTGGTGTCACTTGCGAATCGAGAATACGACGGCCTGCTGTACGTCTGATCCTATAGGAGAAAGCCAACAGATGAAGTCACTTTCCACGGGCTGTGTGAGGCGTATTCGTGTCGCCATTGGGCTGCTGACTCTGGGCCTTCTCCATGTGACGGCGGTTTGGGCGCAAGAGGTGGTCGTCGTTGACTTCGTCCAAGTAAAAGACACGGTCCCACAGGGATGGGAACTGCACGAGCATGAGGGAAAAGCAGACTTGGCCCTCGTGCTTGACGGGGTCAGCCAGGTGCTCAAGCTCCAGAGTAGGTTGTCCTCCTTTTCCCTCAACACAGAGCTTCAAATTGACCTGAAAAAGACCCCCTACCATGAGTGGCAGTGGAAGGTCACCGAGGTGCCACAGGGGGGAGATTTCCGCAAGAGAGCCACCGACGACTAAGCTGCTCAACTCTATGTGGTCTTTTATTGGGGGGTTTTCAAGAAGCAGGCCATTGCCTACATCTGGGACAGTACCGCTCCCGTAGGGACCATGGCGAAGGCACCATCCCCCTTACTCTATCCGTTTTTGAAAATTAATGCGGTGGTCGTCCGATCCGGGGAAGAAGAAAGGGGGGAGTGGATCACCGAGACGCGGAACGTGCTGGAGGATTACAAAAAGCTCTTTGGGAGCGAGCCCCAAAAGGTCAAGGGCATCAGGATACAGATTAACAGCCAGCACACCAAGTCGCAGGCCGAGGCGTACTGGAGGTCTGTACGGTTTAAGGCACGCCCCTAACGGTTCCCTTCCCGCCTGCTATTCCGTCCCTCATTCTCGGACAAACTGGTACAAATTTTGCTTCTTCCTCAAACTCGAGGGCCACCGAGATAGGGTGAAAGGCACAGTGATGGTGCCGAGAGGGGGGGACATGTCCGCGATCCATCCGTTCAGCTCTTACCGACCTCGTTTCTTCCTGGTATTTTCTCTCATCATCTCGACTATGCTCCTTTCTGCATGCGTCGGGAAAACGCGGCAACAGAGACTGGCCCCTGGCGAAGGAGTGGCAGGGGAGCACGCTGACGCTCTGCAAAAGGAGAACGCCAAGCTCAACCTCTCCGTTCTGGAAAAAGAAACCCAAATGAAGGAACTGGAAAAAAAATACGACGAGGCCGTTCAAGAGGTGGTCCGGACCAAGGCAAAACTGCACAGCCTGGAAAGCAAGGCAGAGGCAGCCTCCACCATGGCAGAAGCCGAGATTGCCTTGAAAGCCCTGAAGGCGAGGGCGGCCGGGCAAAAGGACAACCCAGAAGTCATCCAGGCCAAGCATCTGTTGGAAATGAGCGCCCGTGAATTCAAGAAGCATAACTACGGCGGCACCCTGTACCTCGCCAGCCAGGCGAAGGGTCTTGTGCATATTGGCCAGAAGCGGTTGATGGGCCGAGAGAAGATAGCGATGGTTTCGGGCGAGGTCCTCTTTGCCTTGCCGCTCCCCCTGGAGGTGTTGGCGAAAAGCCACGTGAGACAAGGGCCAGGTCTCGATTTCGACGTGCTATTCACGCTAGAGAAAGGCACCCCGCTCGTCGGCCATTCGTATAAAGACGACTGGGTTCGGGTTAAAGACGAGGATGGCCGCGGCGGCTGGGTCTATCAGACTCTGGTGGGCGGGCGGTAGCAGGGCGGTCAAGAGTGCTTTAGCTTAACGGACGGATTTCGCCCGCTGCTTCGTTTTCTCTTCTCGTCTGGTGCTCGCACGAACCACCCGGTTGCGCCCGCGGCGCTTCGCCTGGTAAAGGGCGGCATCGGCACTGGCGATAATGGATTCGGGGGCATCGCCGTGCTCTCGAAATCCGGCGACGCCGATGCTAACGGTGATCTGTTTGCTCCCGTTGCCAAATGTCTCCGTGGCCACGCGAGTGCGAATACGTTCAGCAGACTCCAAGCCTCCAGTTAATGCGGTTTCTGGAAGCATGACCAGGAACTCCTCGCCCCCATAGCGCGCCACATAATCAACGCTGCGGATCGATTCCCTGAAGAGGGACGCGATCTTGGAAAGCAGCTCGTCTCCGGCGAGGTGGCCGAAGCTGTCGTTATACTTCTTGAAGTGATCAATATCGATCATAAGTACCGAAAAGGGACGTTTGTGCCGGCGGGCTCGGGCCACCTCATTGGCGAGGGTTTCCATTAAATGTTTTCGGTTATAGAGCCCGGTCAGGCTGTCGGTGACGGAGAGCTGTGCCAGCTCCCTGTTTCTCTCGCTCAGCGTGGTGTTGATGGCCGCCAAATCGTCCCGTCCTTGGTGCAGGCGGGCCACCATATCGTTGAAGACCTCGGTCATGTAACCTACCTCGCCGCCACTCAAGACGGGAAGGTCCACTTGCAGGTCACCGGCAGCCACCTTGGCCGCGCCTTTGGTCAGGCGATCCAAGGGACGAACGATGGTGAGGCCGAGGAGATAGGCGGTCAGGCCGATGCCCAGCAGTAGCCCTGACACCATCAGTAGGGTCAGATTCCGAAGCCGGACAATCTGAGCGTATGCTTCCTTCCCTCCGATCTCTGCTACAACCGCCCATTCCAACTGGGGCACACGCTTGAGGGTTCCCACGACTCCTTTCCCCTGGTGGTCCGTGTATTCGAGTGAGGCCGCCTCTTTTTTAAACAGGGCCTGGGTGGTCCGAGGCGCCAGTTTTGATTTCATGAATGCCGAGGGGATCAGCCGAGAACTGATGACCAGGGTCCCATCCTGGGCGATCACATACACGTGACCTGATCTTCCAAGGGAGAAGCTTTTCAGGAAGTTATGAATTGTTTGAAAATTTAGTCTTGCCGTCAGTACCCCCAAGAAGCGACCGTTTGCGGCCTTGATCGGTACGGCGATCATCATTCCCACTTTTTTCAAGGCCTCGTCCCAATGCGCCTCACCCAGGATGATCTCATCTTTTTTTGCGAGGGTCAGCCAGCCGGGTGGGAGGGTTACAGGGCCAGGCCGGCGAGCGGTGGTGGCCACGACTTGGGCCTTCTGGTTGATAACCAGGAGTTCTTCGTAGTCGACAAATTTCGCCCGGACCGATTTGAGGTAGTCCTTTAGGCGTCGGAATGCCTTGCCTTCCTTCCCTGTGGCACCCTGGTCCCGAAGGATTTTCTCCAGGTTCTCGGAAACCTCGTACGAGCTCGAGAAGACGCGCACGTCGTAGAAACGCTCCTTGAGCCATAAGTCAATCTCCCGTGCAGTATGGGAGGTAACATTTCGCAGTTCCTCCGTGATCTTTTCCGTCAGGGACCGCTTGTTCTGCACGTACGATAGCCAGCCCATGGTCAGGGATGGGATGAGGGTGGCCAGCAGAGCGAAGACCAAGATCTTGCTCTTGATGCTGTGCAAGCGGAAGGTATCGAGGAAGGTCGAAATAGTTTCTTCCCAGGAACCCAAAAGGCCCCTCCTTTTCGAAGGGTGTACCTTGCAAAAACTGAACCAGATTAGAGGCCTTTCAGAATTCCTCCTGCCTGGCACATGGACCGGCCACGGTCATACCTAGGGAAAAAGAAAGAGCCCGGCACTGTGAGCCGGGCCCTCTCTTTCCAACGTGATCCTTGCCTTCAGGAGTCTTTGGACCGTATTCCCTGAATCCAGCCCGCCAACTCGCGGGCCGCGATATCGCGGCCTCCGAGGCCGAAGGCTATCGCTACGGCCACGGCGATTGCCCCGAGCAGCAGACCAAAGGTCAGATTGATGATCTCATTCGCCAGGCCCATCTGCCGGAGCGCCATGGCCCCCGCCAGCACGACGATCGAGAGCCGCGCGGCCATGGCCAACAAACCGGCCTGAGCTGCTCCACTCGCCAGCACGGTTTTGGAGGCCAGATTGGCGAGGTAGAGGCCGATGGCAAAGATGATCAGCCCCAAGAAAATATGACCGGCGAAGACCAGGAACTGCGCGATCAGGTCACCTAATGCCTCAAAGCCAAGCAGCCCCAATGCCTCGATGGTGGCAAACAACATGATCGCCACGAGAACGAGGTATCCGACGATGGCTGATGGGGTCCGCGCTGCTTCAGCAGACTCCCTGGCGAGCCCGAGTCGCACCAGGAGGGCATCGAAACCGACCCCACTGAGCAGATTGGCGATCAGTCCGCTCACCACCCGCCCTACCATATATGCCAGCGACACGAGCAGCATGGCGGCAAAGATGGCAGGGATCGCCTCGAGGATCATGTTGAGCATGTTGCTGGCCGGTCGGGTGATTGCTTCCAATGCCAAGGCGTTCAGTGCGGCAATCAGCACCGGGATAAGAATCAAGATGTAGACGACTAGCCCAAGGACCCCGGAAAGGCGCTGCGTCCCTAGCACTGGCGCTAATCCCACCCGGTCACTCAGCCCGTCCGCCCCGACAGCGACCAGCAGGTTGGTCACAATCCGTTGCACAATGCGGGCGAGGAACCAGCCGACCCCCAGGATCAGACCCGCGGCGAAGAGGCTAGGGAGAAAACGAAGGATCTGGTTCATCATGTCTTGGACCGGCCGGAGCAGCCCTTCCAAGGCCAGGGCACCCAGTACTGCGGGTAAAAAGAGCAGAAAGACCAGCCAGTACACCGCATCGGCGAGCGATTTCGTGAGGGGGACGCGCCGCTCCTCCTCGAGACCCGCATAGCTACTAAGGCGCTCATCAAGCCTGGCAGCACTCAGCACCCGCGAGATGACCAACTTCAGGAGGCTGGCGACAATCCAGGCAGTTAATAGCAAGAGCCCAGCACCTGCCAGCTGGGGGGCGAACTGAAATATCTGGTTTAGCAGCCGATTGAGGGGTTCGGTAATGAGCGTGAGGCCCAGGGCCTGGAAAAAGGCGACCAGCACGAAGAGCATGATCAGGGAGAGCACCCCCCCTGCCCACCCATCGCTCGACATCAACCCCCGTGACACCCTCCTCCCCCGCTACCGAGCGAGCCAGGCGGTTGGCCAAGCCTGTGCGGCGAAGTCCTCCACGTACGATGGCCGCCACAGCTGAGGCGCCTAGCCAACCCACAATCAGGATGGCCAGTGCCCCCATCAGCTTTGGGATGTACGCTCCAATCAGTCGGGTGATTTGATTCCAAATTTCTTCCATCGTTCCACCTCCCCCCGTTGATCCATCAGTTCGTGCAAACGATCAAGCGTCCCCTCCTGCTGAAGAGCATTGCTATAGCGTGTACATCATCGTGCCTTGCCTCATAGCCTACAGGAGTCCCTGGTCACCGCACACGTATTGCCTCAAAGGGAGCCCTGCAAATACGCACCTGAGGAATTTGTTCCCGGACTTGTGGAATGGCTCGAAGGAGGTTATCTCTCCAGAAAGGCAGGAAAGGGAGTCACAATTGTGTGGCAAGCCCGCCATGGTGACCTAATGTATCGCAAGTCGCTCTCGCTTTCTAGCAAGTCTTTAACTTTATTCGTTCTCTTTTACCCTCTCTCACTGCCGGCATGTGCTTTGCAACGGGTGATTTAGGGATCGGCTTTCTCGTCAATGGTGAGGGGCACCCGAGGGAAGACGTGGCGCGGCTCGTTCGAGAACTCATGTCAAGTATTGGTTGGTTCAACGGGGTCTTTGTCCTGACCCTCTGCCTAGTTCCCGGAGGGGCGCTTGGTGTACAGGAAGTAGTCATCGTCGATTTCGGGCAGGAAAGAAACGGGGTTCCCCCGGGATGGGAGCTCATGGAAAAGACAGGAAAAGCGGAATTGAGCCTCGTCGAAGACGGGAATGGCCGGGTACTGAGGCTTCGGAGCAATTCCTCGTCCTTTGCCATCCAGAAAGAGGTTGACATTGACCTCAAACAGACCCCGTTCCTCGAGTGGCAATGGAAGGTCACCGAGATGCCGAGGCGGGGAGATTTCCGCAACTTCTCGACGGACGACCAGGCCGCCCAACTCTACCTGGTGTTCACGCCGGATTTTATGCAGAAGGAGGTTATTGCCTACATCTGGGACAGCAACGCTCCAAAGGGAATCACCGCAGAGCCCACTTTTCCACCTGTGTATCCATTCTTGCGCATCAAAGTGGTGGTGCTCGAGTCCGGCGAGGCGGAAAAAGGGAAGTGGATTACCGAGACCCGGAACGTGGTAGAAGACTACAGGAAACTCTATGGCGGTCATCCCGGCAAGATCGCCGGAATCCGAATACAGATCAACAGCCAGCACACCAAATCACGAAGCGAGGCCTACTGGAGGTATCTGAAGGTAAAAGGACATCCCTGACGCACGCTCGCCTGGGATGCCCCGGTCCCTCCGCGCCCGGTCGAGGGAATCTCGCCCCAATTGTCATGCGGCTCCGTGTGACCCGCCGCTTTGCCGGACAAAGCTTAGCCTCAGGTTCGCGAGCATGTGCTGGAATTCTTCACGCTCCGGCGGCGCTGCCAAGGGACTGAGTTGCTCAATCAGTGCTGCGACGCAGTCAATAGCCAGCCGGGCTTGAGGCAGGTCTTTTGCGACGAGATGCGTCGCAGGGTTGGGGATCAACCCCATGTGTACTAACGCGCGCGTCTGCAGCTCGGCGATCAAAATGCGCACGAGGTCAGGAATGGGAAGAAGTACGAACTCCTCCTCCTTCTTTTCCTGTTCCGAAGGGGGGGATTCGGCCGTCTTCTCCGGCTCGGACTCCGGTGCCTGGGCGGGCTCTTGAGAACCCTGTGGACCCATCCTCCGTCGGTCCGTCACACGAAAGCTGGGCTCTTCCTCTTCGCTTGGATCTTTGTGCGCCACCTGCATCACCTCGAGTGAAACGAGCCATCCTTCCTACAGGAGAGGGGATTCTAGTGCCCCTCCAACTAATTCCTCCTAAGCACCCCACGGTGCGCCAGGGGCACTGAGGGGTTGGTGGGGAGAGGCTCCCCTACGCCTGGGGGGTGCTCAGCGAGGCGAACGCCGAGCGCGGAAGGGGGGCCTACCCCCCTAGCGGAGGTGCCGCACCAGCGCGGAATGCTAGTGAGAAATTGTCGGTGCGGCACGAGCATAGAGGTCTCCGTCGTCGGCCGCAAGAGGCAACCCATATCGGGCGGCTACTCGCCGATGATCTTGATCAGCACCCGCTTCCGCCGCCGGCCGTCGAACTCCCCATAAAAGATCTGCTCCCAGGGACCGAAATCGAGCTTGCTGTTGGTAATGGCTACTACGACCTCGCGGCCCATAACCTGACGCTTGAGGTGGGCATCGCCGTTATCTTCTCCCGTGCGGTTGTGGCGATACTGGGCCACCGGCTCATGAGGGGCGAGCCGCTCGAGAAAATCGTCGTAATCCTGGATGAGACCGGATTCATCATCGTTGATGTACACGCTTGCGGTGATGTGCATGGCATTGACGAGACAGATTCCCTCCCGGACTCCACTCTTTTTCAGGGCCGCGTTCACCTGGGGAGTGATGTTGATATAGGCCCGCCGCGTTTTGATCTCGAACCACAGTTCCTCTCGATACGATTTCATGAGGCGTCCTCCTTAACATAGCCGTCAGCAGCCAGCCGTCACGAAACCGGTTCACAGTTCACAGGTCAATTCGAATTTCGAATGTCGAATTTCGAAATCCCCCGGTCGGCGGTCGTCGGTCAAGACTTGGTGTGGCTATGCTGTTTCTACGGCTCGAGTGATCAGGTCGCCCATGCGTTGGGTCCCGACGAGCTCAGTGCCAGGCTGCTCGAGCTCTGGGGTTCGATAGCCCTGGGCGAGTACCTGCTCCACGGCTGCTTCAATGGTGGTTGCCGCCTGCTGCTGCTTGAGGGAGTAACGCAGGAGGAGGGCGGCGGAGAGGATGGTTCCGATTGGATTGGCCTGGCCCGTACCGGCAATGTCGGGGGCGGCCCCGTGGATCGGTTCATAAAGGCCCCCTGTGCCCCCCAGGCTGGCGGACGGGAGAAGCCCGATCGAGCCAGCGATAACCCCTGCCTCATCAGAGAGGATGTCGCCGAACATGTTTTCGGTCACGATGACATCGAACTGGCGTGGGTTGTGGATGAGTTGCATCGCGCAGGTATCCACCAACATGTGTTCGAGGGTAACCCCGGGGAACTCCTGCGCGATTTGCATCACCACCTTCCGCCAGAGCTGAGAGCTCATCAGTACATTGGCCTTATCGATTGAGGAGACCTTCTTCCGGCGACCTTCTGCCGCCTGAAAGGCCAGCCGGGCAATACGGGCGATTTCGGAGGTGGTGTAGCTTAACGTATCTACCGCCCGCTCCTCATCTCCTGACTTGTCGATTCCTCGGGGGGTTCCGTAATAGAGCCCGCTGGTCAGTTCCCGAAAGATGATGAAATCGGTTCCCTCGATCACCTCCCGTTTCAGCGGGGAGGCCTCAAGGAGGGAAGGAAAGAGACGGACCGGGCGAAGGTTGGCATAAAGCTGAAGCGCCTTTCGGAGTCCGAGAATTCCTTGCTCGGGACGCTTCTCTCGCGGGTGGGAATCCCACGTGGGACCGCCTACCGCGCCGAGGAGTATGGCGTCCGCCTGCTTGCAGCGGTGCAGTGTCTCCTCTGGAAGGGGATCACCGGTGGCGTCGATGGCCGCACCTCCGAGGAGCGCCTCCTGAAACTCCAAGGCGAGGCTCACCTTCCGGGCGGCTGCCTTGAGAACCTTCAGACCCTCCTCCACGACTTCGGGCCCAATGCCGTCCCCTCGAATGATGACGATTGTGGCCATATCTCCCTCGTGCGCCTCCTATCCCGCCGTGCGGCATGTCTGACGGCTGTTGCTTCCGGCCCGGCAGGTACCATATCTGGCCATGGGAGTCAAGGACAACTCTCCATTTCCCCTTGCCCTGAATGTTTACCTCTGGTATTCTGAACAAAAATTTACCACCTGGAGGATGAAAGTAACCTCTGCCGAATTCGTAGGCAGCGCGACAAGTCCACGGGACTTTCCCAGGGACCGGCGGCCAGAGATCGCCTTTGCCGGTCGCTCGAACGTGGGGAAATCCTCCCTGCTCAATCGGCTCCTGGGTCGGCGAAAGCTCGCCAGGGTCTCCAAGACTCCCGGACGGACCCAAACGATAAATTTTTTCCGGATCAACGGAGGGGCTTTCTATTTTGTAGACCTTCCCGGGTATGGGTATGCCAAGGTCTCCGAGCGAATGCGGCGGTCCTGGGCAGGCATGGTGGAAGGATATCTGCGAGATCGAGAAATGCTCCGGGCTGTGGTGATGATTGTGGATGCTCGCCATCCGCCCACCCCCCTCGATCAAGAGCTGCGCGCATGGCTTGATGCCGCGCGCATCCCCCATCTGGCCGTATTGACAAAGGCAGATAAGGTGAGCCGGGGGGGCCGACGTCGGAGTCGAGAGATCGCAGCGGCGGCCCTCAAGATGCGAGACCCAGAACAGGTTCTCTTCTTTTCCGCAGTGACCGGAGAGGGGGAGCGGGAATTGTGGCAGCATCTGGCACAGTATCTGCAGCATTCTGGAACGCTCGCTAAAGGGAGAAATGCGTGACTAAACAGCGGTCGATCAGGAAAACCTTACGGCCGATAATGCTCGTGGCCATCGTCTCTTTCCTGGGGCAGGGATGTTCTTCACTCGTCGCCTCCTCCTCTGCCGTCGCTGTCAAGCCACAAAAAGTTGCGCCGCGCAGCCACCAGGCGCGCGCCCGTTCTGTCAGCGGCCGGAGGGAGGAAGGAGCGGCGTACTATCAATATCTGCTCGGGAGCTTGGCGGAAAGGCAGGGGGATTTGGGCGGCGCTCTTCAGCACTACGAAGGGGCCTTGGCCTTGGATCCGGACTCCCTCAGCGTTCGAATGGCCATCGCACACCTGCATATGCGGAGCGGCATGTTTGGGGAGGCAATCAACGTCGCCGAAGAGACCCTCACCATCGACCCAGAGAATGTCCAGGCCCTCCTGCTTCTAGCCTCAGCCTACCTGAATATCCGGAACGCCCGAATGGCCGATCGGTACTATCGGGAGGTGTTGCGTCTTGAACCGGAAAGGGCGGATGTCTATCTCCAGCTGGGGAACCTTTACACGAGGACGAAGAAGTACGCGGAGGCCATAGAAGCATACCGGCAGGCTTTGGCCATTGACCCGAACCTCTACCAGGCCAGATTCAATCTGGCTCGGGTTCTTCTGGACGCCAAAAAGGTAGAAGAGGCGATTCCCGAGCTGGAAACGCTCCTGCAGCTCCGCCCGAGCTTTGGCCGGGCACGGCTCCTCCTCGGCCTGACCCATGAGGGACAGGGCCGGTGGGAGCAGGCACGGGAGGCGTACGAGATGGGCTTACGTGAAGATCCCACCAACCGAAGCTACCGGGAGCGACTGGCCTTAACGTATCTTCGGACGGGGGACCGGGCCGCCGCCTTAGCACAGCTTCGGCAGATGGCCTCCCAACGACCCGGGGATCTTGGCTTGCGGAATCGGATCAGCCTCCTCTTGATCGAGTTGGAACAGTACGAGGAGGCGCAGAAGGCCCTTGAGGAGGTGCTCGCCCTCGACCAGGACAACCGGGAGGCTCGGCTCTACTTAGCGATCAGCCTTGAGGAGCAGGATCGCTACGAAGAAGCCCTAGCGGAGCTTATAAAGATTCCTTCCGGGGGGGAGAGATATGTCGACGTCCTGATCCACAAGGGATTTGTCTTGGGACACCTCGATCGCTTGGACGAGGCGCTGGCCGCTTTTCAGGAGGCCGAGCGTCTCAAACCACGGGATGGGAATGTGCGCTACCTCCTAGGCGTAACCTACCTCCGTCGGAAGGAGTATCCCCAAGCGGTCAAAGCCTTAGGGGAGGCAGTCCTCTTGAAACCAGACAACAGCAGCTATCATTACCAGCTGGGGGCGGCCTACGAGCGGAACCGACAGCTGGATAAAGCCGAACAGGCTTTCCGCCGGACCTTGAAAATGAATCCCGAGTATGCCGATGCCTACAACTACCTCGGGTACATGTTCGCCGAGGAAGGGATCCATCTAGAGGAGTCCGTATCCTTGATCCAGAGGGCGCTTGAGCTCGACCCAGACAATGGAGCCTTCGTGGATAGCCTGGGGTGGGCCTACTACAAGCTGGGAAGGTTGGACGAGGCCCTTCTCGAGCTCCAGCGGGCGGTCGAGCTGGTGGAGAAAGAGGACGCAACCATCCGCGAGCACCTCGGAGATGTCTATTTCGAGATGGGAATGATCCCTCAGGCAGTCGAGGAATGGGAGCGCTCCCGCGACCTCGACGACACCAATGTCAAGCTGAAGGAGAAGCTGCAGCGGGCCCGGAGCTTGCTGCTTCATGGCAAGGAATGATCCCTCCCGGTCGAAGGGTGCGGGAGTGGGCTCTGGTGGGGATGATTTTGCTAGCCGGGTGCGCTAGCCTCCCACCGCCACGAGAGGCCGGCCAGCCAGTTTCCTACGCACTGCGGGATGAGATTGTCACCCATGTTCAGAGCCGCGAAGGACAAATCCGGTCCCTCCGAGGGATCGCGGCGGTCGAGGTCACCTGGGACCAGAAGATCTTCAGGTTCAGGGAAGCGGTGGCCCTCCGGAGCGATGGCCGCTTCCGCTTGGAGACCTTGGGTGCACTCGGCCTGCCGACCCTGATCATCGCTTCCGACGGGAGTCAAGTGGTTGCACACAACCCGCGGGATCCTGCGGGTAAGTCACCGGATGGGTGTGAGTACCTCAACCGTCTCCTCGGCCTCGAGATGCCCCCTGCTGCCTTTGTCCGTCTTCTTGCCGGCCTTTCCCCCCGACCGGTCGTGCCGTCCCCCTTTGTTTCGTATCTCCCGGAGCGCCGGGTGTATCTGCTCGAAGGGGAGGAGGGCGATTTAGTGCAGCGCCTCTACGTGGATTCCTCCGGGGCTCTCCTCGGAGGGGAGGTCTGGGAAGGGCGCGACGGCCTCCGGTTTGCGTTCAGTGCAGTCCGGGAGGTGCAGGGGGTCCCCTTCCCCATGCGCATTACCCTCACCCACGCCAGGAGACCTGTGAAGACCTTAGTGACCTACCAGGCGATTGAGCTCAACCCGGTCCTTGCAGATCGTCTCTTCTCCTTTCCCCGATCCGTCCCGACAAGTGATAGGGGCTGTTGATTCACTGATGGCGCTGACTCTGTGGGCACCGGCCAAAGTGAATCTGTTTTTGGAGGTCCTGGGGAGGAGGCCCGACGGCTATCATGAGGTGCGGACCATCCTGCAGCACGTCGACCTGTGCGATGAAATCCGGATTGTCGAGGGAGGGCAGGGAATTCTCGTGGAATCGCGTGGGCTTCCGAGCCCGGAGGGAGAAGAGAATCTTGCTTACCGGGCCGCAGACCTTTTCTTTCACACGTGCAGCATCCGAACAGGTGTCCGGATCCAGATTATCAAGCATATCCCGCTCGGGGCAGGGATGGGCGGGGGGAGCAGTGACGCCGCCACCACTCTCTGGGGGCTCAATCAACTTTTCCGGACAGACCTCACCGCAGAGGGACTCACCCGGCTGGGCGCTCAGTTAGGATCGGACGTCCCCTTTTTTTTCGGCGGACCCACGGCGTGGGCATCTGGTCGGGGTGAGGAACTCTCTGCCCTTCCTCCCTTTCCTGTCTCCTGGTTGCTGATCGGTTTTCCCGGTTTTCCGGTCTCCACTACATGGGCGTATACCAATTTGGAATTGACAGGCGGCGATAATAGCATTAGGGTAAGAACCGCGGCGGAGGATGGCAACTATGAACCCCTTCTCACGTCGTCCTGGAATCGTTTCGAAGAGATTGTGTTCCGCCGCTACCCTGTTGTCAGGCAGCTGAAAGAGTACCTGGAGGCTTGTGGTGCCCGGCCGGCCCTCATGACCGGTACTGGCTCGGCAGTCTTTGGTCGGGCTCGAACGCGAGAGGATGCGGAGGGATGGGCGGGCCGACTCAGGGAGAAGGGGTGCGCGGTTTTTGTGGTTCGGACCCTCTCTCGCCCCCCGTTGGGTCCCGGAGGGATTGGGGAGACGGGACCAGGAGGATCCTCCTGCTGAAGCAGGTGAGGGGATGAGCTTCTCGCACGGTTCGAAGCTCATCCCCCAGTTTTTTTGTGAGTGGCACCTCTGTCCGGGTGCAGGATGCGGGGTCGGCTAATGGTAGGCCGCCAGACTTTGGATCTGGCTGTCCAGGTTCGAATCCTGGCCCCGCAGCCATGCAGGTGAAGTAGAGGGAGAACATCGTGAGCCGAATGATCCTCTTTTCCGGGAATGCTAATCGGAAATTGGCGCAGGAGATTTGTGAGTATCTCGGGACCCCCCTCGGTCTGGCCGAGGTTACTCAATTCTCGGATGGAGAGACCTTTGTGCAGATCTCTGAAAATGTGCGGGGGGCCGATGTCTTTGTAATCCAACCCACCTGCCCTCCCGTCGATCACCACCTGATGGAGCTTCTGATCATGATGGATGCCCTGCGCCGTGCCTCTGCGGCTCGAATCACCGCGGTGATTCCCTATTACGGCTATAGCAGGCAAGATCGGAAGGTTCAACCAAGGGTCCCTATTTCGTCCAAGCTCGTGGCAGACCTTATTTCGGTCTCCGGAGCCAATCGCGTGCTCACCATGGATCTGCACGCCGGGCAAATCCAGGGATTTTTCAATATCCCGGTGGATCACCTGTTTGCCACCCCCGTCCTGCTCCAGCACTTCCAGGAGATGGATTGGGATGATGGAGTGGTGGTGGCCCCGGATGCCGGCGGAGTGGAACGGGCGAGGGCGTTTGCCAAGCGGTTGGACACCTCGTTGGCCTTTATCGACAAGCGGCGCGAGGGTCCAAACGATGCCAAAGTCATGCACATCGTGGGGGATGTCAAAGATCGAAATGTCATCATCGTAGATGACATGATCGACACCGCGGGAACCATCGTGCAGGCGGTGACGGCCCTTCGCGAACAAGGGGCCCAGCGGATTTACGCCAGCTGTACCCACCCAGTCCTGTCGGGCCAAGCCATTGAGCGGATCGAGAGTTCGACCCTCGAAGAGGTCGTAGTAACGAATACGATTCCCCTAGATGAGCGGCGTTCCTCTAAGAAACTGACCATCCTTTCGGTAGCCTCCTTGCTGGGAGAGGCTATCGACCGGATCCATCGGGAAACCTCGGTCAGCTCGCTCTTCGTCTAAGTTCATCATTCGTGGCCGGATTGCGACTGCTATACACCCTGAACTATTCACCATGAACGCGTAGGGGGTTGTGAATGGAGTTTGTGGATCTGAGGGTCGAGCGCCGGACTGGGACCGGAAAGGGCGTAGCACGGGGGCTTCGCCGACAGGGTCAGATCCCCGCCATTCTTTACGGGGAGGGCGAGCCGATCTCCTTGACGGCAGATCCGAAGGTTCTTCTTCGAGCGCTCGGGACGGAAGCGGGTGAAAACGTTATCCTCAACCTTACTATTGTCGACGGGAAGGATTTCACCCGAAAGGCTATGGTAAAGGAGGTGCAGGTCGACCCGGTGACGGGAAAGCCTCTGCACGCGGACTTTCTGGCGATCTCTATGGAACGGCCGATTGAGGTCGAGGTGCCCGTGGAGGTGGCGGGCGTGCCGGAAGGAGTGAAGGAGAAAGGCGGAATACTGGATCAGATCCTCCGGGAGATCAGGGTGCGGTGTCTGCCGGTGGCCATCCCCGATAGGATCGGGCTGGACGTTTCCTCCCTGGACATCGGAGATGTCCTCCATGTCAGCGATCTTCCCATTCCCGAGGGGGTGGAGTTATTGACCGACCGGGAACAGGCGGTGGTGATGGTGGCCGCCCCCGCGGTAGAGGAGGTCGCCGCTCCGGTGGGGGAGGAGGC
>Ga0255057_10000406_pt1 | contig 24604 bp, 26 predicted proteins | sample Cases_109_6_MG_FD_189022 | JGI IMG/M metagenome (GOLD analysis project Ga0255057, IMG submission 189022) | Seawater microbial communities from Amundsen Gulf, Northwest Territories, Canada - Cases_109_6 | ecosystem: Environmental > Aquatic > Marine > Gulf | place: Canada: Northwest Territories... | reverse complement strand
CGGATTCCGGCCACCTCGATCGCTTCGGGAACGAGCGCGAAGTCGGTGCCGACCGTCTGGTTTAGGTTTACGTAGATGTCCCGCTCCTCCCCATCCTCGTGCCCGAGAATCCGGGCCGTGACGGTGTAGGGACCCCCAACCCGCATGTTCCTGATGTTGAAGACTCCACTCTCTCGCACCACGGCGCCGTACTGCGTTTGGCTAGGCACGTGAACCGCGGTGACGGTGGCACCGACCAGCACCTCACCCTCAGTGCTGGTCACCTCTCCGCTCAGCGCACCGGTCGTGACCTGAGCAGCGAGGATCGAGGGCAAAAGAAACAAGGCAAAAAAGAAGACGCCCACCAGGTGGAGACGTCTTAGCGGACGGAAGTCAGACATCTGATCCCTCCAGAACTCAAGGAATACCGTCTATTTCGTTTGGCTAGAACTGTAACCATGATAACAGGCCTGGAATCCAGCGCAAGGCTCGGGGACTACGCGCTGATGTGTCCGGCCACAAACGCGATCGCCTGCTCCTCGCCCCAACAGCGCGGGGCCCACGGCGGGCCGGTCACGAACCCGGTGTGGCCGCCCTTGCCGGTGAACCGGCACTCGACGCTTGGGGCGGCACGGCGCTCGACCCGAGGCAGCACTTCGGGCGGCAGGAAGGGGTCGTCGACAGCGCTCAAAAGCAGCGTAGGAAGGGCGATCCGGTCGACAAAGTCGATCGACGAGGAGCGGGCGTAGTAATCGGCGGCATCTTTGAAATCGTGGACTGGCGCCACCGCCGCGTCGTCGTAGGCCCAAAACGTCTTGGCGGCGCGGACCCCGGCGACATCGACTTTGTCCGGGTGACGCTCGGCGAAAGCAAGCGCCTTGGGCTTCAAGCTGTCGAGGAAGTACCGGACATAGTGGGGCCCAAAACCCGACTCGAGGTGGCGCGACGCGGCCGCGAGGTCGTACGGCACCGAGATCGTAGCCGCGGCTCGAACGGCTTTGGGTGCCGACTCACCGCGCTCCCCAAGCCACTTCAGAAGCACGTTACCGCCCAGCGAAACGCCGATAAGCCCTAGCCTGAGCCCGGGCTGCCTAAGTTCCAGCTCGCCGACCAGCCAATCGAGGTCGCTCGTCTCACCAGAATGGTACATACGATCGCCGCGATTCAGAATGGGCTCACCACGGGGTTCATCGAGCGGTGTTGCGCACGACCGGAAGTTGAGCGCCAACCCGCGCCAGCCTCTGCGCTGGGCGAGGTCGAGCAGACCGTGGACGTAGAGCGAGTGTGAGCTCCCCTCGAGACCGTGCAAAACAACGACCAGCGGCGCCCGATCCGGCCCATCGACCCAATCGAGCAACAGTTCGTCGCCATCGGGTGTGGTCCACGCCTCGCGGCGCATGGCCACCTTCGGACCACGGCGCAAGACGCGCCCCCACATCGTCTGCAGGTGGCCGCCGGGGAGCCACCGAGCGGGTCGAAATCCGTTTTCGCCGTTGGTCATCGCCATGTCGCAATCATAAACAGAAGCAGAAACGTCGCGTTCACGTACGCCACCGTCATCACACACCGGTGGGATGGTATCCAACCCCCGGGGCGATCGACGCCGACCACCGCTGCACCTAGCGCGACCGCTAGTCCGTAGACCGCCAAGCCGTGCCGATCGATCGCCCAGCCGGCGGCCGCCAGCACCAGGAACCCGGCCCCCACCCAGACGAGCGTGCCGCGCACCCCGAGCCGCGCGGCCAACGTGCGCTCGCCGCGGGCAGCGTCAGCTTCGAGCTGATACACCTGTGTCAGCGGGTACATCGCGGCGACGACCCCGACCGCTGCGGCCAGCGACCAACCACCGACCTCGCCCAGCGGCCAACCACCTCCGGCGGCGCTCCAGCCGAGCGCCCAACCGAGTCCTCCCTGACCCACCGCGATCGCGATCAGCGAGGCGATGTGGGATCGCTTCCAGCGAATCCTCGGATGGGAGTACGCGGTGAAGATGAGCCACAGTCCGACGTACGCCGCGGCAAACGTCCAACCGACGAGCGGCGCCAACGCCGCGCCTATCGCCTGGAGCATCGTGCTCCAGCGCTCCATGCCGGCCGGGACCTCGGGCGGCTTCGCCAACCCGCCGATCGGCCCCGCGTCGCGATCGTAGGCCGAGTTGAACGCATTGGCGCCGGGGTACAGGAACAGGTGGACGAGCGCGAAACCGAGCGTCATGCGGCCCGTCCACGGACCCGGCGCCAAGTACGCGCCCCACACGTAGATCGGCGAGAGCACGTAGACAAACGGGAACCGAAGATGGAGGATCGCGTTGCGCAACAATCGCCCTCGCTACCGTAGCTCTTCGATGAGCTCGCGCGCCTCTTCCTGCTCGAGACGCTCGAAACCGCTCTGCGGGTCGAGCTCAACCACCATCTCGAGCTCCCTGAGCGCCGCATCGACGTCGTCCATCGCCAAGTAAGTCCGAGCGAGCTGCATCCGGACCGTCACGCGGTTCGGGGCGAGATCGACCGCGCGGCTGAGAAAGCGCGCGCTCTCTTCCAACGACACGTCCGGATAGCCTCCGAGGATCAACCGCGCCACAGCCTTGGCGGCCGGATGAACGATCATCAGCTCGCGATGCCAGACACCCAGGATCGTGTGCGGAGCGAAGTCGTAGGGGTCGAGGACGACGGCGTACTCGACCGCGGCCTTGGCCTGCTCGGCCAGATCGATAACCTCGCGTGCCCGTTTTATACGATAGACGTGAGCCAGATGTTGGCAGTAGCTACCGACAGCGATCGAAAGCGCCGTGTAAGCCCTCGACAAGTCGGGATCGTTGCGCACGGCTTCGCCGGCAGCTCGTACGGCTTCCATCAGCGTTTCCTCGTCGCCATCGCGTCCTGGCGTCTCCTGTGCCAAGCTGGCGAGCGCGATCGACAGCTTGTAGTGCAGGGTCGCGTTCCCTGGATCCTCCTCGAGACTGCTTCGGTACGCCTCGATCGCTTCGGCCGTCATGGCCGCCGTCATGAAGCTGTCCCCGAGCGTGGCCGGAGCCCCCGGACCATGCGTTTGGGCGATCGCGAAACCAGTCGCGGCTAGTTGAAACCCGATCGTGATTACGAAGGCTCTTGGAGTCGCCATGCGAACCTTCAAGTTGCGCCCGAACCAGGCGTCGTCAAGCCACGATTTGTCGTACGAAGGGACTTAGATCGGTAGCGCGTACCCACGGGTCGCCTCGAGCTCGCGCTGAACGCGGTCGGCCACCGTGATCAGCTCCGCTTCCTCATCGACCAGATTGCGGGCGTCCGTCTCGACAATCAGCACCGGCGACAGATCGTAGCGCGAGATCCAATTCTCGTAGTGCCCGTCGAGCTGTTCCAAGTACGCGGTCGGAATGGTCTGCTCGAAGTCACGGCCCCGCGTGCGAATGCGGTTCTCGAGCACCGGGACGGACGTCCGCAGGTAGATCAACAGGTCGGGCGGCACGAGAAACTCCAGCATGATGCCGAACAGCTCGCAGTAGTTCTCGAAGTCGCGATCGTCGAGGTGACCGTTCGCGTGCAGGTTGCGAGCGAAGATCTCGGCGTCTTCGTAGATCGTGCGATCCTGGATCACCGACTCGGGAATGGCCATGATCTCCTGATGGTGCTGGAATCGCTTGGAGAGAAAGTAGATCTGCAAGTGGAACGACCAGCGGTCCATCCCGGCGTAGAAATCCGCCAGGTACGGATTCCCATCGACGTGTTCGTAGTACGGCCGCCACGCGAAACGCTCGGCCAGCAGCCGGGTCAGGGTCGACTTGCCCGACCCTATGTTGCCGGCAACTGCGCAAAACGTCTTCATCGTCCCACCGTTCCGGTCACCAACTCCAGCTCTTGCTGGCCCGCCTCGATCGCGCCAACGCGGTAGTCGATCAACGCGCGGACTGCCGCGTAGTCGGCATCGCTTCTCACAAAGTCTAGTCGGGTAACGTCGATCGTCAGCAAGTCGTGCTGGTAATCGTCGAAGTAGCGCTCGTAGGCGTCGTTCAGTCGCGCCAAGTAGTCACGTGACAGGTCGCGCTCGAATGGCCGGTTTCGTTGCCGGATCCGCTCCATCACAGCATCGGTGTCGGCCCTCAGGTAGATCACCAGATCGGGCGTCACGATCTCGGTCGACAGCGTGTCGAACAGTTGGCGCCAGAGCGCGAAATCCTCGCCCGAGAGCGTGAGCTCGGCAAAGATGCGGTTTTTTTGGAAGACGTAGTCGGAGTGAATCGGCTCGTGTGTGTCGCGCACGACGCGGGCGACTTCGCGCTGCTGGCGAAACCGAGCCAGCAGAAAAAACATCTCGGTGTTGAATGCGTAGCGCTCCATGTCCTGGTAGAAGCCGCCAACTAGGAACGGGTTCTCCTCCACCAGCTCGAGCACCCGCAACCCACCCATGTCGGCGTGGAGGCGGTGGACCAGCGACGTCTTCCCGACCCCGATGATGCCCTCGATCGCCAAGTAGCGGACGGTTCTCAACGCGGTGGGACCCTACCGGTTGGGGTTCGACTCAAGACGACGACGAGATATCGTAGACCGGCGATGATCATGTGTCAACGCGTTCCAAGACCGAATATATACCGAAAATAGATCGCAACCAGGCTCCGTTTCCATTGCTCGCCACACCGTCCGCCGGGTAGGTTCGCCAAGTCATGGAACGCTCCGCAACAGAGACGACCCCACGCGTCCTCAAGTTCGGTCACAGCCCCGATCCCGACGACGCTTTCATGTTCTTCGGGCTCGCCAAGGGGGCCGTAAGGATCCGCGACTTTGTCGTAGAACACTTACTCGAGGACATCCAGACCTTGAACGAGATGGCGATTGCCAACGAGATCGAGATCACGGCGATCAGCGCCCATGCGTATCCGGCGGTTCAAGACAACTACTGGATCATGCACTGCGGCGCATCGATGGGAAAGGGTTACGGACCGATCATCGTCGCAGCGCCCGACGGTCCGCGATCGCTGGACGCGTTGGGCGGTCAACGGGTGGCCATCCCAGGTTCATTAACGACGGCATATCTCGTCTCTCAACTCTACCTCCCCGACTTCGAGGCGGTCGTGTACCCGTTCGACGAGATCCCATCCGCCGTTGCCGACAGACGAGTCGATGCCGGTCTAGTGATCCACGAGGGGCAGATCACGTACAGAGAGCAGGGGCTCATCAAGCTCGGGGATCTCGGCTCGCTGTGGCTTGCCGACACCGGATTGCCGCTGCCTTTGGGACTCGACGTCGTGAGTAAGAACATGGGGCCACAGCTGGCCGGCGAGATCGCACGAGGTTTGTCAGATTCGATCGGCTACGCGTTCGACCACGAAGACGAGGCGGTCGCCTACGCGCTCGACTTCGGTCGCGGGCTCGACACCGAGCAAGCGAGAACGTTCGTCAAGATGTACGTCAACGATTACACACGCGACATGGGTGAGGAGGGTCGCCACGCGCTCCAGACGTTGTTTGATCGCGGTGTCGACCGAGGGTTGATCGAGCCGGTGGGCTCGATCGAGCTTATCTGATGCGCTTTTCGGTGCGCTCGCTGCTTCTTCTGTTCGCGCTATCGCCATTCGTGTCGACCGCGTGCGCCGGGACCCAAACACCGACCGACGGCGCGCCGCCGCAGACCGTGCCGGAGGGCGCGACCGAGCTGACGATCGAGCCGGTAGACGAGATCGTCAGCCGCTTCTACTCCGGCATCGAAGACCGGCGCCGGGAAGTGATCCGCACGACGGAAGATTGGCACGCGTTCTGGACGGAGCTCACGATCATGCAACAACCGCCGCCTGAATCGCCAGCGATCGATTTTGACCGCCAGATGGTCATCGTGGCGACGATGGGCCGACAATCGACCGGCGGGTATCTGATAACGATGCCGGCCGTACACGAGCAAGGGGCTCAGCTCTTCGTCGAGGTCGTAGAGGTTTCGCCGGGGGCCGGCTGCATGACAACCCAGGCGTTCACCGCACCCGCCACCGCAATCAAGATCGATGACCGTGACGATCCGGTGACGTTCATCGAGCGGAGCGAACAGCAGAGTTGTCAGTAGGACCCGATACGAAGACGATCCATCGAGCCGGCTTTAGGGAGTCCCGGGCCCTGGACCACGATGAGATTCGGGTTTTCCTCGATCGCCATTGGTGGGGAGTGCTGTCGACCGTCGAGGAGCCCTATCCGTATGCTGTCCCGGTGGTCTACGGGTACGACGGCGAATACTTCTACGTCGCCAACAAATCGGGCCGCAAGGTATCCAACATTGAAGCCAACCAAGGTGTCTGCTTGTGCGTGGCCGACGTCGAACGGGGTGCAGAGTGGAGCTCGGTCGTCGCTACCGGCGATGCAGAGTTCATCGACTGCGGCGATGGACGGCTTGCGGCACTTCGCGCGCTACGCCGTCAGACAGGTTTCGACCTCGAGGTGGGGCCGCGCGACATCGCGCGGATCGCCGCCGCCCGCGTGATCCGGATCGTGCCACATGAAATCACCGGGCGAACGACTGTCGGTCGCTAGGTCGCCGCGTAGCCGGCTGGAGTGAACGCGCAGGACTCGTCGGCACCGAAGCAGTCCCCGGTCAGCGCGTAGGCCCGCGCGCGGCACCCCCCGCAGATCTCGCGATACTCGCAGACGCCGCACTTCCCCTTGAGCAAGCTCCGATCGCGAAGCCGCTGGAACAGGGGTGCGTGCCTGTAAACCTCGACCAGATCGTCCGTACGAACGTTGCCGGCAGAGATGGGGAGAAAACCCGACGGGAAGATCTCGCCCGTGTGGCTGATGAAGGCGTACCCGTCGCCTTCCGTCACCCCACGCGCCCGTCGGATGCCATCCACCATCGAGTGGTAGAGTCCGGCCGTGAGCGGGTTCGGAGGTTCGGCCCGCAGACCGCGTCGCCGCTGATCGATCTGACGCTGCATGACAACTCGTGCGTAGTGCGGAGCCGCGGTGGCCTTCATGTCAAACGACGCGGTCTCTGAAAGCTCGAACATTCGATGGAAGATCGCTTCAAACTCGTCTGCGCTTGGTGTGTCCTCCGGGCGCGCCCGACCAATCGGCACCAAGAAGAATACCTCCCAAAACACGATCCCGAGTTCGCCCATCAGGGCCCCGAGTCGGTCAAAATCGGCAAGGTTGTAGTTGCTGATGACCGTGTTGACCTGCGTACTGAGGCCCTCGGCTTGCGCATCCTTCAAGATCCGCAACGCTTGCCGGTAGGAGCCGTTGACCCCACGAAATGTGTCGTGGATCTCCGGGGTCGAACCGTCGAGGCTGACGGCGATCCGTCCCAACCCCGCCTTTTTCAGGCGCCGAACCAACGCTGGCGTTACCCGCGCGGTTGTGGCCGGTGTAAGAGCCATGCGTAGACCGAGGCGCGCGCCGTGTGTTACGAGATCCACGAGGTCGTGACGTTGAGCTGGGTCTCCCCCGCTGAGGACCACTACGATACGCCCAAAGCGACGAACCGTTTTCAACAAACCCATCGCCTCCATCGTGGAGAGCTCTCGCGGATGGCGATGTACGACCGCTTCGGCCCGGCAGTGCTCACACGCCAGCTCGCAGGCCCTCGTCGTTTCCCAGATCACGAGAAACGGGGAGAGAGAGAAGTCGAGTCCGTGGTTAGAACGCACCGTGACCGGCGCGGCGGGGGGCGTGCTGCACGATCGCTTCGAGCGGTGTTTCCGGAAGGTGCTCATAGAGCGTCGTCCGCTGAACCGGTGTAAACCCAGCCTCCCGGATGAGCTCGCGGATCTCGGCCACGGTCACGGTGTTTACGAACTCGGCTTCGGCGTGAACCGACTCCTCGAACAACGTCCCGCCAAAGTCGTCGGCTCCCCAATGGAGCGCGACCTGACCCGTCTTCTTGCCTTCCGAGAACCACGACGCTTGGACGTGGTCGACGTTGTCCAGGTACAACCGGCTGGCGGCGATCACTCGAAGATAGGTCACCGGCCCCTCCGGGATCGGCCGGATCTTCTCCAGCGGCGTGTTGCCGGGCTTAAACGACCACGGGATAAACGCCGTGAAAGCGCCCGGCTGATCGGCCCGGGTGGCTTCGTCCAGGGTTAGCGACTTGTCCTGCAGCGCTCGTACACGATCTAGATGCTCGACGATCTCCGTCGGTGTCTCGATCGAGCCGTACATCATCGTAGCGGTGGTCCAGAACCCCACCTCGTGAGCCACGGCGTGGACCTCCAGCCAAGCCTCTGGATCGCCCTTCTTTATCCCCAGCTTCTTTCTCACCCGGGACGTTAAGATCTCAGCGCCCCCACCCGGGATCGTCCGTTGGCCCGCATCCCACAGCGCCTCCAGCACTTCGCGTATCGACTTACCGGAGACCTCGGCCATGCCCTGGATCTCGACCGCGCTCCAGAAGTGCGGTGCCAGCGTCGGAAAGCGGGCCACCGTTTCGCGCACTACGTCGAGGTAGTACTCGAACGGCAGCGCCAGGTTTACACCACCCTGGAGAAGCGCGGTCGTGGCTCCCTGCTCGACCGCCCAACCGATTTGCTCGAGCACTTCGTCGACCGCATGCGTGTACGCGCCCGGCTCGTCCTCGTGGCGGTAGAATGCGCAGAAAACGCAATCGATGTTGCAGACGTTGGTGTAGTTGGGGTTGGAGTCGATGACATACGTCACATCGCGCGCTGGGAAGCGGCGGAACCGCTCGCGGTTCGCCAGCGCGCCGAGCTCCGTCAGAGGCATCGTCGTCAGCATCGCTTCGCCGTCGCCCGGAACCAACCGCTCGCCGGCGGCGATCTTCGCTCGTAACGTTTCCAGCATGAGACGAAATCTCGTCATGGTCACTGCGTGGGGCCACTAATCCTAGCCGCATGGTGCTGATGTGCAGCTGATCGACGCCGGCATGATCGCCTTCGCCGCGTGGCATGCGCTCAAGGGGCGCGTCGAGTGGCCGCTCACGTTTCAGGTGCCACGCATGCTACGCAAGGCAGTCAACGACAAAGAAGGCACGTACGCGCTGTTCTGGAACGCCGAGCGATTGTGGAAGCGTGAGCGGTGGCCCGGCTATCGCGACCGTCCCGAGATCTGGGATCATGCCGACCGCGAGGACTTCGAGTCGATGCTGACGGTCTTGTCGGGGCTCGGCGCCGTTCAGTACCGAGCCGATGGCCGCGAGGCGGATGAGCTCCTGGCAGCGGTTTGCCACGTCGTCGAGGGCGCCGAACCGGTAGTGATCCGCTCTGATGACAAGGACTTTATGCAGCTTCTCTCCGGCTCGACCCGGATGGAAGGGCGTGTACGCGGCAGGGTCCGTTTCTCGGACGTGAAACAGATCTTGGGTGTAACGCCGGCCTACGTGGTGGACTTTCTAGCGCTGTCGGGCGACAACGCCGATGGCATCCCACGGATCGTGACGCCATCGATGGCACGCAAGCTGATCGCTTCCCGAGGTCACGTTCGGGACTGGATCGATCGTGATCTCAGGATCGACGAACGGGTTCGTCAAAAGCTCGCCGACAATCGCGAGCAGCTGGCGCTTAACCTCGAACTCGTCGATCTGTCGGAAAGCGAGGTCGGCAAGCCCCCACCGCCTCTCCTCGAGGGGTGGGGTGATCTCGACGCCGTCCGCGAAGTAGGCGAGCGCGCCGGCGTCGGTTACCTCACCGCAGGCGACGTAGGCGACGAGTTTGACGCACTGCGTCGCTGGGGCGAAGAAACGCGCGCTCGGTTGGGAGACGTGCTACAATGAGCCGCCGAGGAGGCCCCTGATGGTCATGCCGATTGGCGACGACGACTCACACCTCAGCATCACACCGATCGTCACGATCGGGCTCATCATCGCCAACCTCATCGTCTTCATCATCGAGCTGAGCCAGGGCAACCTCGAAGGGTTCTTCCTCAGGTGGTCGGTAGTCCCTGTCGAGTACTCCGAGCTGACCGACTTTCCACCAACGCATGTGGGACCCGTCTGGACGACGCTGTTCTCGTCGATGTTCATGCACGCCGGGTTCGCACACCTGTTTGGGAACATGCTGTTCCTATGGATCTTCGGCGACAATGTCGAGGAGGCGATGGGACACATGCGATTCTTGATGTTCTATCTCGTCTGCGGGGTCGGAGCCGCGTTCGCCCAGATCGGGTTGGACTTCAATAGCCAGATACCGAGCCTCGGCGCCAGCGGCGCGATCGCCGGCGTACTCGGCGCCTACATCCTGCTCTTTCCCCGCCAACGTGTACGCGTGCTGGTCGGCTACGCGCTGCTCCACTTGCCGGCGGTAGTCGTGATCGGGTTGTGGATCGCGTTCCAGCTGATCAGCGGGATCGGGCAACTCGCTCAGGTGGGAGAGACGGGAGGCGTGGCGTACGGGGCCCACATCGGCGGATTCGTCGCCGGGCTGTTACTGGTGCGGTTGTTTCGCGATCCTCGGCGACGGTCGCCGGCCCGCGTCTGGAGGGGCTAGGCTTTCACCGGGGTGGGTTCGATCTGATGTTCGGCGAGCAGGAGCCTGAACCGGTCAATCGCCTCGAGCTCGGCGTCGTACAATCGGTAATCGAAGTGTTCCAAGTACTGGCGCAGCACCTCAGGTTGCCCTAGCGACGCGGGGCGAGTTGCCACGAGATCGGCGATGCGCTGGCGGCCAACCGCCAGCGAGCCGGCAAGAAAGCCGGCGAAACGACTTCGCTCTCGCTCCGGCAACGTCCTTCGCGCCACCCAAACCGCGAACACGAACGGTAGCCCCTGCCACATCCACCACTCGGTCGCAAGGTCAATCGTTCGCACCCATCCCGACCGATCCGGGGCCGCCATCGCTTCGAGCGCGCGGTCGCCAATCAAAAGCAGGCCGTCGACCTGTCCGCGTGGATCGCCACTGATCTCGTGCTCGGGAACCCAGGTAGCGTCGATCTTCCATCGCGCGCGCGCCAGGAGCTTGAGCAGCCGAACCGAAGTCGACGACTCGTCGGTGAGCGCTATCCGGCGCCCGTTCAACCCGCTTGGAGGCTCGTTGGACAACAGGAGCACCGACCGCACGTGGCGGCTAGCGGCCACGCCCAGTCGCGGATCGACGAGCTCGAATTCGTTTTCGAGTTCGATGTAATCGGCCGTCGCCATGAGCCCGCCATCGATCTCGCCGGCGCGGGCCGCACGCCCGAGCGCGCTCGGCACCATGTCGACCACCTCGAACGGCGGGGCCTCACCCCAGCCGGCATAAAATGGCTCGGCGTTCAGATACGGGATCCGGGCGACTCTCATGATAGGAGTTGTAGGCGGCTAGTTGTGTACTCGGATTTCGTGGTACAGCGCGTCGCGCTCGACCGGGATCTTCCCGGCCGAACGGATCATGCGGATCAAGTTCTCCGTCGTATGACCGGCATCACTATCGGCCAGCGCGAAGTGGGCGATCTTCTCGTCGCCGATCGTCCCGTCGATATCGGTGGCGCCAAAGTTGAGCGCCATCTCCGCCGTTTGCTCCCCCAACATCACCCAGTACGACTTCACGTGCGGGATGTTATCAAAAACCAGCCGACTCATCGCGATCGTTCGTAGATCCTCGATCGCCGATGCTTGTCGCTCGACGATCTTGGTGGTACCGACCTGATACTCGAGCGGGATGAACGCAAGGAAGCCACCGGTCTTGTCTTGCTGATCGCGGAGCTTGATGACGTGATCGACGCGTTCTTCGTATGTCTCAATGTGGCCGTACAGGAGCGTGCAGTTGGAGCGGATGCCCATGCGGTGGGCAGCATCATGGACGCGGAACCACTCCTGCTCACCGATCTTGTGCTTGAACAGGGCGTCGCGGACGCGCTGGCTGAACACTTCGGCGCCGCCACCCGGCAACACGTCGAGCCCCGCTTCGACCATGTCCTCGAGCACTTGCTCGATCGATCGCTTGCCGATCTTGGCAAAGAAGTCGATTTCCACGGCTGTCCATGCCTTTATCGTCAGATCCGGAGCCTTCTCTCGGATTCGACGCACGATCTCGACGTACTTCTCGTACGGCCACTTGTTGTGTAGGCCGCCCACGATGTGGATCTCATTGATGTCGTCCGTGACGTGGGCCAGGATCTCGTCCCAGCTCATCTCGTACCCGCGCGGATCGTTCTTCGGTCGCGCCGCGAAGTCGCAGAACACGCAATCCAGAACACAGATGTTGGTTGGGTTGAGCTGGCGATTGAGCACGAAGAACACTTTGTCACCGTGTCGACGACGCGCCACATAATCGGCCATCTGTCCGAGCGCGGCGACATCCCACGTTTGCAGGCAGCTCATGCCATCCGCATGATCGAGCCGCTCACCAACCAGCACTTTCGTCCACACGCGCTCCAAGGCGGGATCGCGAAAGACGACCTCGGGCGGCACGAGCGCTATCGCGTCGAGCATAGCTCCCGCGCTCGTCTCGAGTGTGGTCTTGAGAGGACTCACGATGGCGAGAAGTTCGCGGAACTGCGGACGAGGGTCAATCGGCGGCCGTTTTGCCTCACTGCCCAAAGCGCGCTAGCGTCGGGCCAGGTTAGCAACAAAGCACACTACCCCAGCCAACGAGGAAACGTGAGACACCTGGTTCTCTTTTCGGTAGCACTCGTCATGATATTGGGCCTTCCGACGATGGCGGCCGCTCAAGACGGCGATGATGATGCCTACTGGTACGTCAGCACGTACAGCGTGCCGTGGTCACAGGTCGACAGCCTGGGCAAGTTGATCGACAAGGACGCACCACTAGTGCAGGCCGCGATCGAACGTGGCCATGTGCTGGAGGGCAAGGTCTTGATCCATGACACCGGCAACGAGTGGAACGTGATGTTCATGACCAAGTACGCGAACTGGGCGGCGATCCGTGCCGACCCGGGGTTAGCGGACATCGCGGAGGAGATGTGGGGTGAGGAGGCGCGGGCAGCGCGCGGCGAAGCGTACGGGGAGATCTTCGGCACCGGGGCGCATCGCGACTACATCTACACCGAGCGGGCGAGTTTGCCGTAACCGGAGGTTCTGACAGTTCGCTCGGCGTGTGTCGAGAGAGCAAAGCCCCCGCCCTGTGGCGGGGGCTTTTGCTACCGGGTCAATGCCTCGAGCACCCCCAGCGAGTGGAGGCTCGCGGCGCCAAGCGCCAACACAAACAGTAAGCTCAGAAGTCTTCCTATCATGCCCGTTGGACGGAGTCGGGCGGCTCCGTGTTAAGCGATACGACGCCTGACCCGATAGAGATCGATGCCTGCGATCCCGAACAGTGTTCCGGTTTTGGCCCATCCTTGACCCCCCTGCCACCCGCAAACGCCAAATCGTCCAACATTGATGGCGTAGGCGAGCCCCTGCAGCCGACGAATCCGTTTCCAGGTCTCGCGCGTCTCATCGGTCCAGTGAATGTCATCGACGATCAGGAGAGACTGTGGATTCAGGTGCGGCGTCATCCGAGACAGGAGCGCAAGCGTCGCTTCCGAGCGCCTGCTTCCGTCGAGAAAAACCAGGTCGATGCCTTCATCGAGCGTAGGCAGGATCTGCTCAAGTCCATCCTTGAACGAAGCGATGACGACTTCCGTATGCTGTGCGGCCTGGCGCAGGTGAAGCTCCGCTAACCGCGCTCGCGCCGAGCTTCCTTCGATCGTCACGAACCGCTTGCAGCTGGGCGCCGACGCCAGGTAGCAACCTGAGATCCCGGCACCACCGCCCAATTCCAGAATCGTCTTCGCGCGACTCGCCTTCGCGCAGAGGTACAGAAACGTGCCCCAGAGCGGCAGAACGCTGACGATCAACGCCACGTCTGTGAGTGATCGTCTCGGCGCCGGTTTCGCCTCTGCTTCAAACACTCCGACAAACTCCTGGCTCCGCTTCGCCATGTCCGTTCTCATCGCCTCAATTCTCTCGACAACCCGAAGGTCTGCGACGCTGAGCGTTCTCTCGATCAGAAACTCAAACGGACCTGTGAGAAAGTCCGGCAACCCAGCCGTCTTCATTTTCCGCAGCTGCCGCTAGCCGAGCGCAGACGCAATGCAAAGGGCCACGCGCCCTTCTGACGCATACCGCTCGAACGATACCTTGGGACCTTCACTCAAGGAGGACCTCTGCAGGCTCTCCATCACTCCCCGATCCCGTACTCGCCCCATCGTCGATCAACCAACTGGATGACACCTGGATCCATCTCGATCGGGTTCGGATAGCCCGGTTTCCATGTCGCGTCGATCGCCATCCGGCCTGTGTACTTGGGCCACGCCCCGTCCAACCGCATCTCGCTAAACACCACGTCGCGTGCAGCGTCGAACCGGGTAAAGATCCCCCACAGCAGCAACGTCTGGTCATCGAGCGGCACGTCGTCAGAGACGACTGCGACCCACTTGATCCGACCGAGTCGTGGGCTGGCAGCGAGAGACTCTGCCACTTGGCGACCGGTCCGACCATCGCGCTCACGCACCTGGACCACACACAGCGTGTCACCGAGCGTGCGCCATCCAACCACCCTGTGTTCCTGTTCGTCCGGCGGCGTGAACGACGCGTCGGCCCCGCCTGGGAGTTGCGCGAGCCCGGACGGATCGTCGCGCTCGATCGGTGGTTCGTCGCCCGATATCCCACCCGCGGTGCGGGTACAATCAAGGATTAGCTTCGATCCCAGATTCATGGTGAACGACGTAAAGTCGAGCGTGTCTTGAGGAACCCCCGGTAGCACGATCGCATCTTCAGCGGCCGACCAGTGCGATCGGAACGCTTCCAGCACGGCGTTCCAATCGTCGATCGCTACATCCGGGTCAACGACGATCGCGACCTTGGTCAACGCCAGCTGACCCTGTCCGCAGAGGGCGAGCGCGGCTTTGACGCCCTCCTTCCCGTACCGTTGGTGTACGGCGATGACCAACAAATTGTGAAAACCAGTCTCGAACCATGCGTGGAGGGCGTGGACTTCAGGCTGTACCAGTCGGATCAAGGGGCCGACGATCTTGGCCACCGCCTCGCCCATCGCCTTGTCTTCCTGGGGCGGCTTTCCGACCACCGCGACTGGGTAGACAGGCGTTGCGCGATGTGTGATCCGCTTTAGATGAAAGACCGGGAACGGGGCGGCGTGGGAGTAATGGCCGAAGTGATCGCCAAACGGCCCCTCCGACTCGCGCTCGTTTGGCGGCACGATACCCTCGAGAACGAACTCGGCCGATGCGGGCGCCCAACCGTCGATCGTCTGACAACGCCGAATCTCGGTCGGCGCGCCGCGCAGAAAGCCGGCGAACGCCAACTCGTCGATCCCTTCGGGCAGCGGCGAGATCGACGCCAACAACGTGATCGGATCGGCGCCAAGTGCGACCGCCACCTCGAGCGGCGTGTCCGTTTCCTCCGCCGCGGCGTAGTGGTACCCACCGCCCTTCATGATCTGCCAGTGCATCCCGGCGCGCTCGCCATCGTAGACGTGCATCCGGTAGGTGCCGACGTTGCGAGATCCGGTTTGCGGGTGAGCCGTGACGACCAACGGGAACGTGACAAACGGCCCGCCGTCCTCGGGCCAACAGGTCAAGATCGGCAGATCATCGAGCGAGAGGCGATCGCTTGCTGGTCGGTCATCGCCCGACGCTGATCCCGTGCGCCGGACTCGAAAGTGGCGCACACCGAGAAGCGTGGATCGCGCCGCCCAGAGCGCCTTGGGAGAAGGCGGCATGAGCTGCTCCGCGGTGGCCAAGAGCTCCTCCCCGATCAATTCCGGCGCCCGTCCGACCGCCCACTCACATCGCCGATTCGAGCCCAGCACGTTGGCGACCACCGGGAAGCGTGATCCTTTTACACGCTCGAACCAAAGCGCCGGCCCATCGGCGCGGACGACGCGCGAAACGATCTCGGTGATTTCGAAACGTGGATCAACTTCGGTGCTGATTCGCGCAAGATCGCCGCGCGCCTCACAATGCCGAAGAAACGACTGTAGATCGGGGAACGCCACGCGAGGAAGAGGCGCGGGTAGCTAGCTGCCCGGCTCTGGAACCCGCTCGGACGGCAGTGCGCGCGGGATCCCGGCCAGCTCACCAGCACGCCAACCACCGGGAACCTCCACGCCGAGAACCTGCAGAACCCGGTTCACAAAGTCGTCGACGATGTCGTCGACGCTGGAAGGTCGATCGTACCAACCTGGCGAAACTGGCATGACCGTGACACCGTCGCCGGCGAGGGTTGACAGTTGGCGCAACGTGACCGCTGAGAGCGGTGTCTCCCGCGGACAGAGAACGAGTCGGCGGCCCTCCTTGAGCGTTACCGCAGCGGTCCGGGTAACGAGCGTGTCAGCGATCCCGGAAGCGATCTTGCCGATCGTCGACGTCGAACAAGGTAGGATCACCATCGTATCCCATGCGTTCGAACCCGATGCCAGCGGGGCTGACAGGTCGGCGTCGTAGAACAACCGATCGCAGACCGCCGCTACGTCGTCGCGACCGATGTCCGTTTCTTCGTTGAGGACGTGCTGACCCCAGCGAGACAGAATGGCGTACTTCTCATCGGGGAGGCGCTTGAGCAACTCGACGCCAAAGATCGAACCCGACGCTCCGGTGAGGGCGACTACGGTGCGCACGGATGGGAACCTAGTCGGTCGATCCTACCGGGTCTAGGTTACGATCGACCCGGCTACGACGACCGCCAGCGCAGCAAACCCGACCCAGACGTTGATCCGAAAGAAAGCCAAATCCACATCGTGCGACTTGCGCTGCTCCCACGCCAACAGCGCTCCGACGATCAACAGGAACGGGAGCGCGGCCATCGCGTTCAGGCGCCAGACCACGAGCGCGGCGAGTAGGCTCCATGCGACGGCATGGATACCTCTGGAGATAGCGAGTGCACTGCGCCGACCGTAACGCGCTGGCAACGAGCGGATCCCCGCCGCCTGATCGTGAACCCGATCCAGGGTCGCGTAGATGACATCGAACCCGGCCACCCAACCGAGCGTGAAACCGGCGAGCAACAGCGGCGGGCCGACATCGGCGAAGCTCAGTCGAGCTGCGAACCAGCCGCCGAGCGGCGCCGTCGCCAATCCCAGGCCGACGCCGAGATGGCACCATGGCGTGAAACGCTTGAGATATGGGTAGCCGACGAACACCGCCAACGGGATCGGCGCCAGCACCAGACAGATCGGCGCGATGGCCCATGCCGCGACGGCGTACACCGCTGTGCCAGCGATCGCCAACACTCGCGCCTCGGTCACTGACATCACGCCGCGTGCCAGCTCACGTTCGGCGGTCCGCGGGTTCGCCGCATCGATCTGGCGATCGATGATCCGGTTTAGCGCCAGCGCCGCAGTCCGGGCGCCAACTCCCGCCACCAGCACCAGCAGCAACAACCGGCCGGGCACATCCAAACCACCGCCCAAAAACACGCCGGCGAACAGCATCGGCAACGAGAACAACGTGTGTTCAACACGAAGAAAGCGACCGTAGCTACGGGCCCGGCCGGTTTTGGGGTTGGCCGTGGTTTCCGCGACTACCTCCGGTGGAGCTCCGCGGCGAGATCACGATCGGCGCTCAGAATCTGGTTGGCGAGCTCGACTCGCGTCTCGTCGGGCAACTGACCGACCAGGTTCGACCAGCCACCCGATCCGGAGAACCCCCAATCGTTGGCTGCCCGTCGCTTAGCAGTCTCCGCCAAACGCGGGTCGACCGCGCCCTCGACGTTCGAACCTCGATTGCCGTGCTCGTCACGATAGTACTGACGGTAGCCATCCACGACCGCAGGAATGTCCGCCGTTGCCAGCGCGAACCCACCAAACCCTTCGAACAGCGTATCGGGCGCGATCATCCCCTCGGGCCGGATCGTGTCGGGAGTGAAGCCCGGCAGCGAGGCTCGTGGAACCTTGGCCGACGGCGGCAGCACGATTTCCCCGGGTTCGGAGCTTGACGCCGGAGCGGTACGTTCGAGCGGCACCTGATCGCTGCATCCAGCTACGACCGCAATCAGTGATATCGCCACGACGCGTCCCCTCATCCGCGTGCTCCCTTTCGATCGGCGATCGCCTGAACAGCGATCCGTCGCAAGCGTTCATCGTGATTCTCCGAGAGTAGCGCGCGGTTGCGCTCGAACCGCTCCCCCGCCTGGTGGCAGAACTGCCGAACGAGGTCGATCTCGACCGCAGCCGCTGCCTCGCCCTCTCGATCGATCGTCGACTGGACCCGACTGATCGCAGCCACCAACGCATACAGATCGATCACCATATCAGCCAGCCGCGCGAGCTGAAACTGTTCGTCCACGACGTCGCTCCGATGGGTTCTGATGAGCGACTCGGCACCCTCGTGTAGGTATCCGGTGTAGCGCTCAAAGCGGCGCAGGCAACCCGACAACGGCTCAGCCACGTCGACATCGGCGCTGCGGCTCCCGATGGCATCGCGGATCTCATGGAAAGCAAACTCGGTCAACACACCGAGCTCCTTGATCGGCTCGCGCAATGCGCGACCGACGTTCTCCAAGTAGTCGGCCAACCGCTCCATCCCGGCCAGCGCGATAAACGCGCGGAGCACCTCGTTTGTACCCTCGAAGATCGGCATGATCCGCGCGTCACGAAGGAATCGCTCGAACGGACGATCGTTGATGTAGCCCCGCCCGCCTGCGACCTGGACCGCCGCATCGGCGGCTCGCCACGCAGCTTCCGACGCGTACACTTTGCAAATCGCCGATTCGAGGCTGTAATCGACATCGTCTCGATCGATCAGGTCAGCGGTCAGGTGTACCATTGACTCAGTGACAAAGGTGTCGAGACGAATTTGAGCGATCTTGCCGCGGATCAAATCGTATTCCGTGATCCGGCGGCCAAACTGACGGCGGGTGCTAGCGAAATCGATCGCGGTGCCGAGGATTGTGCGCATCGCTCCGACCGCACTGGCGGCCAATCCCAAGCGCCCACCGTTGAGGACGTTCATCGCCACCTTAAAGCCGTGGCCGGGTTGGTCAAGCACCCGGTCGTCGCCCAGCTCGAGGTTCCGAAACAGGAGCTCGGCCTGAGTAGACGCTCGGATTCCTAGCTTCTCGGAAGTCCAGAGTCGGCCGATTTCGAGTCCCACGTCGTCACCCTCGACCACGAACGCCGTGATGCGATCGATGATCTTGCCATCCCTCTCGACGGGTGTCTGACCAAAGGCGGTGATGACCCCAGCGCGCTGACCGTTGCCGATCCAAATCTTGTGACCGTTGAGAGTCCAGCCCTCTCCGTTTGGTGAGCGTTCGGCGCGCGACTCGATGCTGACCGCATCGGAGCCATGGCGTGGCTCGGTCAGTGCGAACGCGGCCAACGTATCCCCGCGAGCGCATGGCGGTAGCCAACGCTGCTTCTGCGCTTCGGTGCCGTACATGTAGATACCTTTGATGCCGATCGACTGGTGGGCGCCCAACAGGACGCCGAGCCCGGCGTCGCGTGAAGCAATCAGCTCCATCACCTTCGCCGTTTGCGCCTGGCTGAACCCGAGGCCATCGTAGGCGGTCGGCACGTAGAGGCCAAACGCACCGCGCTCCGCCAGGCCCTCGATTACCTCCTCCGGCACGGTGGCGGCGCGATCGAAAGCTGCCGCGTCAACCTTGGCATCAAGGAACCGCTCGAGGTCCTCGAGAAACGTCTCGAGGCTCTCCGCGTCGTGACGCGCCATGTGCGGGTAAGGGAAAACGAGATCCGCGGCGATGACGCCGCTGAAAAGTGACTTACAGAAGGAAGGGTAGTCGGCGTCCGCCATTACGGGCCCACCTGACAGTATCGACCAACTGGCCTAGGAGCCCGACTCGATCGGGTAGCCGGCGCCACGCCACGCGCCCAGCCCGCCTTTGAGGACCACTGCCTTCTCGTATCCGTTCTCCATCGCGATTTGCGCCGCCCGGACGCTTATCCCGTCGTCGGGTCACGTACAGTAGAGGACGATCCACTTGTTGAGCGGAAGACTCCCAACCGATCGCGCCATTGCGTCGCCCGGAATTAGACGCGCGCCTGCGATTCGTTCCTGCTGAAAGCTGAACGAGTTGCGGTTGTCGACGAAGACGACATCGGCGTTGCCAGCGTCCGTGTATCGCCTGACGTCACCCGGGTCGACGAACAGCACCTCGCGTTCCAGGTACGTCTCGAGCGGCGCGTCGGGGTCGGCCGCGGCACCGCCACAGCCGAGCGCGCCACCGATCAAAACCACCCCGATGATCAATGCGATTCGTCGCACGGACACCGATTGTGAGCCTGCCATAGACACCTCCTAGGCCGCCACGCCGCCGTGAGCGCTTGTGTACGGCAACACCCCGCCGGCTTTCAGTAGCCTGCGCTCGCGCTCGGTGAGGTCGATCACAGTCTCGAACTCGGTGCCGTGGGTTTGGTTGTGAATAGTGATTCGGCCAGCGTCGATTCCAGCACGAACGTCATTTGCCAGCAACTCGTCGCCGGGCTCGACCGAGTCGTAGTCGGACCGGTTGGCGAATGTCAGCGGCAGCACGCCAAAGTTTACCAGATTCGCTTTGTGGATCCGGGCAAAAGACTTGGCGATCACGCCCTTGATTCCCATGTGCATCGGCGCCATCGCAGCATGTTCGCGCGATGATCCCTGGCCATAGTTCGCCCCGCCGACGATCCATCCGCCACCCTTGGCGAAGGTTCGCGTCGGGAAGTCGCCATCCAGGCGCTTGAAGATAAAACTCGAAACCGCATCGATGTTGGCCCAGTTGGAGAGCATCTCGGCGGTGGCGGGAACGATGTCATCGGTCGTGATGTCGTCGCCGGTAACGATCAAGACCTCGCCGGTCAGGGTGTCGGCCGGTGGACCGGAAATCGGAATGTCGGTGATGTGCGAGGCCCGCGTGATCGATGCCGCGGCCGGATCCTCGGCGGGCGCGATTAAGCCGGCCATCGTTCCCGTGAATTTCTCGGGCAATCGCTTCTCGGGCGCCCTGCTGCTCCAGTCGCGGGGATCGGTGAGCTCTCCAGTGATCGCGGCGATCGTGCACACCTCCGGGCTCGCCAGGTAAACCTGATCGTCCACTAGCCCGCTCCGTGCCGGGAAGTTGCGATTGAACGAGCGCAGGCTGCGCTGGCCGGGCGCCGGGACGTGTCCCACCCCGATGCATGCTCCGCAGGTCGACTCGCTCAGGTTGGCGCCGCTGGCCAGGATGTCGGCGATCAAGCCGTCGCGAGCGATCATCTCGAGCGCCTGCTTGGATGACGGCGAGATAACGAAGTTCGTCTTCGGGTTCACTTGGTGACCCGCCAAGATCTTGGCCACAGCGAACAGGTCCTCGTAACCGCCGTTGGTGCACGAGCCGACGATAACCTGATCGATCGCGGTGCCTGCCACTTCACGTACCGGGACGACGTTGTCTGGCATCGAGGGGCAGGCGACCAATGGCTCGAGCGCTGACAAATCGATCGTCATGTGGTCGTCGTACTCGGGGTCGGGGTCGGGCTCGACTAATCGGAAGTCGTCACCACGGCCCAGACGCTGAAAATAGTCGCGGGTCTTCTCATCGGTCGCGAACACCGACGTCGTGGCGCCGAGCTCGGTCCCCATGTTGCAGATCGTACACCGCTCGTAGGGCGACAGCGAGGCGGCGCCGGGACCTGTGTACTCGAAGATCTTGCCGCGCCCGCCCTTGACCGTGACGCGTCGCATCATATCGAGAATGATGTCCTTGGCGGTGACCCACTCCGGTAGCTGACCCTCCAATCGCACCTCGACGACGGCGGGCATCGGGAAGTAGTACGGCCCCCCGCCCATAGCGACCGTGACGTCGAGTCCGCCGGCGCCGATCGCCAACATCCCGACACCGCCTTGCGTGGGTGTGTGCGAATCGGAGCCCAGCAGCGTGTCGCCGGGCACCGCAAACCGCTCCTGATGAACTTGGTGGCACACTCCGTTGCCGGGCAGGCTGAACCAGGATCCGTACTTGTGGGCTGCTGTTTCTAAGTATTTGTGGTCGGCTGCGTTCTTGGGATCGAAGTGATAAACGACATGGTCGGCGTAAGCCACCGCGCGCTTCACCTGTACGCGGTCCAATCCCATGGATTCGAACTGCAAGTAACACAGGACACCGGTGGCATCGGGGGTGATCACCTGATCGATTCGTATCCCAATCTCGCTTCCGGGACGAGAATGATCCCCCTCAGCGAGGTGCTCTTCGATGATCTTCCGCGTCAGATTGAGGCCCAATTTTGCATCCTCTTGGATCGGTGGGGAATGGTATGCATCCGTTATGTATTGCGCGGCGAATGTACCCTGGGCCGATGGGCGACGCTAACCGTCAGCGCCCCGTCTCGCGGTCATACAAAACGATGTTCTCCCACTCGGCAGCGTCGGAACGAGCCACTACGGCAACCACGGGGTCCGAGTCACTGAGGTTGAACACCTCGTGTGGAACGCCGGGTTCGATGTAGATGAAGTCACCGGCCTGATTGTCGACAACGCTGGATAGTCCAGGCCCGTACTCGTGTCGTACGCGCCCCGCGAGAACAAATAACATGACCTCGAAGCCGACGTGAACGTGCGCCTTGGCGACACCGCCGGGCGGAATCGTCGCGACGTTCATCGACAGACTCATAGATCCAACGTTGTGAGCCGCCATGCCGGTCTTGTAGCGGATGCCGTTCCAATCGCGGCAGTCGTCGCTCGCGCGGATCACGGAGATGCCTGAGAGCGCTTCAACGGGGGCGTTGCGTGTGTCGTTCATCGGACCTCCGGGGCAGAGGGAGCCTGGCTCGACGTGGATGGGGGAAAATAAAAACCGGGCGGGTTGCCCCGCCCGGTACCCCTCACCAGCACCGCTGTTCGGCGCCAGCCATCATCCGATCAGACGGACACCGGTTTGGGAAGATGGTATTGTCCCTCTATTGACACCAAATGGCCGAAGCCCGTTCATCGTTTAACCGCTTGCCAAGCCCGACCCAGGCTCAGACGCCTGGCCGGGGGGAGGTAATTCCATGACCGCACTTTTTCACGCCCATTCGGGTATCCGCTACCTGGTGCTAGCCGCCGGGCTGTTGGCCCTGCTGTACTTCCTGATCGGGACACTCAGAGGGAAGCCATTCGCGTCACCCGGCCCGGCCATCCTGGCCACGTTTACCGGCCTGGTCGATCTGCAGGTCACACTCGGGCTCCTGCTCTACGCCACCGGTGGACGAGCCGCGGGGATCGTGGGCCACCTGGCACTCATGCTTTTGGCGATGGTCGCGATCCACGCGACCTCGATCGTCCGCAAGCGGCGGTCGCAACCCACTGGATACGGTCTTCCGCTAGCGGGCGTCGTGGTCGTGGCCGCGTTGATCGTTTTGGGGATCTTGTCGATCGGGCGCGGCGTGGTGTGACTGGCTCACTCGCCGGCGTCGGTTTCCACATACAGATGGAATAGGCTCCCCGGACCGCAGCGCGGCAGCCACAGATCGACATACAGCTCGATAGCAAAAGCGTTCACGTAGACTGGGATGCCTTCGTACTCGCCGACTTGAACCAGGTTGTCGATGGTGATCGGCTCTGGTCTTCCGAGCGGTCGCCAACGCCGACCGTCGAATTCGATCGGGCTGCCGGTGGTGAACCAGGTGCGGCCGTCGACGCACAACAGCGGACCTCGATCCTCGACACGCGGTTCAGCTACAACAGGCGGCTCAGCCTCCAGCAGCACGTCCTCGAGCGTTCGGGGCGGAGCGTCCGGCGCTTCCTCACCCGGCGGCTCGGCCTCGCCGTCGCGCGGCTCCTCGGCCCGTGGCAGGGCTGGTTCCGTAGGTCCGGGCCTCGTCTCCCGATCACCGCCGCCGACACCGAACAGGAACGAAATTCCGGCCGACAGCTCCCAGTTGTGACGCGCCTCGTCGGTCTCGGCTTGGGTTACAGGATCGACGACGGTTCGCACGATAATGTTGTCCCGGACGTCTACGCGGAAGGCCCATGACGGATCGACCGGTCGGTTTAGCAGCTTGATCCCGCCGCCGATCGGAACCAGCGTCCCAGTGCTGCTCTGAAGATCGCTGGCGCCATCGAACTGCACTGTCGCCGCACCGAGTCCGCCCCCAAAGAAGAAGTCGGTGCGCGGCGCAACGCGTGTCGCATAATCGATCTCGAAGCTGTACATGAGGATACTCGCGCTCAAGCCGTCCAGGCCGGAACTGATGAGAATGTTATCCGCCGTCGCCCAGTCGAAGTTGCCGCCGAAGGTAAGGCCGCTGTTCGTGCGGTAGAGCAGCCGGGCGCCAACCTGAAGCGCGTTGCCGCTATCCTCGAACAGATCGCCGACCAACGTCGCACCGTGGACGTTGAACTCGCCGTAACCGCTCTGACCGATGGCGTTGGCAGGGGCGCCGAGAACGAGCCAGGCGGCGGTGAGGTAGACACAAAACCGCATCACTTTGATCGAGTGTAGCCGCCTTTCGGAAACGGGTCAATTCCGTGCGCAAACACCCGAAACCCGCTAAAATCCTGCCAATCATGAACCTCCCGGCAACCCATCCGCTGGGTCCCCGCCTCCTTGCCGTTGGCGTCGCGACACTGTTCTTGTCGTGGGCCGCGCCGGCGGTATCCCAGACCCCCGACCCGACTACGTCGCAGATAACCGCCGCCCCGCCGTCGATCGTCGCCAACGGATCGAGTACGTCGACGATCACCGTGACCCTCCAAGACAGCGTCGGTGGCCCGATTACAACCGGTGGCGACACGGTCGTTTTGGCGACCGACCTTGGGGTGCTATCACCGGTAAATGACAACACCAACGGGACGTACACGGCGAC
>Ga0255057_10000405_pt1 | contig 24609 bp, 22 predicted proteins | sample Cases_109_6_MG_FD_189022 | JGI IMG/M metagenome (GOLD analysis project Ga0255057, IMG submission 189022) | Seawater microbial communities from Amundsen Gulf, Northwest Territories, Canada - Cases_109_6 | ecosystem: Environmental > Aquatic > Marine > Gulf | place: Canada: Northwest Territories... | reverse complement strand
GTGGGTTTTGGCGCCGAGATTTCGACAGGGATCGATGTGTCCCATGTGATCACGAGCAACGGCAAGACGACAGGAGTCGCCCTCAACGATGGAAGGGAGATCGATGCCGATGTCGTTGTCAGCTCGCTTGATCCTCGTCGAACGTTCTTGCAGCTTGTCGAGCCCAGGGAGCTTCCAACAGAGCTAGTCGATTCCATTGAGAGAATGCGTTTTCAGGGCACTTCATCCAAAGTGAATTTCGCCTTGGATGGTCTTCCCAATTTTCCGGCGTTGGCCGATCGCGGTGAGGATCCGTTTCGGGGATTCATCAACATGGGCCCATCTATCGACTACCTGGAACGGGCTTTCGATGATGCAAAATATGGATGGTTCTCACAGCAGCCCTATCTCGATTCGTGTGTCCAATCAACGATTGATCGCGACATGGCTCCTGCCGGCAAACATGTGATGTCGAACTTCGTTCAGTACACCCCATACGAGTTGAAGGGGAGTGACTGGGACACCGAACGAGAGAACCTTGGGGACACTGTTCAAGCGACAATTGAGCGATTCTTCCCCGGCTTCAGCGACCTCGTTCTTCATCGTGAGGTGGTGACGCCACTTGACATCGAGCGGACGACCGGTCTGACCGAAGGCAACATCTACGGAGGCGAGTTTCTGGGTCCCCAGATGTTCTTCTTCCGACCTGCCCCGGGTTGGAATCAGTATCGGACGCCTATCTCGGGGTACTACCAATGCGGCTCCGGTACCCATCCCGGCGGGTGTGTGATGGGCGGGCCGGGCAGACTTGCTGCCACCCAGATTCTCGGCGATCTCTCCAAGAACAGCTAGACAGGTGGCGCAAATCGCTGTTGTGGGAGCGGGTTTCGCCGGTCTGACGTCCGCCTTGCGGTTGAATCAAGCCGGTCACGAGGTTGCTGTTTTCGAGGCCCGCGACAGAGTCGGTGGTCGTGTTCACTCGGTGACGTTGGCCAACGGTGAGATGGCTGAACTGGGTGGAGAGTGGATCAGTGCCGACCAATTCTTCGTCACTGGCCTCGCCGAAGAACTTGGAGTGCCGATGGGCGCGGTTGGCGTTGACTTTTCAAAACGAGATCTCGCCGGGTCAGAGCCAATCGCTGATGCAGAACATCGCCGCGTGGCCTCGCTCGTGGACCAGGCAATCGCCGACCTGTCGGATGACGAACATGGCGCGATGACTGCCGCCGATCTGTTCGAACCCCTCGATGATGGATCAGATGCGTTCAAGGTGCTGAGAAACCGGATAGAAGGCTCGGCGGGGGTCGCTGCCAATCGGATCGGGTTCTCTGAGGTTGTTGGCGACTTTGGACTCGTTGAAGCGACCTATTTGAGGGTCGAAGGCGGTAACCAGTCTCTTGCCGAGGCAATTGCAGGTCGATTGAATGATGTACGCCTGGGTCATCCGGTAGAAGGCATCACCGCCACCGACTTCGGCGTGTCCGTTGCAAGCGGTGGTCATTTGTTCGAGGCTGAAGCTGCTGTTGTCGCTATTCCACTTCCTTTGATTTCTCGACTTCGGTTCGAACCACCGCTAAGTGAAGCGATGTTGGATTCATTGGAGAGGTTGACCATGGGGACAGCGGCGAAACTCGCCTTACCGACTGACGTCGAGCCTCCACTGGTTGCCTTGCAGAACAGAGATGCCACCTGGTGGTGTTGGACGGGCGCCGGCGAGAGTGCCGCAGCGAGAAGAGTCGTAACTGCGTTTGCCGGGACGGAATCAGCCATCTCCGCGGTGCGGGACGACTGGACGGATCAGATAGGCACAGCGCTTCCGGAAGTTGGTCTCATCAATGCACCCGAGTTCATCGATTGGGGCCAGGAGGAGTGGTCACAGGGTTGCTACTCCGCCTTGGCTCCCGGTGATGAGGTCTTCCTCGAGGTGTTTGAACAAACCGGAAAGCTGGTTTTTGCGGGTGAGCACACTCTCGGAGCCGGGTCCATCGACGGTGCGATCGAGAGTGGCGATCGGGCGGCGGATCGTTTGGGAAGGTTTCTTGCTCAAGCGACAGATTCGAATTGAACCAGGGCACAATCCACAGCGGCATCGGCGAATCCGATGCCGCGAGCGCTTCCTCAACGAGAGGACCGGCCCCATATAGGGTCGGTCCTCTCTCTTTCTCTTTCGAGCCGAGCCTTGGGTTAGCCCTTCGCCCTTGTAAAGGCGTCGGCGTAGTAGTTGTTCATGTCTCCCAGATCCAGGAAGAACTCCAGGATCGCCATCGTCTCCGGCGGCGGGTATATGGCGTCCCACTCGAGGATCTCCTCGTAGATGTACTCGGTAGCCGCCTCGTTGGGGCTGGCGTAGTAGTTGAAGTTGGTCAACGTGCCGCCATTCTCCGCGTCGAGAATGAAGTTGATGAACGTCTGCGCCGTGCATGGATGCTCGGCTGTCGTCGGGATCGCCATGGTGTCGACCCAGGCCGCAGAGCCTTCGATTGGGATGGCATACCCGAAGTCCTCGTAGCCGTCGTACGTGAGGTTCCCATCTTCGTCGTACTCCGAGATCCGGTCGAACTCTGCCAGAAAATCGCCGTTCCAGCCCTGGGACACGGTGAACTCGCCGTCGGTGAGCAGGCCCCAATATGAGCCCGAGTTGAAAGCGGCGATCCACTCGTTCGTCGACGCGATCAGGTCCGCGGCTTCATCGACCTCGTCCGTATTGAGAGTGTTCAGCGAGTAGCCCAGATACTTCAGGGCCGATCCCAGCGTCTCCCTCGTGTCATCGAGCAACGAGATGAATCCCGCGTTCGGTGCAGCGGCCTCGGGATCGAACAGCACAGCCCACGACACGCCGTCTGTGTCGTCGATCGCGTCGTAGCTGAATCCAATACCGGTGGTACCCCACTGATACGGAGCCGAGAACCGGTTCCCCGGGTCATACCCTGGATCCGAGAACAGCTCAGCGATGTTCGCATCCAAGTTGGGGATCGCCGCTCGGTTGAGTTCGACGAGCAGGTCGGCGTCCCTCATCGTGACCACCATGTAGTCCGAGGGCACGATCACGTCGTAAGAGGCGCCGGCATCGATCTGGGCCAGCATGTCCTCGTTGGAGTTGAAGATCGTTTGCGTGACCTTTTCGCCATGCTCTTCCTCGAACTTCGCCAAGAGGTCGTCGAGCTCGGCGTCCTCAGCCAAAGCACCCGTCGGGATGTATTCGGCCCAGTTGTACAGGTTCAGGGGACCACCATCGGTGGCCCCATCCGCACAGGCATTGGCCACAGCCTGGATGCCTTCGGCCGGCGCCTCGGTCGTCCCACTTCCCCCCGCCGCCTCGGTCGTCTCTGTGGTGCCCTCTGACCCGCAGGCTGTCACCACCAGTGCCATCACCGCTAGTAGAGCGAATATGCGTTTCATCGTTGCTTCTCCTTTGATTCATTTCTCTGAGTAGGCCACATGTGTTTCATGGTTTCTCCGTCGATTTAGCCTTATCGGTCAGCCGTGTGCGTTTCATTGGTCTGTCTCCTTTGAATCAGTTTTCCGTCCAGTCCGGTTCTGGAGTGTCAGTGAAGCCAGGACAAGCACCATCGAAACCACGATCATTAGCGTCGAGACTGCGTTGATCACAGGCGTGACCGTGCGTCTTATCAGACCGAACACGTAGACGGGCAGCGTCGTCGATCCTGGGCCCTGGACAAAGCTGGTGATTACGACGTCGTCGAGCGACAGCGTCAGGGCGAGTAGGGCGCCACCGAGGACTCCGGGCATGATCAAGGGCAGCGTCACCCGTCGAAACGCCTGCCATCGATTGGCGTACAGATCGGCAGCGGCATCCTCCATTGCCGGATCCATATGGGCCAACCTGGCTCGGACCACGATCGCGACGAACGAGATGTTGAAGGCTATGTGTGCCAGCGTGATTGAACCGCGACCGAGCGGAATGACGCCGGTCGAGGTGAACCACAACAGGAGCATGACAGCCATCGTGACGTCGGGGATGATGATCGGCAGGTACAACAACCCGTCGAAGGCACCGCGGCCGACCCATCGCCGGTAGCGGTCCAGGGAGAGGGCTGCAGCGGTTCCAAGCACGGTGGCGACGGCGGTTGAAATCAACGCAACCACGACCGAGTTCTCCAGGGAGTTCATCAGCTGCTCGCTGCCAAGCATCTGATCGTACCAGCGGAGGGAGAACCCGCCCCATCTCCCCACACTCTCGGAGCCCGAGAACGAGAACACGACGACAACCACGATGGGCAGATAGAGGAAGGCGAACACCAACCAGCCGAAGACAGTCAGGGATCGGTCCACGCGCGTGCCTGCTGCGGCGCCCTGGTGAAGTGTCGTCATATTGTCCTGCCACCGGTTCGGAAGTAGATCATGGTCGCCACCAGCATGACGATCAGAATCGCCCCGGAGATGGCGGATCCGAATGGCCAGTTCCGGGCCGCCTGAAACTGAGTCACGATGAGGTTGCCGAGCAGGTTTGTCTTGGCCCCACCGAGGATGTCGGGGGTGACATAGGCACCGAGGCTGGGGATGAACACCAGAATCGATCCGGCGATGATCCCCGGCTTGGACAAGGGGAGGGTGATCCTCCGGAATGCCTTGGAGCCCGAGGCGTAGAGGTCCCTTCCCGCCTCGACCAGGCTCCAGTCCATGCGCTCAAGAGCGGCGTAGAGGGGGAGAACCATGAACGGCAGGTATCCATACACCAAGCCGATGAACACGGCGGGCTGGGTGAACAGCATCCGCTCCCACAGCCCGGTGAGCTGGCCGAGCTGGGTGATGTAGCCGTCGGAGTCGAGCAGCATTCGCCACGCATAGGTTCGGACCAAGAAGTTCGACCAGAACGGGATGAGCACCGCGATCAACAACAGCGTTCGGGTTCTTTGCCTTGCCCTCGTGGCGATCCAATAGGCGAACGGGTAGGCGATGAGCAGACACAGCACGGTGTTGGCGATCGCCATGGTGAGGGACCGGACGGCGATGGTCCGCACCAGCGGGTCGGCGAGCCTGGCCCAGGAGTCGAGATTCCAGTTCTCTAACAGGGGCTTGCCGGTGTTACTACGACTGGCGAACGAGAAAACAAAGATAATGAGGAGCGGAAGCACGAAGAACAACGTCAGGTAGACATATGCGGGCGCCGCATGAAAGAAACCGCGCCACGACTCCTGCCTACGTGCCCTCCGCTCCAGACGTGGGTTGACTTCCTCTTTTTCCACCGTCTCGCGTTCGTCGACAAGGGTCATTCGCTAAGCGCCATTGCTGCTTCAGGGTGAAAGTCGATGATGACCTGGTCCCCCACGCTCCATCGCCGGATACTTGGAATGTTCTCGACCCGAACTTCGATTGAACCGGATGCGCCGAGTTGTACTTCGTAGACCATGGCTTCGCCGTAGAAAGTTCGTCTGCCGATGGAGCCTTTCAGGGCGTTGCGGTCTGGCGGTGCGTCGGTGGCAGCCGTGTAGATATGGAGTTTCTCGGGGCGAATCGTCAGGGTGACCTCTGCCCCTTTCGGCGACAAAGTGCGTGCCCGGATGACTTCACCACCGTTCAATCTCACTGAGCCGGACTCGGTAACCACCGCTGGTATGAGGCACATCTCGCCAACGAAACCGGCGACAAAAAGGCTCTGCGGAGACTCATATACTTCTTCGGGAGGCCCAACCTGGGCGAGCTGGCCTTCATTCATCACTCCGACCCGATCGGACATGGTCAAAGCCTCGCCCTGATCGTGGGTCACGTAGACAAATGTGATCCCCACCTCATGCTGGATGTCCTTGAGCTCGAGTTGCATGGTCTGACGGAGTTTGAGGTCCAAGGCACCGAGCGGCTCGTCAAGCAGTAAAACCTTTGGCCTATTGACGAGAGCCCGGGCCAGCGCAACCCGCTGCTGCTCTCCACCAGACAATTCCTTGGGCGACCGCATCTCCATTCCGGTGAGTCGAACCAGGTCGATCGCCTCGCCAACCCGCCGCCGAGCTTCTGAGTCGTCGACCTTCTGCATCTTCAGTCCAAAACCGACGTTTTCGGAAACGTTCATGTGTGGGAAGAGGGCATACGACTGAAAGACGGTATTGATCGGGCGCTTGTTCGGCGGTCGCAGTCCCATCTCCTCGTCGAATATGCGAATACTTCCTTCGGTTGGAAACTCCAACCCACCAATCATGCGAAGCGTGGTGGTCTTTCCACACCCAGACGGCCCCAGCAGGGAAAAGAATTCTCCGTCTTGGATCTGAAGGTCGACATCGTCGACGGCGACCACGTCTTTGCCGAAACGCTTGGTCACACCATGAAGACTCACCGCGGACGTCTCTGCTGTCATGGGTTTCGACCGTATTTAGCGATCTGAAGGTCCGTGGCGATATTCACGGGTTTGGCAGGAGGTCTTTCTGGATGAGACAGGGGTTGTACTCCACCACTTGAACGGTGATTGAAAGACGCCACGGATTCACCTTACCCAGCTAATTGCGCATGCGTCCAACAACTTATACCGTAGCTTGATGAGCCCTTGTAAGACGGCATGGCCGACGACGTGACGTCAGCCCGCGGATTCCCCACAAGAGCGCGGGTGGTGATCGTCGGTGGAGGGGTCATTGGGGCAAGTGTGGCGTATCACCTCACGAAGCTCGGGTGGAGCGATGTGGTCATCCTCGAGCGGCACCAGCTCACATCTGGCACCACCTGGCATGCTGCCGGACTCGTCGTTTCCGGAGGCATGACCACCGAGACTTTGGCGTGGATGGCGAAGTACTCCAGAGACCTGTACGAAACTCTCGAGGAGGAAACTGGTCTTTCTACCGGGTTCCGTCCGGTGGGCTACCTCCAGACCGCGAGCAACCCCGAGCGAGCGCACAAGCTCCACCGAGAGGCCGACTTCATGGCCGTGATGGGGATCGAGCGCGAGGAGATTTCGCCAAAAGAAGTCGCAGACATCTGGCCGCTCATCGATACGACAGACGTTTTGACCGGCTTCCATACCGCCAACGAAGGCCGAGCTGACCCGGCGAACGTCGCCATGTCGCTGGCGAAAGGAGCGCGCCTTGGAGGTGCGAAAGTGTTTGAAGGGGTCACTGTCACCGGGTTTACTCGAGCCGGTGATCGTGTTACCGGTGTGCTCTCAGATCACGGCGAGATCGAGGCCGAGTATGTTGTGAATTGCGCCGGCATGTGGGCCAAACAACTCGGAGCTCTTGCTGGCGTTTCGGTCCCGCTTCAGGCCATTGAGCATGCATACCTGATCAGCGAGCCTTTCGATGGCGTGTCCCCTGACCTTCCGATTTTCGAGGATCCAGATCGATTCGCCTATTACCGCGAGGAGACCGGCGGTCTGATGGTGGGTCTCTTTGAACCAGTTTCGGCACCGTGGTCGCTGGATGAAGTCCCCGCCGACTTCAGCTTCGGTGAGATCCCCAGCAACTGGGACCGGCTGGCCCCGTTCCTCGAGAATGCCATGGAGATCCTGCCATCGCTCGAACAGGTGGGCGTACGGAAGCTGTTCACCGGGCCCGAGAGTTTCACACCCGACAACGGTTTCTTGATAGGTGAGGCTCCTGAGCTGGCAAACTTCTTTGTCGCGGCAGGTATGAATTCTCTCGGGATCCTCACTGGTGGTGGTGCCGGCTCGATCATCGCCAATTGGATAGTCGACGGTGTCGCCCCGGTAGACGTGACCGACGTGGACATCGCACGGTTGTCACCTTTCCAACAGAACAGGTCGTATCTCGCAGAGCGCAGTGTTGAGTTGCTGGGACGACTCCACTCAACCGGCTCATGGCCACACTCGCCGCCGACGACCGCGCGGAACGTGAGGCGATCCCCCGTCCATGGCCGTCTTGAGAAGGCGGGAGCTCATTTCTCCGAATCTGCGGGATGGGAGAGCCCCGCGTGGTTCGGCTCACCAGCCCCAGACGGCGGGAGGTTGTCTTACGAACGCAAACATTGGTTCGAGTTTCATGCTGCCGAACACCATGCAGTCCGGAACGGGGTCGCTCTTCTGGACCTCTCTTCGATGTCAAATTTTCTTGTGCAGGGACCCGGAGCCGAAGAAGCGCTCAACACAATCTCAGGCAACAACATCGCCATCCCGGTTGGTCAATGTGTCTACACCCAGTGGATGAATGAACGAGGTGGCATCGAGGCCGACCTGACCATCACCCGGATCGGTGAGCTTGAGTTTTTTGTGGTTGTTGCTGAGGCGTTCCACAGACGTGTGGAGATGATGTTGAGGAGGGGATCGTCGCCCGACGACGGCGTTCACATCACGGATGTCACCTCCGGGTACGCGCTACTGAGCCTTCAAGGTCCCGATTCGCGCTCGGTGCTGAGTCAGATCACCACAACGAGCTTGAGCAACGAGGACTTCCCGTATTTCACAGCCCGAGAACTTGATCTCCACCACGCTCGAGGCATGGCCTTCAGGATGAGTTTCGTTGGAGAGCTCGGTTGGGAGCTTTACGTCCCGTCTGAGTTTGCAGTCAGTGTTTACGACGCTCTCATGGAAGCTGGAGGAGACTTCGGGCTGGTCAATGCAGGCATGGAAACCTTGGAGAGCACCAGGACCGAAGCCGGCAGACGTGACTACGGCCTCGATATGGAGAACTCAGATTCTCCTCTCGAAGCTGGACTCGGGTTCGCAGTCGACTTCGACAAACCTGGCGGCTTCATTGGACGCGAGGCGCTGTTGCGCCAACGCGAGAAGCGACCATTGAACTATCGTTTGGTCCAGTTCTTGCTCGAAGACCCTGAACCCTTGCTATTCGGAGAGGAACCGATATTGCACGAAGGGAAAGCGGTGGGATACCTGAGGTCAGGGGCGTACGGACACACCCTCGGAGCTGCAATGGGCATGGGTTATGTCGAGCACGCCGACGGAGTGACACCAGATCTCGTGAACTCCGGGGGATTTGAAATCCAGATTGCTGGCGAGCGAATACCCGCCGCAACCTCCCTGAGACCGATGTATGACCCAAAGGGCTTACGTGTTCGGATGTAGTCATCGGCACACCGCGGTGTGAGCGTTTCTGCTGGTCGGTGGCCATCTGAAGCATTGGATGCTGCCCAACCGAAAGTCTTTTGGTCGGATTCGGATGATGAGCCGGAGGAGGCTCCACATCTCGAAGGCGAACTCAAAGCGGACCTCACGATCATCGGAGGCGGGTTTACCGGTCTTTGGGCGGCCATATACGCCCTCGAGGAGGAACCAGGTCTGACTGTCGCACTCTTGGAAGCCGAGCGTTGCGGGTTTGGGGCGAGTTCTCGAAACGGCGGATTCTGTGACAGCTCTCTGACCCACGGACTCGAGAACGGGATCTCACATTGGCCCGATGAGATCGAAACCCTCATCAGATTTGGCCGCGAAAATCTCGACCACATCGAATCTCGCATCAAGCGGTATGGCATCGACGCCGACTTCCACAGGGTGGCTGAAACGGCTGTCGCCACCGAGTCATGGCAACTGGAGAGCCTGTCTGAGAGTGTCGATCTGCACAAAGCGGTCGGCGACGATGTCGAACTGCTCGACGAGGGCGCAATGAAGGATCGGATCGCTTCGCCGACCTATGTCGGCGGATTGGTACGTCACAACGATGTGGCATTAGTTGATCCCGCCCGTCTTTGTTGGGGCCTCCAACGTGTCGCTGAGTCGTTGGGAGCGATGATTTTCGAGAACAGTCGCGTGATCAAGATCGAGCGCTTCGGCTCCGACTTGCAAGTGATTACCCATCGAGGGTCCATCCGTTCAGAGCGGGTGGTCGTGGCCACCAATGCCTACGAGGGGCCACACCGATCCGCTCGACGCTTCGTCATCCCGGTGTACGACCATGTTCTGATGACCGAGCCATTGGACCCTCCACAACTCGAGTCGCTTCGCTGGAGAGATCGAGACGGCGTGGGTGATGCCTCGAATCAGTTTCACTACTACCGGCTTTCGAAAGACAACCGAATCTTGTGGGGCGGTTATGACGCCACCTATCACTACGGAAGTGGTGTCAAGCCTCAGCATGATCAGAGCGAGGTGGTGCATATGGCGCTTGCTGAGCACTTCTTCGAAACCTTCCCCCAGCTTGAAGGCCTCTTGTTTACGCATCGATGGGGCGGGCCTATCGGAACAACGACGCGTTTCACCGTAACGTGGGGGACCGCGGAGCGCGGGCAGTTGGTCTGGGCGGGCGGTTACACAGGTCTGGGTGTTGGGGCGAGCCTGTTCGGCGCCAGAGTTGCTCTCGACTTGGTCTTTGGGCGCACAACAGAACGAACTGAGCTTGAAATGGTCAGAAAGAGACCCACCCCGTTTCCACCCGAGCCGTTGCGTTGGACCGGGGTGCAGTTGACGCGGAGAGCCATGCAAAGCGCGGATGAGAATTCGGGCCGACGGGGGCCATGGCTGAGGCTCTTGGATCGATTCGGAATCGGATTCGATTCGTAGCGTCTTGCTCTCTCACCCAGCGCAATTGGTGACTACGAGACTGCACGACTGTCACGACGGAAAGGCACGGGGACCGGAACGTACTCGTCGAGTTCCCTGGCATATTTGTGCCCAGAGTAGACAGCCGTCGCAATGGTGCCGGGAGCGAGACAGTCACCAACTCTGTCGATATCGATGCGTTCAATCAGACTGTGATAAAGCTCATCCTTTGGTATGCGTGACGTTGCCATCACCACCGTTGTGGCTCCGAGATCTCTCTTTTCTTCGGTGTGGATGGACTCCATCACAATGTGGTCTGCTGCAATGCTTGACAGCGTCACGCCGGTTTCGATCGAGATCGAGAGACTGAGAATTCGCTGCTGAACTCGGTACTGCTCTTCGGTAAGTCTTGTCCACGTCGAGATCTCGTTGGCGGGTGTAACGAGGGTGACTTCGAGGCCGTCCAGTCGCAGCTTCTCAGCGATGACCCCTCCGATGTAGTAATGGTCGTCGTCGTAGACAACCACTGGTCCGTCCGGGACAACACCCGCAAGAATTTCGTCCGGCGTGATTACGTTCGGGCTTTCCGATCCTTCCACCGGCTGGTCCAGCCACCGCCCGACACCATCTCGACGCCACTTTGCCCCAGTGGCGATCACTACTCGATCCGGGGCGAATTGAAGGATTTGTTCTTCGTCGAGTTCGCTTTCGAGGTAATACTCGACATTACTCAGCTTGGAAATCATGGTCAGCCGCCAATCTCGCACCCGCGCCCATTGCGCTAGCCCAGGCAAACCAGACTCAAGGGTGACTCGACCTCCAAGTTCGCGGCGAGATTCGGTGAGGGTCACCTCATATCCCCGTTTTCCAAGAGCAACCGCTGCCTCGAGACCCGCAGGTCCTCCGCCGACGATCAGGATCGAGGAGTCCGAGCCCCTTTCCGGGATGTACTCGGGATGCCAGCCCTTCCTCCACTCCTCACCCATCGCCGGATTCTGGGTGCACCGAATTGGTGTTCCGGTCTGGTCGCCGATGTAGCAAATGTTGCAGCCAATGCACTCTCGTATCTCGTCTGCGCGTCCCTCTGAGATCTTGTTCGGAATGAATGGATCAGCGATCGAGGGACGAGCCGCTCCTATGAGGTCAACGACACCCTGACGAACGAGACGCAACATGGTCTCGGGGTCAGTGAATCTTCCAACACTCACCACCGGTTTGTCGGTCACAGATTTCACCCAAGACATCGTCCGTTCCAGACCCGCTTCGGGTACGAAGCGAGAGGTCCCCATCTCATATGAATAGTCATGAACCGTTATGTCCCAGAGGTCGGGAAGCTCGGCCAGCAGCTCGATCATTTCCCGCGGTTCTGCAGTTTCTTGATTGTCGTCGCCGCCACCGCTGCTAGCCGAAAATCGGACAGCGACCGCACAGGTGTCTCCTATCTCCTCTTTGGTCTCGATGATGAGCTCTTTGAGCAACCGAGCCCTGTTTTCAACCGACCCGCCGTATTCGTCTGTCCTTTGGTTGGAAGGCGTCAAGAACTGATGAACGAGATACCAGTGAGCTGCGTAGACATAGACGATGTCGAAGCCGGCCCTCTGAGCGCGTCGAGCAGCCTCGAGATGCCATCTCTTGAGATCCTTGATGTCTGCTTTGTCCATCGCTTTGGACTGCAATGGGCCATTGACACCAGCAGGCATGCTGCGGGGGCCGATCGACGGTTCACGCGAGTAGAGATTCTCCGATGTCGCTCCCCCGTGCCAGAGCTCGATGCCTGCCAAAGCACCGTGCTCGTGAACCTTGTCGACCGTCAGCGACATGGCACGGACGTCGTCTTCGTCCCAGATTGAGGCCGATGGATAGGGCTCGTCGTCAGACGAATGATGGATCGAGGAGTACTCGGTGCATACAGTTCCCCATCCCCCTTCAGCCTTCACACCACGAAGGGCTGCCACCGAATTGGGACGTCGGTAGCCCATGCCTGTGCAGTGCGGAACCTGATAAAAGCGATTCGGCGCTGTTACAGGACCGATCTCTACCGGCTCGAACAGCACGTCAAAACGCGGGTCACGTGCCATCCACCAGCTCCTCGATCGTGTCAGTGAACCTTAGGTTCACGATGGTCGGCGGAAGGAGTTCATCCGAGATCTGCGATAGAAGGCGGTCGAAGCCCCCGCTGATAGAACCGCTCAGACCTGATCAAGCAGGCCGTCAAGCGGCCTCGGCACCCGAGCCAAGTCGAGTGCTTCGACCAACAATCGCCCATATCGAACCTTGCGACCTGCCTTTACACCGATGAACCGCCTGAGTTGCTCGTCACGGGCTCGGCCTCGCCATGCAGGCTGGTTCTGGAAAGTTCGGAACCCCCCAAGTTCTCCCTGACCGTCGATAACTTCTTCCACCGACTCACAACCAAGTGGGATCAACTCGTCCTCGAGGTCAACGACGCAGACGTAGAAGCCCAGCGACTCCATCTCGACCCGAGACAGGTTGGGTCCGAGTCCGACTCGTTCCAATCCACGTTGAAAGTCGCCCACCTCTGCTTCGTCGCAGAGTCCAGCCAGTTGTACGTCAAACCCATGAGGACTCTTCAGGTCATCGAGGAAGTCTCCAACGGCCGAGGCACCGCCCATTGCCACGATGGATACGCCCTCAGCATCGAGATTTCATCCCAAGCGTTTGGCAAGAGCATCAACAGCCGCTCGGTCGCTCTCCCCCTCAACCAGTACCATCGCGTCGACAGTTGCCACACCGACGAGATTATCGAATCATTCGGGTAGGTCGACTGCGGTCTGGCTATTGACGGAATTAACACTATCTACATAGTGTTAATTAAAACCCAAGCGAGTCGGAAAGGTCCCTTGTGTCGATAGCCGTCTTCCACGAGCACGCCAAATGGAACGAACCATTGTTTAAGGAGCTGGATCGGCGTGGTCTCGATTGGTCCTCGCTAGACGCTTCCAGTTTCGGGTTCGATCCGGGATGGGTTGGCGATTGGGATGTCTTGGTCAACCGGATGAGCCCTTCGGCGTGGACCAGGGGTCACATGACCGCGATGCTTCAAACCCCCGAGTTTCTCCACAACGTCGAGTCGACAGGGATCCCGGTTGTGAACGGAGCGACTTCGTATGAGTTTGAGTTGTCCAAAAGGAAACAATTGGATTTGTTGAGGCGCGAGCGGGTGCGGCACCCCGAGGGGCGTCCAGTCTTGAACAGCAGTGAGATTCTTGGGGCCGCCATCGACCTCAGCTTTCCTGTTTTGGTCAAACCCAACATCGGTGGCAGTGGCGCCGGAATCACCGAATATCAGACAGCAACCGATCTAGCCGCCGCGGTCGATGCAGGTCTCTTGGACGATCTCGGACCCGATGGCACAGGTTTAGTACAAGAGAAGCTCCCGGCCCGGGATGACTCGATCGTGAGGGTTGAGATCCTCGGCGGAACCTTCTTGTACGCGATCAAGCTCCGACTCCAACCGGGCTCGTTCAACCTTTGTCCAGCCGACTACTGCGACCCGGCGCAAGCTGTCGGCGATGCGAGTGATCTGGTCAAGGGATACTTACCCCCTGATCATCTCATCGACGAAGCGGCTCGCATTCTCGACGCGACTGGTGCCGATCTCGGCGGAGTGGAATACCTGGTGAACGATCTCGATGGAGAGGCTTACTTCTACGATATCAACGCCTTGTCCAACTTCGTGGCCGATGCCCCCAACGTGGTCGGTTTCAACCCCTTCGTCCAACTGGTCGACTTCATCGAAGAGCGGGCCAAAAAAGCAATCCTCGCCTGACCACTTAGATATCAAGCGCCAGAGGCTTCCCGGGCGAGAACCGCACCGACATCGTGTCGGAATCGTTTCGACTGGGAGTCGGTGGCTCAGGTTGTGGGAGTCCCCCGATGACCTCATCAAGGCGACTACTGGTATTGATCGCTGGCTTCACCATCATCGTCGCAGCATGCGGAATCGACGACTCGACATCGAACACCGCGGAAGCGGAAGCTGTGACCACGACGGCTCCGCCAGCTACGACTGCCCCGCCCGAAACGTCCACGACCGTGGCCGAGACTCCAACGACAACCGAGGCTCCGACGACAACCGAGGCTGAAGCCGCCGAAATCGTCCCTGGAGAGAATCCTGACGTGGACGCCATCGTTGCGGTTTACCAGGTGGTCTTCGACTCGACGACGACATACGAGGAAAAGGCTCCATATATCGAGGACTCCGAAGGACTTGAGGGAACAGTGGAGACCTACTCATCGACCGGGGATTCTGTCGGCGGCGTGACGGCTCTACCGGCTGCAGTGACCATCAGCGGTGACCTAGCCGAAGTGGTGTACACCCTCTACTTCAGCGGCAATCCCACCTACCCCGGCCTCGACAGTGGTGCGATCTTGACCGATGAGGGTTGGAAGGTCTCACGGGACATGTTCTGCCGGGTGATGGCATCAGCGAGGTCGTCCTGCCCAGCGGAGTGAGGCTCCTCGCTGCCACAGCCACAGTTTGCGTCGCCCTCCTCGGTGCCTGTGGAGGCGGTATCGAGGAAGGCACATCAGTTGATTCTTCGCGGGTCGTTGCTCTGTCCGGTGACCTCACTGAACTTGTCTACGAACTAGGTGCCGAGGATCGGCTTGTGGGTGTTGACGTCACCACTGTCTGGCCTAAGGAGGCGCTCGAGCTGCCAATCATTGGTGTGGGACGGTTCATCACCGCTGAGGGCGTGCTCAGCGTTGACCCAACACTGGTGATCGGCGACACGCAGAGCTCTCCAGCCGAAGCACTTCAGCAGATACGGGGTGCGGGAGTCCATGTCGAGATACTTGATGTCGCCACGAGCTTCGAGGCCCTTTATCAGAAGATAGAATCACTCGGCAAGCTTCTAGATGCGAGAGATGCCGCCACCCAGCTGATCGCCGATATCTCGAGTGACGTCGAGGAGGCAAGTGCCGATGTAGTGCCGAGCGGCACGCGAGTGGCGTATGTCTACACAAGAGGGCCCGACGTGATGCTCCTCTTCGGGGACGGCATGACTACACGCCCGCTCATCGAGGCTGCAGGGGCAATCGACGCTGGAGCCGACAGCGGAATCGACGAAACAGTTTCGGTGACGGCGGAAGCTCTTGTAGCGGCAGCACCCGACGTGATCATCGTTCCAGAGGAGGGACTGGACATTCTCGGTGGCGTCGCAGCCTTCCTGGAAACGCCAGGAGTTGCTCAAACTCCCGCGGGTGAGAACGGAGCGATCCTGGTCTACCCGGAAGGAGATTTCCTGACCCTCGGCCCTCGTGTTGCCGAATCCTTGCGCTTGTTAATCGCTGACCTGCAAGCCCTCGGCAAGTGATCCGATTCCGGCTGTTTCTACTGCTTGGTGCACTCTTGGCGACTGCCGGATTCGGACTGTTCGTGGGAGCGGCCAATCTCACGATGTCGGAAGCGTGGAATGGCTTGGTGTCCGGTCTAGGTCTTGTCACCACCGGTGGCCTTGCCGAGGCCGTGGTGATGGACATTCGCCTCCCTCGGATCCTTGGGGGGATTCTTGTGGGAGCCGCTCTCGGTGTTGGGGGAACAGGACTCCAGGGCATCTACCGGAATCCGGTTGCCGAGCCTTATCTTCTCGGCATCTCAGCGGCAGCAGGCTTGGGCTTCGTCCTCGGAGCGCTTGTTAGCCCTGTGGGGGGTGTCCCTGTTACCCAACTTCTGTTCGCTGGTCTGGCAGGCGCGTTTGCAGCGGTCGTCACTCGCAAGATCGCCGCGGTCGCACCAACCGGCAACGGATTCGTCCTGGTCGGAGTGGCCCTTGGGTTTGCGCTCCTGGCATGGACTCTGGTCGTAATCTTCATCGTCGATAGTCCTCGAATACCTACGTTCGCCTACTTCGTGTTCGGGAGTCTCGGGACCGTCACCTGGCCGCTGGTCTACGTCTCGCTGCCCGTGGTCATCGTCGGCATGCTTGTGATCGGCACCAATCCTCGTTCATTGGATCTGATGTCGCTCGGGGACACTCAAGCGATATCTCTTGGCGTGGACGTCACCCGGATGACGACGTTTGTCCTCGGGACTGTGGGCATCATCGTCGGCGCTTCGGTCGCCATCGCCGGAGTAGTCGGTTTCGTTGGGCTGCTGACTCCTCTCGCGGGAAGACGGATAGTTGGGCCAGGTCACAGAAATCTCATCGTCGCCGCCGCGGTCATCGGTGGGCTCTTCGTCCTCTGGGCCGACATCCTGATCAGAGGATTGGTGGGACAAGTCGAGGTGCCACTAGGCGTTGTGACGGCAGCCGTGGGAGGCCCGATACTGATAATCATGCTGTTCAGAAGGGACTGGGCATGACGTCCCTTTCTGCTACGTCCGTCTCCTTTTCAGCCGGAGCTAAAACGATTATCCGTGACGTCAGCCTCGAAACGGGCTCCGGCGAAATGACAGCGATCGTTGGGCCAAACGGAGCAGGTAAGTCAATACTCATGGAGATGCTGGCTGGACTTCTCAAAACGGCTTCGGGAGATGTGCGGGTTGGCGGTGAACCGGTCGATCAGATACCAGTCGATCAGCTGGCGAGGCTGCGCTCCTACTTGACACCTGATCTGATAAGAACCATACGGTTCACGGTTAGGGAAGTCGTGGACATGGGTAGACACCCTTGGACATCCAGAAGCGATCTTGACCCAAGCCCAACAGAGCGGGCCCTGGAAGCAATGAACCTCGAACACATGGCTGAACCAGGTTTTCGCCACATTGTCCACTGGCGAGGCGAGACGCACTCAGATCGCTCGCGTCCTTGCACAAAACGTGGAGATCATGCTCTTGGACGAGCCAACGAGCGGGCTCGACATCGCGCACAGCGAGGTAGTGCTGGATTCTCTACGACGTTCCGCCCGTTCTGGTGCTGCCGTCGTTGCTGTGATGCATGACCTAAACGCTGCGGCCCGAGTGGTGGACCGGATGGTCCTCCTCGCTAACGGAACCGTTGTCGCCGATGGCCCACCCGAGGATGTCCTGACCGAAGAGTTGCTCACCGATGTCTATGGTCATCCAATACGAGTTAGCCGCCATCCGTTTCGTCAAGGCATCCTGGTCCTACCCGACAGCGGATCCGAGCACCACCGGTCAGGCTGATGCCGTGAAAGCCTTGGCACGATTTAGAGTTCTGGATTCCCCGCCCCCGTAGCTCAGGGGATAGAGCACCGGTCTCCGGAACCGGGAGCGCAGGTTCGAGTCCTGCCGGGGGCGCCAGTCCGATGGACAACTCCCAGATGGCGATTCGGCTTCTTCGCCTATTCGCTACCAGTCTAAAGCAACTCGACTCCGCTCGGGTCGTTGCAGATCGGTTGCAGAACTCGGTTGCGATCCGCTCGGTTGGGGGCCATCAGCCACATTCATGCATTGCTCTTCTCCCGCATGCCTTGAGGCGCGAAGCATTCACAAGATTCCACAACTTGGAGCGCTGCGGGAAGAGAAGGGCCAGCCGCCCGACGCCACGGGTTCAGCGAGATGGCGATTAGACCGAGGGAATCCCATTTAAGGTCGAGCGGACCGGAGTCCGCCCTAGATCGGAGCGTAGGCGGGCCTAAGCGTGCGCAATCGAGGGCGGGCAATCTTGCCCCAGGACTCAATGACACAGAGACCACCAAAAGGATCCAACAACACGGTCGGACGCGCAAACAACGGACCGCGGCAGACGAACGGATTCAGTCGAGAGGCGTCGGCCAAGGCCCCGTCAGACGCCCGCGCATACAAGGGAACAGATTGAGGCGAGACAACTGTGGATGAGCTTGGCCCACTTCCCAAAGGAGCAGTGGCAGCTCCGCGCGCGTACTCCGGAGCGGGGAGTCTCGAGGCACCTAGCGCCGCGACACCGAAAACAGCGCGAACATCGTGGCGAGTCTGGTCCAGTGACGCCATGAGACGGACCCCCACCCCTACCCCCTCGGGCCAGAGTGCGCTGGGTCGACCCCGAAAGTGCGGCTGACCTAGGCGTACATAAGTGCTGTGAATTCAGGGGGTGGTTGCATCATCTACGGCGAGAATTGGTTTCTCGTCGAGGAGGTTGGTGGTGCGTCGGTTGTCGGAGTTGGAGAAGGTTGAGGTTTGGGATCGGTTCGAGGCGGGTGAGTCGCAGCGGTCGATCAGCCGCCGGTTGGCCAGGTCGCCGTCAACGATCCGGACTCATCTGCTGGGTTCGGGGTTCCGTCGACCAGTGTCCGGTCGGGAGTGGTCGCCGGTCCGGTTGTCTTTGGGTGAGCGGGAGGAGATCAGCCGGGGGTTGGCTTCTGGCGAGTCGATGAGGAGCATCGGAGGTCGTCTTGGTCGGGCTCCGTCGACGGTGAGCCGGGAGGTGGCAGTCAACGGTGGCCGACATGGTTATCGGGCCACGACTGCTCATCGGGTGTCTCGACAACGGGCTCATCGTCCCAAACCGGCCAAGCTGGCTTCTAATCACCAGCTCAGAGAGGTTGTCGAAGCCAAGCTCGGGTTGTGGTGGTCGCCAGTCCAAATATCAGATTGGCTAGTCGACGCATACCCTGACAACCAGGAGATGTGGGTGAGCCACGAAACCATCTACCAATCGTTGTTCATCCAGGGAAAGGGCTCGTTGCGTAAGGAGTTGTGGCGTTGTCTACGCAGCGGGCGAGCCACTCGACGCCCCCAAGGCAGGCCGGCGTCGACCAAAGGCCAGATCCGGGACATGGTCATGATCAGTGAACGTCCCGCCGAGATCGAAGACCGTGCCGTCCCCGGTCATTGGGAAGGCGACCTGATCATCGGCAAGAACCAGACGGCGATTGGGACTCTGGTGGAACGCTGGTCCCGCTATGTGATGCTGTTGGGACCCCCCGACGGAAACTCTGCTGAGGCTGTCCATGACGCTCTCACCCAAAGGGTGCAACGCCTCGCTGAACACCTCTGGCAGTCGCTCACCTGGGACCAGGGCCGAGAGATGGTCCAACACGTCCAGTTCAGTGTTGACACCGGAGTCGACGTCTACTTCTGCGACCCAAAGTCACCGTGGCAGCGCGGAACCAACGAAAACACCAACGGACTACTCCGCCAATACTTCCCCAAAGGCACCGACCTCTCCCAACACACACAAAACGAACTCGATCAAGTCGCCTACTCGCTCAACACCCGCCCTCGACACACCCCCAACGGCATGACACCATCAGACAAACTCGCCGAAACGATGCAACGACCCCCTGAATTCACAGCCGTTATGTGCTGGTGGTTGAGATTCCGTCGCTACGAACCCGTCATCAGAGGTTGGGGAGAAGAATGGTTCGAGGTTGTGGGAGGACAACAGAGACCAAATACCAGCCACACGCGTAGGCTGATAACGAAATGGGAGTCTTTTGATGGCTGACAAGGAGGTCATCGCACAGGCTCCATCCTCTCAGGAGGACGCCTCCACTCGAGATGGGAGGTGGAGAGTGTTCGTCCCCTTAGGGGCAATTATCTCTCTTCATCTCCTACTGCTTCGTCCCTGGCATCTGTTCGATCGCCCGTATTGGCATGATGAGGCATGGGTGGTCATCGCTGACCGAGCGCCTCTTTCTCAATTGGGGTTGACGACCGGGATCACGCCCATCGGTTGGACGTTTCTGATGACCATCCTGCCTGGTCGAGGAGATCAGCATCAACGATTGCTGCCGCTCGTCTTTTCGGTCGGCGCCGTCATAGTGGCCTATCTACTTGCTCGAGATCTCCTTGGATCGAGGCTGAGCGGAGCGGTCACCGGGTCCTTCACAGCCGTTGCCGTGGCCATCGCGCCCTTAGCCCTCGCGCGTCAAGACCTCAAGCAGTACACGGCCGATGCGTTCTTCGCTCTGCTTGTCCTGTGGCTAGTGGTCAGGCTGGAATCTGCGTGGTCTGCTCGACGCATGCGAATGCTGGTCATCGTTGCGGTCAGCGCGAGTCTTGTCAGCTACGCATCGATGTTCGTCACAGCAGCGGTTATGACCTCACTAGTGGTTGTGAACGTAATGCGTGGCGATCGCCGAAAGCTCATCCAGTCTCTATTAGCCGGGGCTATTACAGCGGCGATCTTGCTAGCTCTGGTCGGCCTTGTTGTTGTCCCTCACCTTTCAGAATCCCTCACCAGCTACTGGAATGATTTCTATCTCGACGGCGACGCTGGCTTGTGGGCGTTGACGAAGGTCATTTGGTCTCGGCTAGACGGACTCGCGCCCTTGCTTGGATTCCGTTGGCCCCTGCTCATCAGTATGCTCGTAATCACTGGGGTCATAGCCATGAAGCGGCGGAACTTTCCGGCAGCGGCCCTCGCGATACCGATCCTCTGGATCGAAATGGTCTTCATGGGCATGTTTGAAAAGTATCCATTACTGGATCAGAGGACCTCCCACTTTCTCCTAATACTGACGATTGCCGTGGCCGGTATAGGCCTGGAGGGCCTCGTGTCGAGCCTTTCCCTCCGATCCTCCAGGCTTGCAACGGGACTCCTCCTATTGGCCTTTGGCATGGTCTTATGGCAGTCAAGCGCTTTCGTAGGGAGCCGTTCTTTCCCGCATGACGAGGTCCGCGCCCAAACTCGCTACGTGGAAAACAACCATGAATCTGGCGACGTCGTTCTCGTCAACGCTCTTAGCGGCAAAGGCTTTGCCTACTACTGGCCAGATCAGCCGACATTCTTTCCCACCGATAGATTCTTGAGCGGATTTGGTGTTCGATTCGACCAAGCGAACATCGTTCTTGCTGAAGGAAGGTCGGCCTCAGATATCGAGGAAGCCTTTGGCACTGCGCTCCGTAGCGCGTCACTCAGAGACTCAACCGGGATCATCTGGTTGGTCCGGTTTTACATGACTGAGTCAGAACTCGCCGCATGGCAATCTGTGATGGACCGCAGCGACCTTTCGATACTGAAGGTGGAAGGCGCGCCCGAATCCTTGACGCTTATCACGAAAATCAGGAACTGAGAGGCTTGGATTTCATTCTTGGCCGAGGGCCAGAGAGCGTGCCCCCGGGAGGTCGCCGAGGCTGATAACCGGCATTATTTGCGGCTCAATGCTCGTCCCGAATGTCCGTCATGTCCGCTACTTCTACGAAAAGTGATTGAAGGACCTCAAATCAATTAGTCACTCCAGCACATGGAGCGAATACTTCTCATGGGAACACGGACATGGTGGACAGCACGCATAGGTCGCGTTGTGTGGGGCGAGCGCGTCCCTGAGGCTGACACGGTGTCCCAAACAGAATTATGCTCTATTGATCAGTCGGTTTGCACCGTTCACCGCTTCTCTTCTGATTGTCAGCGGATATGTATTGGGTCGGTTCGTTGGCCAATCTCGCCCGCCGATCTACCTATTGCGACCACTGGCAGCGGCGATGCTGCTTGCAGTATTGGTTGGCCTGGTGTCTCGCCTAGCCCGAAAGGCCGATGCTGTGGTCGCCGCAGTCATCACGATCCTCCTTCTCTATCCATCGAGCGTGACGCTCCTCATATCGTTGGGTGTAGCCATCATTTTGCTCCTATTCAGAATTGCGGACAGGGGGCTTCCAACTAGGTCGGTCATATCAGTCGCGGCCGCCGTCTTTTTCCTAACGGGCTTAATCAGGTTCGTTCCAGAATTGCTTGAACAACCGGACTATCCCCAGGCAGCCATACCTGCCGGGCCGCCCGTCTATCTGGTTCTCTTGGATGGATACCCGCGGTTCGACACCTTGGCGGACTTGGGATTCGATAACTCTGAATTCGTTTCAGGACTGGTGAAACGCGGCTTTGACCACTACCCGCATGCACAGAGTGAGTTCAGGTGGACGTACTTGACCCTCACGAAGATGCTTACGGATGGCTATGACGGACCAGACGAGTGGGGTGAGGATTCTCTCAGGGCGGAACTGCGGAACTCGTGGCGGCTACCTGAAGATTATGTCGCGGTGGCCTCACCGGCTGACCTCCTCATCATCCCTGGTTCTCGGATTCTCAACCCTGGTGGTCTTACCTTGATGGAGGCCGAGTTCATCAGAGACTCGGCCTTTGCCTACTTTCCTGCTGCTGGCGACTTTGTCATGAATGGATTGAGGAGGCAACTAGAACGCTCGGTCGAGATTGTGGCCACGACGGCCGAGCGGCGTGTATTTGCCCACCTCCTTGCTCCGCACACGCCCTTTCTTTTCGCCGAAAATAGTTCCCCAGCGGAGATCCCATCGTGTTGGCCGGACTGCAACATCACGGACATAAGCCCCGAACGTCTTCAAATGACGATGAGCGAGTACACCGATGGGCTAGTTGGAAGCATCGAGCGCTTGAACATCATCGTTCTCAACATGGTCGATGAGATTCTGGCGGAGCATCCGGATGCTTTAATCGTGCTCTTCTCAGATCATGGAGCCAGGTTCGACGATGGAGACCTGGATGAATGGCACCGCCCGTTTCTCGCTGCTCGCACACCATCTCATCCACGACTGTTCGCGACCGACCCGACACCCGGGTCGATCCTTCAACAACTGGATGCCCTCGGCTCCTAGGCCCAATCACCCGCCCACAATCGGCATTATGTGCGGTCTGGCAACCACTTATTCGTCTTCTTGTTTTGGTGACCACCCGGCCAGTTTCTTCACTCAAGGGAGTGGGTGTCCACGGCCTGTCCGCCGTCTCTCAACAAAGTTGATTGTTGGATGTCCCTAGGACCGTAGGTGGGAACTACTAGTAGACATTTATCGCCCAGATACCGGACATCACGGACACGCTAGTCGCTCAGCGGCACCTCTTTTTCTTGGTGAGAAGCGAACCTCCCCTACAACCCCGCAGGACGATTCGATTCTTGGAATTTCTGCATACCGGCCCAGCCACCCTCAGAAATGAGCTGCGATGGTTTCGGCCACTCTCGCCTCCCTCACCTCAGGGTCAAGGTCACGGGCGTAGACACGTTGGAGGACCTCAGGGGTATGGCCCATGTGAGCTGCTACCTCCACGATGGTCTACCCCTCCGCCACCAGGATGGAGGCCATGGTGTGGCGGAGAGAGTGGAGGGTGACACCAGGTTCCAGGCCAGCATGTTTCCACTCACCAACGAAGTACCTGGAGACATAGTCAGGACGGAGGAGCGACCCGCTCGGCACTGCACGGAAGATGAGGTCCAGCCCCAAAGGTTCAACCTCGTACTTCTCCCCGGCTGCCAGCCGGTCTGCCGCCAGTCTTGTCCTATGCGATCTGAGAGCAGCCACTGTGTCAGCGTCGAGGCCGATGAGGCGACGACCAGCAGCACTCTTTGGGGTCTTAGCGAACACCACACCCCCATCAATGCCGAGTGATCGTTCCACCTGGAGGCTGCCACTGTCGAGGTCAACGTCGGACCACGTCACCCCGGCCAACTCGCCTCGACGCATCCCGCTGACCGCTGCCAACCTCCACAACGGGAACAGATATTCGGAACGATCACAGTCCTGCACATGGTCGAGGAACCGTCTGATCTGGTCAGGTGTGGGACGGACAATCTCACGTTTAGACCGCACCACTGGCCTCAAATGCTTCGGTACAACAGCCGGGTCACTGGTAGTTGGGCGTCCGCCATAGCCCGATGGAAAACCCTGTACAGCTTCACCACCGACCGATCCGACAGACCCTTCGCCTCCCTCAAACTGATCAACCAACCATGCACGACAAGATGGTTCAGATCGGCGACCCGGATATGACCCAGGCCTGGTGAGATGTGAATGCGAACTGCCTCCTCGTATCCACTCATGGTTCGACGGGCGAGATGACCAGCCTCGAATTGGGACCGGACCAGGCCCAGCCAATCCGATAGGTAGTCGGCGACACTCATTCGACCGAAGTTCAAATTTGACGACGATGACCGCTCAACGTGGAAAGCCTTCAACGCCTCAGTCGCCGCCGATTCAGTGTCGAAAGCACCGAGGCTCAACCTTCGACGGACAACGCTGCTGCCCTCGAACACACGCGGTGTGAGAGCCGTCCACCTGCCATTCGACCTCCGATAGACCGATCCTGGTACACGTACTCGTGACATGTCTTCTCTCCTTCGTTTGGAGCGAAGAGGCCGCTGCGGTTGCAGATCGGTTGCAGAATCGCTACCCGCGCATGGAACGACTAGCTAGCTGACCAGCGAACTGGCCAGGCAACCGGCCCGCCCCCGTAGCTCAGGGGATAGGGCACCGGTCTCCGGAACCGGGAGCGCAGGTTCGAGTCCTGCCGGGGGCGCCTACTGGTTGGTCCGGCCTCAACAGGGACTGTCGCTATGTAGGGTTCCACTCACCGCGCTTTTCTTTTGGG
>Ga0255057_10000402_pt1 | contig 24635 bp, 20 predicted proteins | sample Cases_109_6_MG_FD_189022 | JGI IMG/M metagenome (GOLD analysis project Ga0255057, IMG submission 189022) | Seawater microbial communities from Amundsen Gulf, Northwest Territories, Canada - Cases_109_6 | ecosystem: Environmental > Aquatic > Marine > Gulf | place: Canada: Northwest Territories... | reverse complement strand
GAGGCGGTCCTGTACAACAGCCGTGTTGAAATCACTGGCGCAAGCGATCTTGCTTGGGCAGGTGGATTCTTGCTTTGCCTCATCGTCGGTCTCTTTGCCCTTTTCACCTACCCCACCCAGCATGGTCACGGCATACCACGTCTCACCCTCTTGTGGATGCTCCTCCACGTTCTTCGACAGGCATTTACACAAGCCGTGACGCTGCCATTTGAGGACGACAGCCAGCTTTCCCTTGCTTATGCCACCTTCGACGCACCGGCGGGTCTCGACGTGGTCATCGCCGCAGCCGGTGGTGTCGGTTTGCTTTTGATCGCACTATCGGCAGCCTCGGCCTTCCTTGCGTTCACGCCACATAAATCACTGGTGTCAAATGGCCGGAAGCGTCTGACGACTGTCCTTTGGATCGCATTGATTCCAGCAGTCGCTGCGGCGTTCATCGCAATCCCCTTCTTCGTGTCTGACGTCGACAGCAGTGTGATTCAGTCTCTGCCGTTGAGCGCCGTGATGTTTCTCGCGACCCTCGCGGCCGCACCAGGCTCAACCACTGTCCAGGGACCCGAGGATGAGCGGATCACCCCGTGGCCGTGGGGTTTGGGCGCGACTCTCATCGTGACTTTGATCTTCTACCTTGGCGTTCTCCAGGGTGGGGTAAACCTCGACCCTCGACTGTGGGGTTAGTGGTCTGTCGCCACTAGACGCAACCAAAGCCGTGGTCATCACCGTAAGCGACGGTGTTGCCGCTGGAGTTCGTGAAGACGGGTCGGGGGATGCCCTCGAGACGATTCTCATCGATTCAGGATTCACTGTGGATCGTCGGCTGGTCCCAGATGAGAAGGATCGGATTGTGGAGGCAATCATGGAATCAGCCGGATCGGCCGGGCTGATAGTGACCACAGGGGGAACAGGCTTCGGTCCTCGGGATGTGACACCCGAGGCGACCGGGTCGATCCTGGAACGTGATGCTCCCGGACTGGTTCATGTCATGATCGCCAAAGGCCTCGAGTCGACTTCGAAGGCTGCGCTGACGCGGGCGAGAGCTGGTGACGTTGCCGGGAGTCTTGTCGTCAATTTGCCTGGATCGCCTAAGGGTGCGACCGAAAACTTCTTGGCGATTGCGGACCTGGTTCCACACGCTTTGCAGTTGCTCTCCGGGGATACGCAGCACCACTGAAACCCCACCTTGATCGGTTGGTCTTTGGGCTGGCGATTTCGCTAGGTTTGACGACTCATACCGTCCTCAGGAGAACCATGAAGATTTCACAGGAATTCGTCGTGCCGCGTCAGTCCGACGTGGTTTGGGAATTCTTCCAAGACGTTCCCTCTGTTGCGCAGTGTCTTCCCGGCGCCGAGCTGACAGGTCAAGACGACGACGGCTCATATCAAGGCCAACTCTCCGCAAAAATGGGGCCGATGACGGCCACTTTCGAGGGAACCGCCAAGGTCACACCGGATATGGCAGCCATGACGGCGGTCATCGAGGGCAAGGGAGTTGACAAGAGAGGCGGTTCGCGGGGCCAAGTGAAAGTCGCATACGCGGTCGTCGCCCAGGATGCTGACACCAAAGTCATCATCGATGCCGACATCGTGCTCTCGGGCCCTGCCGCTCAGTTCGGAAGAACTGGTCTGATCAACGAGATGTCGAAGCGACTCATTGTGGACTTTGTTTCATGTCTCGAGGCGAAGCTCGAAGCCGAGACGGCAGAAGAGGCCGAGGCGGTCACAGCCACGGAGGTCAAAGGGGTCTCTTTGTTCTTCGCTTCACTCTGGGCTTGGTTCAAAGGTCTATTCTCGAAGGACTCCGGTTGAAATCCAGGAATCTCGGCCTGGCGGTCGTCTCCGCATTGTTAGTCGTTGCTTGTGGTGGTGGATCAGATGGAGGCGACGTGCTCGAGGGCGACAATGTCACCGTCCTCATGTTCGACAATCGGTTCGACTAGACAGAGATCCGCATCCCGGTTGGCGGCTCGGTCGAGTGGATTGGTGCCGGCGCCGACGCCCACAACGCCGTTGCCTCCGACGGAGAGTGGAGCACCGAGGAGGTTTGGGGGGATCTAGAGCAGTTTGATGGCGATTCGGCCATCCTCACTTACGACCAAGCTGGGGAGTACGTCTTCTTCTGCACGTTTCATGGCAACTCCGGTGGTTCGGGAATGGCTGGCAAACTGGTCGTTGGAGCCTGATGAACAAGAGGAGATCGGTCGAAACCGGATAGTCGCCTGGAACGGCGCTGCCTCACTATGGGCGATATATGTTCCACCCCCACCAGTATTGGCTCGCGGACAGAGACGCGATGGTTGGTTCGCTGCGGTCTAGGGGGCTGCGGGGTGGCGGGGTGGCGGCCTAACCCCTAAATAGGTCGTCGGATACCGGCCAGACGGATGTGCTCAAGCAACAGGAGTTCGTAGGTCTCGTCTGCATGAACCAGCGTGTGGTGATACCTGCACAAGAGGCAGAGGTTGTCGAGGTCGGTTGTGCCGCCGTCGGCCCAGTGAGTGATGTGGTGGGCATCGGTCCAGCGAGCGCTTCGCCTGCAGCCGGGCATCACACAGTGACGGTCTCTGGCGATCAGGGCCCGACGGGTGGCTGCCGGGACGACCCGGGTCTTGCGACCGATGTCGATTATCGCCGACTCGGGACTCCATACGATTCGGGTGATCGACGAATCGCAGGCCAGTTGCCTGATTGTCGCCACCGTGAGCACTGTTCCTGTTTCGGTTTCGTGGAGCCCGCCAGGGCTGCCCTCAAGCGCATCCATGTCGACATGGACGTTCACGTGTGGTTTTTCACCACCCACTTCTGGGGTTTCGGTGCCTTCGAGGTAGGCGCGGGAGAGATCCTCCAAGGAATCGGCTCGTCTTCCTGACGGGGTGCGGTTGTCGTGGTCCGAAGTCGGGGGCATCAGAGCATCGATGGCAGTCATGAGAGATTCCCCTGCAACAGAGGTGAGGCTGAAGTCTCCTTCAACCATTCCGTTTGTGGTGCGTCTGACATCAAAGCGTCTTCTGATGAGCTGATTCTGCTCGTCGATCTCGACACCAACCTCGTCAGCGGATTGTCGCCAGTAGTCCAGGATCCTCCTGGTGTCGTCATAGCCATCTCCAACGATCTCACGGAGGAAAGCTTCAGCGTGCGGGTATTTGTCGGGCGTTCGTTCGGCTGATTGGAAGAGGAGCGCGGCCTCGTCGGACGACACTTGGCGTTGTCTCCAGGATTCGAATGTCGCTTTGAAAATGCATGCAGCACGAGCGAGCAAGGTGTAGCGCTTCGCCCGCGAACCCGACATGCCTGCTCGATGTTTCAAGTAGGCGATCGTGGATGGGTAGCCGAACAGCTTGTGGTCATCCTTTTCGTCCGAGGCACCCAGCACTTCCGTACGTTGGATGTCAAGCTCGGTTTGGGCAGCCTCCAACAGGAGGATCTGCCCATCTCGCTCCTCGGCTGTTGCTTCCCAGGGCAGTTCCAACCTCGGAATGATGATCGGCGATCGGTCTCCCTTTCCCATCCTCCCAACGTACAGACGGGGTGTGACAGGAACGTCCAAGAAACGCTGAGTCGGAAGGATTTCTTGGTTTCTTTTGTCTATTCAGTTGCGGCCGCGTGTTTCCTACAACGTCGGGATGAGCCAGGCTGAGCGAACGTTCCAAGTCATTCTCAGCACTACATTCACTGGCACGGTCGTTGTTGCCGGCGTGACCCTCATCGGAATGGGTGTGATTTTAAACGATGTTGATGCCTCCTGAAGGTCCGTCCATCGCTCAAGACGTGCTTGGCGGGCCAACCTCTAGCCCAGCGGGATCTCCTCGCTCTCCCCATTCCGGACCAACCAGGCTCGAATCTGCACCTCTTCACCCAGACCCACAACCAGGTATGCCCAATCAGGATCGAGCGCGGCCCTCACGTCGGTCATGGACATTTCCGGAGATCCCTTGGGATGAGAGTGAAAGACACCACCAAGACGCCAGCCGGAATTCTCGGCGTCAAAGAGGGAGTTGACATGCTCCTGAGGAGGGATGGTGAATCCCGTTGGCGATCTCAGATCGTTTCCTGTCGGATAAACTCGCGTGACGCGGTCTCCGTCCATCGCAACCAACCCGCATCCCTCGTTGGGTAGCTCGCTCAGACAGTGGTTGATGATCTGGCGACGAAATTCGTCAGACAGGTGGACGACAGGTGTCGTCATAATCCACAATCGCTGGAAGTTGCTCCGGATCGGCGCAGGCCGCACATCCGGGGTCCCGGCTTACTGAGACGGTCAGGAAGTCCTGCTCCAGGGCGTCGTAAACCATGATTCGCCCTGAGAGTGTCTCGCCGAGACCAAGCACGAGCTTGATCGCCTCCATCGCTTGGATCGAGCCAACCACACCGGGAAGGACGCCAAACACTCCAGCCTCGACGCACGAGGGGGCCAGCTCCGGTGGTGGCGGCAACGGGTGAACACACCGATAGCACGGGCTCTCATACGGCACAAAAACCGACACCTGACCTTCGAAACGGAAGATCGAGCCGTGAACCACCGGCACCCGAAGATGTAACGAAACGTCGTTGATCAGGTAGCGGGTGGGAAAGTTGTCACCACCATCGACAACCACGTCGTAGCCCGACATCAAATCCAGCGCGTTGGCGGCTCGAAGACGCTCCCGATGCATCACTACCTTGACATCGGGGTTGAGAGCTAGCAGCGATTCTCTGGCCGACTCGACCTTGGGCATGCCGATACGGTCCATGTTGTGAATCACCTGGCGCTGGAGATTCGAGGCATCGACGATGTCGTCGTCCACTATCCCAATCGTTCCCACACCGGCAGCAGCCATGTAAAGCGCGACAGGAGATCCAAGGCCCCCGGCTCCCACGAGAAGAACCCGTGCTCCCAGGAGTTCTAGCTGGCCTGTCTCTCCTACCTCGGGAAGTCTGATATGACGGGCATATCGCGAACGCTGATCGGCGGTTAGGCCTCCAGGGTCACCCCAGGGATGACCGTCTGTCTTCCAACGATCGAAACCCCCGGCCAATGAGGAGACATCGTCGTAGCCCATATCGAGAAGAGTTGCTGTCGCCAGGGCCGACCTCATACCACCCGAGCAGTAAACGATCAGAGCCTGCCCGGTATCAGGGACCAGTGAGGCGATGTCACGCTCGAGAACCCCGCGGGGAATGAAACGCGCCCCGGGGATGGCACCTTGAGCGTGTTCGTCGGGCTCGCGGACGTCGATGAAAACTGTCTCATCCAAGTGATCGCGCGCATCGTCCGGATCGATCTCGACAATTCGGGAGCGGGCCCGGTCGACAAAATCGCGGTAGTCGCTCACTGGTGAGCCTTAGCCGGGTCGATGGTGGTCGGGTCGATCTGGTAGCGATCGAATGCGTCTTGAACCATCGTGATGGGGACGAGTCCTTGTTTTGCCAGCTCAGTCAGCACGGTTGCCACGAGGGTCCCGGTATCGATCTCGAAGAACCGGCGGAGAGCCCCGCGAGAGTCGGATCGTCCGAAGCCATCGGTCCCCAGTGTTGTGAGACCTCCGGGCACCCACTTCGCCACTTGATCGGGAACCAGAGTCATGAAGTCGGTGACGGCAACAATCGGGCCATCGACGGCGGCGAGAGTGCGTGTGAGTCGAGGGGTTTGGGGTGGGGCATTGGGGTGGAGACGGTTCCACCGCTCGACGGACAGTGCTTCCTCACGCAACGTTTTGTATGAGGTGACCGACCACAATTCGGCACCAACGCCGTAGTGCTTGAAAAGCTCGCTGGCTGCATCTCGAGCCGCCAGGTTGGCTGTGCCAGAGAAAAGAATCGCCACATCGTTCGATGTTCCGTCGGGCGCATTGGCGAACCGATAGATCCCGTCCACGATTCCCTGCTCGACACCGGCAGGCCTGGGAGGCTGGGAGAAGTTCTCGTTGTAGAGGGTCAGGTAATAGAAGACGTCGTCTGGTTCGGAGCCGTACATCCTGGCCAACCCGTGCTCGATGATCGTCCCCACTTCGTAGGCAAACGCCGGGTCGTAGGCCTGGCAGACCGGATAGGTCGACGCGAGGAGAAGGCTGTGCCCGTCCTGATGCTGAAGACCTTCCCCGGCAAGAGTTGTCCGTCCTGCTGTCGCTCCAAGAAGAAACCCCCTGGCCCTGGCGTCAGAGGCGTTCCAGATGAGGTCACCGACGCGCTGAAATCCGAACATGGAGTAAAAGATGTAGAACGGCACCATCGGCACACCACGGGTCGCGTAAGAAGTGGCGGCAGCCGTCCAGGAGGCAAGGGAGCCCGATTCGGTAATCCCCTCCTCGAGGATCTGACCGTCCTGGCTCTCACTGTAAGACAGAAGCATCGCGGCGTCGACCGGCTCGTATAGCTGTCCTTTCGATGCGTAGATCTTCAACTCCCGGAATAGTGAGTCCATACCGAAGGTACGGGCCTCGTCTGGGACGATCGGCACGACGTAGTCGCCAAAAGCCTCCGCCCTGGCGAGGTTGCGGAGCAGCCTGGTGAACGCGGAAGTGGTTGAGGCCTCCACCTTTCCCGAACCTGCGTAGACGTCGGCGTAGACCTCCGACGATGGCAATGTGAGCTCGAGCTTGGGCCGAACCACCCGCTGGGGGATCGGTCCTCCCAATTCCTGACGACGGGCTTGAAGGTATTCGGACTCCGGGCTGCCAGCCGCCGGTCGGAAGTAGGGCGGCTCGGAATCCCCGGCTAATGACTCGGCCGGGATCTCAGCTTCGAGATGAAGTGTCTCACGAAGAACGAGCAGCTGTTTGTTGGTCAGCTCCTTGATCGAGTGGGTGGCGTTACGTCCCTCGACATCTGGTCCCAACGTCCAACCCTTGATTGTCTTTGCCAGGATGACGGTGGGCTTTCCGTTGTCGAGCTCGGTCGCCACCTTGTAGGCGGCATATATCTTGCGGAAATCGAGCCCGCCCCGACGTAGCGCCCAAACCTCGTCGTCGGACATGTCGTTTACCATTTCCTTGGTACGGGGATCTTTCCCGAAGAAATGGTCTCGCACATAAGCACCATCTTCCGCCTTGTATCGCTGATACTCGCCGTCCACGGTCGAGTTCATCACGTTGACGAGTGCGCCTTCGGTGTCTTTGGCGAGGAGAGTGTCCCATCCACTTCCCCAGATCAGCTTGATGACGTTCCAGCCGGCGCCGCGAAAGACCGCCTCCAACTCGGTGATGATCTGGCCATTGCCCCTCACCGGACCATCGAGGCGTTGCAGATTGCAGTTGACCACCCATGTCAGATTGTCGAGCCCTTCTCTGGTTGCCAAAGAGATCGCGCCCAGCGTTTCAGGCTCATCAGTCTCTCCATCACCTATGAAGCACCAGACTCGGGATTTGGAGGTGTCGTCCAAACCCCGGTTCCCCAGATACTTGTTGAATCTGGCGTGATAGATCGAGTTGATCGGTCCCAGACCCATCGAAACGGTGGGGAATTCCCAAAAGTCGGGCATAAGCCGAGGATGGGGATAAGAAGAGAGACCGTCGCCATCGATCTCAAAGCGGAAGTTGTTGAGGTGTTTCTCCTCGAAACGTCCTTCGAGGAAGGCCCGGGCGTAGACACCGGGCGCGGCGTGACCCTGGATGTAGACATGGTCGCCGCCACCTTCGGCGTTGTTCCCCTTGAAGAAGTGGTTGAAGCCGATTTCGTAGAGGGTGGCGGAGGAGGCAAACGTCGAGAGGTGCCCGCCGATTCCCTTCTCGCGATGGTTGGCTTTCACGACCATGACCGCGGCGTTCCATCTGATGAATCTGCGAATCCTCCGCTCCAGATGCTCGTCGCCGGGAAACTCAGCCTCTTCTTCGAGGGGAATTGTGTTGATGTAGGGGGTCTTTACCGCTCCAGGAACCCCAAGCCGTTTCTCGTGAGCCCGTTCCAGAAGCTTGGCGAGTAGATATCGAGCGCGCACCGATCCAAACTCTTTGACCACTGCATCGAGTGACTCAATCCATTCCTGGGTCTCTACCGGATCGGTGTCGGGCAACTGATAGACGTATTCGTCGCCGAGAGTCTCTCCGAGGTCACCTGTCATGGCTGCCAGGTTAGTTAGGCCGTGATTTCGGTTCGAAGTCTGGTCTCGAGCCATGGAACGATGGTCCCCACCAGCCTGACCGGTGCATCGAGTTGTGGGGTGTGACCGGTATCTTCGAGTTGGACCAAGTCCCAGTCGGGACGCAGCGAGCACAGCCACTCGACAGCGGTTGGAGAGACGATCCGATCTTCGAGACCATGGATCACCAGGGTCGGGGCTTTGATGGCCCTGATGATTTCGACAAAGTCTCGGGGTCGTCGAAAGAGCTTTCCGATGGAATTGGCGGTCGAAGGAATAGCTTCGGCCGTCCACGGGAATTGACGACGTCTCTCTGCGAGCGTGATGAAGCTTTGCATCATGTCGACGGGGATGCGGCTCGGTTTGTGTGCAACCGACGCGAGCGTCAACTTGACCAACTCCTCAGACGTGTAGCGGTTGAGCAAGTGGCGAGAAACCGAAACACCGAGACCAGGTGTCGCCTGAATCAGGAGACGACGTGCCATTGGCCAGTGAATCTTGGGATCTCCCAGCCGAGGAGGAGTGGCCGGCGATACCAGCACGAGACGCTCGACGACTTCGGGAGAATCCGCGGCGAGCATTTCAGCAAGAAGCCCACCCAGGGAGTTTCCAAGCAGAGTGGCTGTGCCGGAAACCTCTTCCACGAAAGCTCGGACGGCGTTGGCGTGTGTATTCAGGCTCCAATCGGGGCCGGGGGTTGAGAGGCCGAACCCGGGGAGATCGAGGGCGACCACCCGGGCGTTGGCGGCGAGTCTGGACCCGATCGCTTCCCAGTTGGCGATAGAACCGCCGAGACCGTGAACCAGGACGATGGTGTCGCCCGACCCGCCGTAGTCCTTCCAGTGGAGAGGACCGGCCGCCGTGTTGATCAGGCTCTGCATCGTCGGCAGGATACCGACGAGAGACGCATACTCGGCTGTCGCTAGAGTTCCCGGATCACCGAGGGGAGCATTGCTTGGTTGACATTCTCACGGCAACTGATCTGGTGAAACGGTTTGGCGATCTCACCGCGGTCAACGGTGTCAGTTTCTCAATTGCCGACGGGGAGACTTTCGGGTTGCTCGGCCCCAATGGTGCCGGGAAGACAACGGCAATTTCAATGATCTCCGGTCTACTCGAATCGGATGCAGGAACCGTGACAGTTGCCGGTGACTCGGTGGGCACATCGTCGACCAAAGCCAAGGCTCACATCGGTCTTGTGCCCCAGGAATTGGCCATCTACCCGGATCTCACCGGTGAAGAGAATCTTCATTTCTTTGGTCGGCTGTATGGAATGGGTGGTGACGATCTCGGTACCCGTGTAGACGAGGTGCTCGACATCGTCGGGCTGAGCGAGCGTCGTCATGATTTCACCAAGGAATACTCGGGTGGAATGAAGCGGAGACTGAACATCGGCATCGGCCTACTCCACAAACCGCGGCTGTTGATCCTGGACGAACCGACGGTGGGAGTCGATCCGCAGTCGCGCAACGCCATCCTCGAGTCAGTGGAGAGCTTGTCCGACGAAGGGATGGCTGTCCTCTACACCACTCACTACATGGAAGAGGCTGAGCGTCTTTGCGATCGGGTGGCGATCATCGATGAGGGGAAGATCAAGGCCGAGGGGACGAGACGTGAGCTGGTTTCGTTGGTGGGCGAGAAGGACAAGATCGCCATCGTCGGTTCCGGCAGCCTGGGTGCATCTGTGGAGCCGGTTTCTCAGCTCTCTGGCATTTCGGAGGCCTCCTCTTCCGAGCACCGATTGGACGTGTTGGCGGATGACGCCTCTTCGGTCCTACCCAGCTTGCTGATGGCGGTGACCGACTCGGGAGGAGTAATCACAGGTGTCGAGGTGATCGAACCCAACCTCGAAGCGGTGTTTCTGCATCTGACTGGAAAGGCGCTGCGAGACTGAAGTGAGTGCCGCTGTCCTCATAGCAACAAAAGATCTCAAACTCCGGATACGAGACCGCTCCTTCATCATCCTCGGGATCGTCGCCCCTCTCTCACTGGCGGTGATCTTCAATCTTGTCTTCGGCAATGCCTTCGATGCCGGCACCGGGATTGGGCTCGAACTGGGAGTTGTCGATCTGGACCAGTCCGAATCTTCTCGAGGACTCAGTCAGCTACTCGAAGCCCAAGACGACGAGTTTCTCACACTGACGTCGTTTGATTCCGTGGCCATGGCAGAAGACGCCATCGGGAAAGACGAAATCAAAGCGTTTTTCTTGTTTGAGGAGGACTTCAGCCAGAGCCTCACGTCGAATCAAGCGGCAACCATCTTCGTCGTCGGCGACATCGACGCCCCGACGACGACTCAGATCGCCGCCGGTTTCGCCGAGAGTTATGGGACAAGTCTCGACGCTGTTCGCATTGCGGTGCTCACCATCGTTCAGCTGACGGCCAGTCCTCCCGCCGGGAATCCTCTGAGTGCGGCCTTCTCATATGAGTTCACGGACGTTGAAGCGGCGACACGACAGCTTGACGGAAACACCTATTTCGCAGCGGCCATGGGAGTTTTCTTCCTCTTCTTCACCGTGCAGTTTGGCGTCTCGGGATTGCTCGAGGAGGGTCGGCTGGGAACTCTCGACCGTCTCATGGTGGCGCCGATCAAGAAGTCATCCGTGATTGGAGGGAAAGCGATCCTCTCCTTCGCTCTCGGGATCATCTCGATGGGGGTGATGGTTGTGGTCACCTCGATCCTGATGGGAGCGGTCTGGGGCGCTCCGCTTGGTGTAACGCTGCTGGTTGTGGCCGGTGTCTTGTCCGCTGTGGGGATAATGGGTCTGGTGGCTTCGGTCGTCAAGACCCCCGAGGGCGCCGGCAACCTCGGCGCGATAATCGCGGTGGTCCTTGGAATGCTCGGCGGCGTGTTCTTCCCTATTGGCCAGGGAGACGATCTGCTGTCCAAGCTCACCTTCCTCACGCCGCACGCCTGGTTCATGCGTGGTCTTGGCGATCTGGCTGATGATGCCCCATGGACGGCCGCCCTGCCGGCCACCGGAGCGATCATGGTGTTTGCGGTTGTTTGCGGTGCCATTGCCTGGGTGTTTGTTCGAAGAAGTCTGTCGCGGTGAAGGCGTTTTCGATCGGATGGGTCAACATCCGGCGCATGCTGCGGGAGCGGTCAAACATCTTTTTCGTGTTCATTTTCCCGCTCGCCATCATCTTGCTGGTGGGGGTCCAGTTCGGAGGTGACTTTGATCCGGCTGTTGCTGTGTACCTCGCTGACGATGGCGAGATCGCAGAGGCAATTGCTACGGAAATCGAAGCGAACGAGTCGCTCAACGCACGCAGAATGGAATCAGAGGATGATCTCATCGCGACCGTGGAAAGAGGCAGTGCCCAGGCCGGAGTCTTCCTACCGGCCGCCATGGACGATCAAGCCGGTCAGGGTGAGGTTGTTGCGATAGGCCTTGTCACCAGGCCAGATGGATTCGGGCCACAGCTCGAGTCTGTGATCAGGGCGTCAGTGGCAGAGGTGATGAAACCGATTGGTGCGGCGCAGTTCGCCAGCAGTGACACGGGGGTCCCCTTCGGTGAGACGCTGGGCCCGGCTTCCGCAAACGCCGACAGCAGTCCGGGTGTAGGCGTCGAAGTGTCCGCGGTAGGTGATGCTCTATTTCCCGATACGCTGGGCCGATTCGACCTGGGGGCCGCCCAACAGCTGGTGTTGTTCACGTTTCTAACGGCGCTGGCCGGTTCGGCGGCGCTGATCCTGACCCGACAGCAGGGTCTCAGCCACCGCATGCTCTCCACACCCACTTCTGTGGGCACGGTGGTTGTGGGCGAGTCGTTGGGAAGGTTCGGCGTTGCGCTGTTTCAGGGTCTCTACATCATCGTGTTGACCCTTGTCATATTTGGCGTCAACTGGGGTAATCCAATCGGTGCCATGCTGATCATCTTGACTTTCTCGGCAGTAGGCGCCGGCGCGGGAGTGTTGATGGGTGCAACGTTCAGCAACGATCAGCAGGCGAGCGGGGTCGGCGTGGTGATCAGTCTTGGCCTGGCTGCGCTGGGTGGTTGCATGCTGCCGATCGAACTGTTCTCGCCGACGATGCAGAAGGTGGCCCACATCACACCACATGCGTGGGCCCTTGACGGATTCGCCGAACTGGTGCGACATGGCGGCAGTCCTGTTGACATTCTCCCCGAGCTGGGGGTTCTCACCGCTTATGCGACCGTATTGCTCGTATTAGCGGGCTGGAGGTTGCGCGTGGCCATCACACGGCCGTAGTGGTTGAATGAGGGTCATGGAAGACCAGCGAAAACGAATCGGGCTTGGCCGGATCATCTCCACTCTCGGAATAGTCTGGTTTGGTCTGTTCTTTGCGGCTCGGTCTGGTCTTTTCGGTTCGAATCCCTTCACAACTGTGATTCTGGGTATGGGAGCGCTGTTCCCCCTTCTGTTGATGTTCGCCGGACGGGTGATCAGGCGACGGTCGAAGCGCACACCTGTCGAATCCGTAGAGCCGGCGCCCCCTCCGCCCCGACCTACTCCGCCGCCGCAACGTCAAAGACCGGCACCAGATCCTGTGACTGTTCAGGAGCGAGCCGATACCGTGAAATCGAAGAGACCTGAGGAGATCCTCGAACCCATCGAAACGGAGCCGGTGTCGTCTCCCATGCCGATCGAGACAGAAATTGGGGGGATGACGTCGGATGAGATGGTGGCCGAAGCCAAGAAAAGATACTCCTCGGGTAGCTAGTGGTCGCTTTTACAAATGATCGCCACGTCTCGTTGGCACCATTTGTGCGACACACCACTAGCCGTCGAGACCGAGGGCAGCGAGCTGGCGTGCCTCTCTGATTTCGGATGCAAACCTCGATCGGCGTATCCGGACATCCGGCTCATCATCGATCAGGTCTCGGTTTGATGCCAGCTGAAGAGCCGACTTGAAGAGGACCTGACTGGCACTCTCACCCGAGATCAATCGGTCTTCGATGCGATACATGCGGGCTCTGGCGAGACAAGCCTTCAGGAACCTCTTCTCATCGAAAGCCCCGGTCAGCGATTCCAATTCGTCTCCCACCACCTGGTAGCCGTCGAGGATGGGTAGCACGGCCCAGAATGCGACGGGACTGCCCATCTTGGCGATCAGACCAAGCGCCCCCGACGTGTCCAAGGTGGCTCTCCAGTCGGGAACGTCGAGACCGATGTCGGCGCTGGTGTCGTCGAGAAACTTCTCCTTTTCTGGGAAGAAGAATTCGAACTTGAGCAGATCCCTCAGTTCGAGCATCCGATCGGTAGCGGCGACCGGATCCCGGGATCCGTCCTCGAGCATCGATGTCAGGGCCATCTCGGCGATAGCCCTTCCCACGAAGAAGTGAACGACCACGTTCCGGTAGTAGGAGACGCGCATCATCTGGTCGTCGTCCAGCCAGTAAACGGTACGTCCCACCGCCTCGTGGCTGGACACGTTTCCGTGCTCGCCAAGCCAGGTCAGGATGCCTTCGACTTGCGTCGCGTCAGAAAGATCGATGTCGTCGGTGGTGGGGAGGTCGCGCACCGAGATGAAACTCATCAACTCGGCACACGTCTTCGCGAGCTCTGCGGTCGTCTTGGCACTGCCCCGCGCTGCCAGCAAAGCGATGCTCACTATTGCTGCTGGTGTGATCGGAGTCACCTGGCCAATTCGATACATCACCTCGAATGAGAGCTTCTGGAGGCCCAAAGAATTCTCGGCGTCGGTGTCGATTTCCCCAACAACCGATGAGACCGAAACTGGTTCACCGAAACGGATGTGGATATCGCCGTAACGCTGACGCAGGGAACGGACGGCTCGAAGCAGCCAGCCCAATGATTCTTGCTCCTTACCCCGTCCCTGGGCTTCACGGGCGTAGTCAGGGACATCCTGGATCTGGTCGTATGCGATCGAGACCGGGATGAGCTTGATGTCCTCAGCCTTTCCCCGGCGTTGGGAGTCAACTACATAGTTGAGCATTCCGAAGCGTGGTGGCCGCAGTCTGCCTGACCGCGACCGTCCCCCCTCGAGATACCACTCAAGAGGAAATCGCTTCTCGACCAGAAAGTCGATGTACAACCCCAAAACAGCCTTGTAGAGATGGTTATCCCTGAAGGATCTTCGGATGAAGAAGACACCGGTGCGTCGCATCAAGGGTCCCAGCGGGAAGAAATCGAGGTTGACGCCGCCGGCGGTGTGATTGGGTGGCAGATCGTTCTCCCAGAGCATGAATTGCAAACTGAGACGATCGAGGTTCGAGCGGTGCGACGGGAGAAACACCACCGGGCTGTTGTGGCCCAACTCGGCGATCTTGGCCACCTGATCATGCTGGTACTTGATTTCGCCGTATCCCTGTCGGTAGAGAGCGTGAATTGCACCAGCGATCAGGTCGATCACATATGGGGAATGGGTGGCCGCAATCTCATGTAGATACCTGTTGGCCGTCTCCAGCGCCTCAGCCTGATCAATGTTTTCTTCGTCCGCAATCGTGGCCACCGTTTCGAGAAATTCTCGCCGACTCAGAATCTCTGCCGGGACAAAACGGGGGATCTTGTAGCGATTGCCACGCAGTTTGCGTTCTGCCTGGTCAAGAACTCGCCAGGCGCGTCTGGTGACAAACAAGGCCACTCCGTCGACTTCATTGGATTTCTTGTAATCGGTCCCCAGAGCGAATGATCCTGCCCCAGTTGCCGCGATGAGCTTGATGCGACTTGGTCGGAATGTCCGGATCCAGTAGGCCCGGAGCCCTCTTGGGTCCCGAGGATCGCCGGGTTTGATTGCGTCTGACCACCCCACCAAGCGTCGGCGAGACGTCTTCTTGGGAGCCAGCCACACCACTCGCGCCGGGATCAGAAATGACTCTGTCGGCCCGTTGATCATGTTGGCGAGACGATCTGGATTGCCACCACGTCCCTGGCGCGAGGAGGCGATCCGGATTGTCTCGAAGTGGTCTCCGACATGGGATCCAATCCACTTCGTCAGCAATCGTTCCTCGAGGTCGGTTGCCACGTCTAAGGCGTAGACCACCTGTGCTTTCGCCGGTCCGGCGAGAAGGGCAAGGTCTTCGGGTGATCGGCGTGGCAGAGCGGTTGGCACTGCATCACTCTATTTGACTGGCAGAATCGGCCGGTGCGCGTCGTGATACAGAGGGTCCGTGAAGCTTCGGTCAATGTAGACGGGGCGGTGGTGGGTGCCATTGGCCCCGGGTTGTGTCTGCTGGTGGGGATCGCTTCCGACGACGGTGAACCCGACGTGACTGCGATTGTGGAGAAGACCATCGGTCTTCGCATCTTCGCCGATGATGATGGAAAGATGAATCTCTGTTTGGCAGACATCGGCGGTGAGGTGCTGGTGGTGAGTCAGTTCACGCTTCTATCTGATGTGAGACGCGGTCGCCGCCCGTCTTTTACTTCTGCCGCACCGCCTCAGGTGGCAGCACCCCTGATTGAGACCATGATCTCGGGCTTCGACGATCGGGGTGTGTCGACGGCATCAGGGGTGTTCGGAGCCGACATGGACGTATCGCTGGTCAATGATGGCCCGGTGACCCTGGTGCTGGAGGTCAGGGGTGGCCGGTTGGTTTGACTGCGTCGCGAATGTGCCTCTGGAGTATTACCAGGCTCAGCCCAATCGATAGCCCAAACAAAAGGGGACCGGCTGGCACACCCCAGCCTGTGGGGAGATCTTTCGAAGCCCATATCACGGCGAATAGGTTGATCGCGCCGATGGCGATCAAGGCAGCAATGCCCGAGGATCGACTCACAAGTGCAGCCACGATGATCACCACGATGATCGGGACAAACACCGTCGGCCAGGCTGCCGCCAGCACACCTGCCGAAATCCCCAAGCCCTTACCGCCCTCGAACCGGTACCAGACGTTGTAGACGTTGCCGGCCGATGCGGCCACGCCGGCAGCAATCGCTCCCCCCGAGCCGGCCAGGGCAGCGCCCAGGACGACAGATCCGGCTCCTTTGGCTATCTCCACAGCGAGAACCACCACTGCCAGGGAGTTCCCACCGAGACGTCGGGCATTGTTGGTACCAGGGTTACGAGAGCCTTCTCGACGTAGGTCGACACCCCAAAGGCGACCTAGGGCAACAGCCGTGGGGAGTGAGCCAACAAGGTAGCCGGCCAGCCCGGCCACGAGGATCAACCGTTCACCTGGTTCTGACCTGGCTCGCAGAAACGAAGAAAGTCGCAGGAAACACACCATGTGCCGGGGCGTTCTTCGAAGTCCTCATCGTTCATTTGAGTAGTGAGCGTGGAAAGAGTCTCTTTGGCAGTGCTCACCCATTCGGCGTCAGCCGCATATGAGACAACGTCTAGCCCGCCGCCAAGGTAGGCAAACGCCACTTCTACCTCCTCAGGCGGGGGTAGGCCAAAGTCGACTTCGTTAACGGCGACGGCGTACGCTTGGAGCTGGACCAAACGTGATGGATCAGGGTTGGTCCGCCCGCTCTTGAAGTCGACCACTTCCCATTTGCGACCCTCGCAATACACCGCGTCAATGCGACCGCGGATCCGGTACCCGTTCGCCAATTCAAACCCAAACGGTGCCTCGATGAGGTCAGCTGTACGGGTTGCATAGCTGGAGTCGAGATAGGCGTCATATGCCCCGATACCACTCCCGCCGTCTGCGACGTCGTAGAGCTCAGAGGTCATCTCCTCAAACGGCACCTGGCCTCTTTGGTGCAACTCGATACGTCTATGTATCTGGGTGCCTCTTATCGCAGCGGGGTTTGGCCGGCGCGGGAGAGGGTCGACATCGGTCCAGAAGAATCGCTTGGGGCACTGCGCCATGGTGACCAGTCCGGTGACTGAGACAGTGGTTGGCCCGGGGGTGTCATCGGCGATGGCTGGGTCAGCGAGCTTGAACAGCCTCTGATTGATGTCGTCCACCATCTGTTTGTAGTCCTTCTCTACGCCACTCTTGCGGGCAAGAGTGGCGATTGTCGCGGGGTCGGTGATTGCATCCCTAAGCCCCTGAGACCATCCGCTGGTGAACAACGGGTCGGGGGCGGCGGTCTGTGATGCTGACCGGAGCAACGCTGGACGATCGCCAAGAATGGCGATGCCGTCGTTGACGGTGACTTGGTGGGTTGCGGCCAGCTCAAAGAGCTCTGACGGTTCCTTGGGTTCCTTCAGGGGCTCGGGCATCCCGTACCAAAACGCTCCAGAGATGAGGAGTCGTCTTTTAGCCCTGGTCACTGCCACGTAGGCCACCCGCCATTCCTGGGAATTGTGCCGATTCCGTAGAAAGTCGTCCCGATCCTTTTTCTCGTCTGGGAGATCATCCATCGCCGAATCGATTCGCATGTCGACAGGCAAGTGCTCGGCGAACCGAATGGGATCGGGGTGTTGCTGTATCCCACTTGGGAAGTTCCCTTTGGTGACGGCTGGAATGGCCACCGTGTCCCATTCGAGCCCCTTGGCCCGATGCACTGTCACCAATGTCACGGCGTCTTCTCCAGACAGGCGCGCCGAGTCGAGCTCGTCGGCGGGCTCGTCCTCCATGGCGTCCAGATAGTCGAGGAAAGCCCCGACCGATGGGCGGCCTTCTAGTGGGCTCCAGTCTTCAGTGAGGTCGAGCAGCCTGTAGATGTTGAGTCTCGCTGTCAGCCTCGGATTCGGAGGCAGAGCGTCGATGTCTTGCCATGCTCGCGTCCTGTCGAGGATGAGTCGACAGATCTCAACAAGTGTGAGTCCCTGGCTCTCGGCGAGTAGCTCTCGGTACACAACAGCAAACCGCGCAAACGCTTCGACGGCTTCGGGCCGGAGCCCCTCGATTTGGTTGGCACTTTCAATTGCCTCCATCAATGTGATCGGCGCAGGCTCTTCGCTCTCTTCTTCTTCTTCTTTGGCCGACTGCCATCGGGTCAACGGTGCCAGATCGGCCATACCGACGCTGTATTTGGACCCAAAGAGGATCTGGGTCAGTGATGCCGAATCCTCTGGATGTTCCAGAGACGTCAGCCATGCTCGAATGTCGGCTACCTCGGGTATCGCGAGCAGCCCTCCGATATTTGCCACCTCCAACGGAATGTCATGACGACTCAGAGCATCCACAACAACCGCGAAATCCTTGTTCTTGCGGAAGAGGATTGCCATGTCCGCCCAAGCGAGCCCTTCATCGTGGAGACGTTCTAAAGACCCTGCAATCCACTCGGCCTCTTTGAGGGCATCGCCCGCCCAGTGGGTGACTACCTCACCTTCGAGCTCGCGATCCACAGCTTCGAGCTCACCGGCCTCGGTATTTGCCCTGGTTCTGACCAGATTGGCGATGTCGAGAATCGGTTGGGACGAACGTCGGTTGAGAGTGAGCTCCTTGTGATGTGCCGGCGTGTCCCCGGGTCCTCGAAAGTGCTCCGAGAACTGTTCGAAGTTCTGCGCCGATGCTCCCCGCCATTCGTAGATCGTCTGGTCCTCGTCCCCAACCGCTATCACCGGGAAACCCCCACTGAAGATCCGAGTCAGCAAGACCCGTTGTGCTGGATTGGTGTCCTGATATTCATCAAGCACCACCGCTCGGTAGCGGTCCCGTATCGCTTCGGCCATTTCCGGGTAGTCGGACACCACTCGCGATGAAAGAGTCACAAGATCGGAGTAATCCACCACCCGGAGCCGACGTTTGTCGGCAGAGTATTGATCGAGGGTCTCGGCCATCTCTTGGCGCGCCTGCCATACCTCGTCGTCGGGCTGAAAGGGCTCGATCAGAATGTCACCTGGTGTCAGCAGGTGGTCGCCGAGCCTGTCCCCGAGACGCCGGATCCGATCAAGTGTCCTGGGTTGGGTGATGTCGAGGTATCGATAGGCACGATGATGAAAGGTGTCGGTGAGCAGTTGTCGCGAGAAGGTTGGTGTGATCACCTTTGCCCGGTTGTCCACACCGGCGAGCGGTCCGAATTCGGCGAGGATCTGGGCAGCGAAACCGTGATAGGTGTGAACCTCTACCTGTCGACCCGGGTCGACGTCTTGTCTGAGAGTCTGTCTTATGCGGTCTGCAAGTTCAGCCGCCGCCTTGTTGGTGAAGGTGATCCCAAGGATCTGTTCCGGCTCGATTCCATGGTCTTCAATCAGACCGGAGATCACCATCGCCACCGTTGTCGTCTTGCCTGTCCCTGCACCTGCCCTGACCCTGATGGTCGTGAGGCCGAGGTCGAGGATCTCCTGCTGCTCCGGTGAGGGGGTCAACCGTTCGGTGGCTGAGCCATTCATGGCAAGTACGCACCTTTGCCTTCCGGCCATGCTGGGCAGGAGAGCCGGTAGCTGCATCGTTTGCACTGGCCGCCGACGTTTGGCGACCAGTCCTCGGAGCGGATCGACGATGTGATCTGAACCATTTCGAGTGTGATTCTGTCAAGGCCGTCGAGATCGAGATCCCTGGTGGAGACGGACTTCGTGGCAACTCTCGGATACCAGAGCTGGGCATGGACAACATCGCCGCCTTCCTTGGCAACGGCCGATGCGTAGAAACCGAGCTGAATCGACTCGGCTGCGTCGGCTTTGCTCATGGCGGTGGCTGAAGTCTTGTAGTCCACCACTCTCAGCCCGGAGGAGGTCTGCTCTAGACGATCGATGAAGCCGAGCCACTCGACGTCGTCGATGACCATGGTCACCCTCTTTTCGAGTTCGATTGGGAAACCGTCCCTGTTTGGCCAGTTCTCGTATAGCCGGGTGAGGGTCTCCTTCGCTTTGCCCAGCCAGGCGTTGTTCAACTCGGGTGTGCCGAAATCGGCCTCCTGCCACGTCAGCTCCAGAAAGTGGATTGCTCGCTCGAGGTCGGCATGGACTTTTCCCGTTCCCAAGATCTCCCTCTCGCCACGTTCGAGAGCTGTGTGAACGAGAGTCCCGAATTGTGCATACGGCCCACTGGCATCGCCCAGCCGTAGTCGACGTTCCAGTGCGTATTGCCGTGGGCACCGTTTGTAGCTGTCCGCCTGACTCGGAGACAGGCGAAACACGTCGCCGATGAGCGGTTGGTCGGGCCCGGCAACTCCGGTGCCGGCGAAGGTCATCGGATCCCACCAGGGCTCGGGAGGTCGCGCAAGAATCGAGGTGGCGGCGAGCCGCTCCGTGATGCTTCTCGCGGGGTCGAGCAAGTCACGTCGCAGGTATGTCTCCGCCTCGGTCAACGTCACGGGCTCGCGATTCTCCTCCGGTGGGAGGCCGAGCTCGGAGAGCTTCCCTGACTGGGAGGCAGCGACGATGAATCTCGATGGGCGTCTTTCTCCTTGATCAACTCCGGCATCGGTTGCGGTCCACACAACACGGAGACGGGCACGTGTCATCGCCGTGTATGCCAACCGCATCTCCTCCTGAAGTTGGAACAGATGCTGGGCAAGAGGATCGGTAGTGCGCTCGGGTGAGAGCAGTTCGGGGCGGAGCATCCGTCGGCTCCGTCTCAGGTCAGGAAAAACACCTTCGACGGCGTTGGCGATGAACACAACATCGAATTCCAGCCCTTTTGCCTGGTGGAGGGTGGTCAGGGTCACCCGTTCGTCGGACAAGCGGTGGGAGATGAGTGGAGTCGCCTCGAAACCCTCGTCCTCGGTCAGCTCGAAGAACCGGGCGAGGCTGAGGTCAGGATCGCGCTCGGCCTGCCGGCCCAGAGTCTGAGCGAACGCGGCCCACGCCTTCCGCCATTCGAGGCGGCTCTCGTCGGCGACGATTGCGGGAATACCCTCGATACCAGTCCAAGCAGTCCAGAAGCCGTCGATTGCAGCTTCCGATGTTGCCCAGCTCGGATCGGCGAGCAGCGCAACCAGACCAACCAAATCGGGCAGTCTTTCCTCCACAACGTGAGCCCATGCCGCCCAAGTGCGTCTACGAGTTCTCAAGAGATCTCTCTCCTGGCCCAGGCCAAGCCCAACAACCGGGCCAAGGAGAAGCCGTCGCATCGCCCTGTCGGCATCTGCGGCGTCCAGTGGCGATGTGATGGGAAGGCCGCCGCCCTTGACCGAGGCAATAACGAGGTCGTGGAAGACACGCACCGCCGGATGGTCGACGAGACGACTGGTGGGAGGATCATGGGGGACACCGCGACGGTCGAGTGCCCGTGACAGTTCGTTGATCAGCTCCTTTTTCGACCTGACCAGCACCGCCACCGCCGAAGGGTCGACATTGTCGACCCGGATCGAGTGCTCAACCTCTCTCGCAATCCACTCAGCTTCGGCCGTTTCCTGATCGAACACGTAGGTCTCGGTTCGTCCTTGGTGAGACGCCGGCGTGACCGGTCCCGCTGCTCCCGGCAGTTCACCGCTGGACACGACTCCCAGTGCCGTGCTGAGAATCTCAGCGGGGACTCGGAAGCTCTCAGAGAGAACGATCCGCTTTGATTCGGGGTGGGCTTGGGTGAAATCGGCCACGTTGCGTAGTTCGGCTCCGCGGAAGGAGAAGATCGACTGGTAGGGATCCCCGGCGACGGTCAGGTTGGCGCTGGGCTCGGCGATCAATCTCGCAAGCTTTGCCTGGGCGGGGCTGGTGTCTTGATACTCGTCTACCAGCACGTATTTGAATCGACCCACCAAATCTCGTCCGACATCGGTCTCGATCAGATCGACAGCGGTTGTCAGCAGTGTTCCGTAGTCGGTCCGTCCGGTTGTGATGAGGTGGGCGAGGTAGCGGCGAAAGAGACCGGGAAGGCCACGCCAGTCGCTTCGTGAGCGGGCCCTGGCCTCCAGATCGTCCGGGGTGAGCAAACGCTCGGAGCAGCGCATCAAGAAATCTGCAACCTCAGCGGCGAAGGCCGGTGTCCCCAGTATTCCCCGGTAGGTGATCGGCCACGCCGTCGGATCTTCGGCTGCCAGGATGTCCGCGACCACGCCAACCTGCTCGGGTGTGGTCAACGGCACCAACCGGTCGCCGTCGGTCGCCGCTTCGATGAGACGCAGTGCCAGCGAGTGGAAGGTTGTTGTGTCCACCGGGACACCCGTGGCGCCGATCGAGTCCTCAATCCTTCGGGCCAGGGAGGCAGAGGCTCGTCGTGAGAAACACAGAACCACGATCTCATCTCGTCGGGCCAGTCCGGTCGAAACCAGGTGGGCAACCCGTCGCACCAGAAACTCGGTCTTCCCTGTTCCCGGACCGGCCACGACCATTTGGTACCCACCGGTTTCGGCGATCGCCGGGGCCCACTCATCTGGGCCAATCCGTGTCTCCCGCTTCGTCTCGCGCTCAACCACGGGGCGATCGTAGGTGTCAGGCGGCGAGAGGTAGGCCTTCGATGGCGTTAACAACAAGTTCGGCTTCGATGCCGAATTGCGCCAGGTAGGCGACCGGGTCGGCGAAGGCTTCGGTGGGGTCAAACGTGTTGTTCGAGGTGCTCATGGAATCCAACCTACGGAGCACCCCTGACAGATTTTCCCGAACCCAAATCTGAAGCACGACGCAGCGGTCTCCACTGCTTAGGATTCACGGGTCCGGTCCAGCCATGGAGGCTCTTTTGGAAAACGGAAGCGAATTCGACTCACCGATGTATCACGAGGCTGTCGGTCAGTTTGACCGTGTGGCCGCTCTCATGGGGCTCGATGCCAATGTGTCCGACCGTCTCCGTAGTCCCCAAAGGTCGACGGTTGTTTCTTTCCCCTTCCGACATGACAATTACACACAGGTCGACACCATCTTTGGGTACCGGGTTCAACATCTGACCACGATGGGACCAACCAAAGGTGGGATCAGGTTCGACGCCGACGTCGACCTCGGCGAGGTCTCGGCGCTGGCGATGTGGATGACCTGGAAATGTGCGATTGTCGGGGTTCCGTTTGGTGGGGCCAAAGGCGGGGTTCGGATCAACCCGATGGAATTGTCCCGTGCAGAGCTTCAGAGAGTCACCCGGCGATTCACGATGGAGATCATCAATGTGATCGGGCCTGAGACCGACATCCCCGCACCCGATCTCGGTACCGACGAACAGGTGATGGCGTGGCTGATGGATACCTATTCACAGCACGTCGGCCATGCGGTGCCGTCCGTGGTGACGGGGAAACCCCCTTCTCTTGGGGGCAGTGTTGCCCGACGGGAGGCAACCGGACGTGGGCTGATGTTCTTGCTCCCACAGGCCGCCGCTTCGATTGACATCAACCCGATCGGCGCCAGCGTCGCCATCCATGGATTTGGCAACGTGGGTCGCTACGCAGCCGTGGCCGGCTCGGAGATGAAAGCAAACGTGGTGGCTGTCTCCGATATCTCAGGCGCCATTTACGACGCTGACGGTCTTGACATAGCTGCTGTCAGCAAATGGGTGGACGAGAACCGGTTTCTCGAAGGTTATTCCGACGCCGAGTTCATTGAAGGAAACGCCATCTTCGGTCTGGACGTCGATGTGCTGGTCCCGGCGGCCATTCAAGGGGTCCTTCACAAAGACAACGCCGACGATGTGAAGGCCAAGTTGATCATTGAGGGCGCCAACAACCCCACAACTCTCGAGGCCGACGACATGCTCCGCGACAATGGCATTCTCGTCGTGCCCGATATTCTTGCCAACGCCGGTGGTGTCACGGTTTCGTACTTCGAATGGGTCCAGGACGTGCAGAAGTACTTCTGGACCGAGAACGAGGTCGTCGCCAGGTTACGGGAGATCATGGTCAGAGCCTTCGACGAGGTGTCGAGCATCGCCCGCGCTGAGAACGTCAACCTGAGGAATGCCGCCCTAATGAAAGGAATCCGCAGGGTTGCCGAAGCCAAACTGGTCAGAGGGATCTTCCCCTAGGGCTGTTGAGCCTGTGAACGTCGGGGGGTTTGAGGGGGGTCGTCCCCCCTCAATGTCGCTGTTGCCGAAGCCAAACTGGTCCGAGGGATCTTCCCCTAGACGTTGTCGGGAGCTTTCTCGTCTTCCCACGCGGGGCAGATGTCACGGAACGAGCACCAATCGCACAACCGTCCTGGTCGCGTCGGAAAACGATCTGATGCCAAGGCTCGGTCGATTGCATTCCACAGAGCCCTGAGTTGGCCGTCCATGGCTTCGAGCTGCTGGTCGTCAATGGGCAGCGTGTAGAGAGTCGGCCCGTTGAGATAGAGGAGCCTGAGCTCCCTCGGGGTCTCACCGGTGCGATTGCGGATCAACAAGGCGTAGATCTTTAGGGCGAAAAACGCACTCAACGCATACCGCTCGGGAGGCGCCCGCCCTGTTTTGTAGTCGGTGATGATGAGATTTCCATCGGTGTCACGGTCGATTCGGTCGAGGATGCCTCGAATCACGATCCCGTCGAGATCCTCGAGCATGTCGAGCTCTCGGTCTTCGGGGTCGAATGTCGTGGGGTTCTCAATGGAGAAGTAGTTCGAAAGCAGCTCGAGCGATTCGACTCCCCAGGCACGCTCCTCTTCGAGGTCTTCGAAAAGGCCTTCGAACTCCTCATCCCCACGGACTTCTGTCCATGCCTCACGAAAAAGGTCAAACAAGCGCTCGGGTGTCCGCTCGTCGATTTTGTCGTCGAACAACCTCTGCAGCGCGAGGTGGGCCGTGGTACCCCTGGCTTGGTATATGGAGGTGGGCTCGGGAAGTCTCTCGATGGCGCGGAACTTGAACAACTGAGGGCATGTTTTGAAGTCTCCGGCCCGGCTGGGGGAGAGCGTCTCGAGACGTGGGTTTTCTAACTGAACGGCCATGACCCGATCATAGGAATGGCCTGGGACAGAAACGCCTTCTT
>Ga0255057_10000401_pt1 | contig 24704 bp, 25 predicted proteins | sample Cases_109_6_MG_FD_189022 | JGI IMG/M metagenome (GOLD analysis project Ga0255057, IMG submission 189022) | Seawater microbial communities from Amundsen Gulf, Northwest Territories, Canada - Cases_109_6 | ecosystem: Environmental > Aquatic > Marine > Gulf | place: Canada: Northwest Territories... | reverse complement strand
CGGTCGGCCCGGCGCTCCAGGTGGGCGTCTCCCAGGATCTCGTCGAAACGGCGCCGCTTGCGCCGCAATTCGTGACGGTTTCGCTTGCCGATTCCGGCCAGCCATGCCTCGGGGTCATCCGGCAGGTCGATGACCGCGGTCACGGTGTGGTCTCTCATCTCACACCGGTGCCCTCCGGCATCCAGTGCGGCGAGCAACGGCCTCGCCGCGGCGCCGGGCAGGCTGTCGAAGCGGTAGTCGGTGCCGGAAAACCGGGCGCCCGCGGCACCGATCGCCTCCTGCGGATCGCCGAGGGGATTGTGGTAGTCGGTGAGATCGGCGTCGCCGCAGAACAGGACGCTTCCCTCGGAGAGGCGAAGCGGGAGCGTGGAGTCGTCGGTGGAAACGAGGGCGAGCTCGTCACCGTGGCTTTCGTGGCGCCACCACGCCTCGAGAAACGGCCGATGCGGAAAGGGACCGGTGTGGTCGGCCAGCGGGGGATGCGAGAACGCCTCATCGGACCATTCACTCGACACCGCTGCCCCGCTCATGTGATGGTCATGGCACCGACGGGTTTCCCGCCGCCGAGGATGACGGGCTCGGTGATCACCGCAAGCGCGTCGCGCATCGCGTCGGACAGCATGCCCAGCCGATCGGCGGCAATGACCGCTGCCGCCACCGCAGCGCCGCCGCTGCCGGACTGCGCCTTGGCGGCGATGGCGACACCATGCCGGGAGAGCCCGATCGATCCTTCGGCGCCCCCCTTCACCGGCCCGCCCCACCAGCGACCCAGAATCCCGTCGGCACGTTCGTTGTCGGCTACGAGCGAAGGAAAGCGGCTCATGGCATCGGCCACGGCTGCAAAGCGGCTCTCGGCCGTCAACGCAGCGAATGCCGTCGCCAGGCCCCGCACCGTGCCCCTCGCCGCGGGCGCACCACATCCGTCGACGCCCGGCGGCATCGGCTCGACCTCAGAGACCTGGCCGATGAGGCCGAGGATCTCGACTTGCAGCGGATGCTTGGGATCTCGATAGCTCTCCGTCGGCCACCCCGCAGCGACGCATGCCGCCAGCATCCCGGCGTGCTTTCCGGAGCAGTTGTCGAAGACGGATCGTGCGGACGCGGCGCCTCGTCGCTGCAGACGATCTCCTGCGCCCTTCGACATCGGCCAAGCGGCCGGGGTTTGCAGCGCCCGTTGATCGAGATTCGCCGAAGCGAGGATCTCTTTGACGATCGTGAGGTGTGCCGGCCAGCCGCTGTGGCTGGCGCACATGACGGCGAGATGCTCGGGAGGGACCGCGACCCCTGCCTCGACGGCGGCCGTCGCTTGGAAGGGCTTCGCCGTCGATCGGTAGTACATAGGGCGGTCGGGATCGCCGGAGGACAACAGCTCGGTGCCGGCGGCATCGACCGCACACACATCGACGTCATGGGTTGATTCGCCAAGTCCGGATCGGACGATGGTGAAGCGCACGGCTAGCGGTCCGTGAGGAGATCTCCGGCGTCGGCGAGGCCCTCTTTGTAGCGGCGGGTCAGCTCGGCGTTGATCACGTCGTAGACCTCGTAGACCTCGCGTCGCTCCTTGGAGATGATGTGCTCGGCGTCGGTGAGGGTCGATTGGATGGCAATCAGCTCATCGTCATCGATCGTCGGCAGGTGGGCGAGGAAGTCGTCCTGGAGAATGGTGTCGACCGGGTGTCGGTCCTCGCCTCCCGCATCCGGCGGGTCGAGCGGCAATTCCTTCGGGATGGGGCTGCGGTGGGTGCCACCGACGCCGTCGGCAAGGATCTGCGGCAGCGCCTCGACGAGAGTTCGGGTCTCTTCGCCGGATCGCCGGCGCAGCTCGAAGGAGAGCAGGTCCATGCGACCGTGAAGCATGCGCCGGTAGTACGACAGCTCCGTATCGAGCTCGTCGAGCACGGCGCGGCGCTCTCTCAGCTCGTCGACCGAGACGCCCTCCAGGTCTTCGACATATTCCGGGTCGGTGACCCGATCGATGCGGCGTCGGCGCGGTTCCACGCGGGAAATCTCCTGTGGTTGCGAGCGGTCAACAGTAGTGGCGGACCGTCGGATAGGGGTTGACGGCGACGCCGCCCGGTCTGATCTCGAAGTGCAGGTGGGGAGACGTGTAGCGGGCGTTTCCACTGTTGCCGAGGTACCCCACGATCGTCCCTCCGCTGACCCGCTGTCCAGAGGAGAGGTTGCTGGGATGGCTCTCCAGGTGCGTGTAGTAGTAGGTGACTCCGTCATCGGAATACACGTGGGTCGACAGCCCTCCGAGGCTGTTCGAAGAGAAGCGGACGGTGCCATCGACCACCGCGATCAGCGGCGTGTTTCGGGCGTTGAACATGTCGACGCCCTTGTGGCGCCTGCCCCCCGAACGCGGTGCTCCCCAGGTGTTGGCGAATGCGGCCCCTCCCTGGACCGGGCAGAAGAAGCCGGGCGTGGCGTCGGGTGGCAGCCCGCTGCTGCCACCGGTGGCCGCTGCCGCCGCCTGCGCCTTGCGGCGCGCCTCTGCGGCCTGGAACTCGCGCCGCTCCTTCGCCAAGTTGTCGATGGCGGCTCGCTCTGCTGCGTTTGCGCTGTCGTAGGCCGCGCTTGCTTCGGCGGCGAGATCGCTGGTGCGCTGTACCAGGGCGGCGATCTGGGCCTCGAGCGCCTCGACGGCGATGCGCTGCTCCTCGAGATCGATCGTCAGCCGCTCCATCTCGCGAGACACCGATTGGAGCCGGTCGAGGTCGGCGATGTCGCGGTTTGCGGCATTGTCGATCAGGACCTGTGACGTGAGCAGATCCTGGATCGAGCTCGCCTCGAATGCTGCGCTCACCAGCCCGGTGCCGCCCGATGTGTACGCCTCGACGACGAGCTCCTGAGCAATGGTCTTGAGCTCACCAACCTCGTCGTCGTAGGCCTCGATCTTGTGTTCGAGCAGCCCGATCGTGTAGACCAGCCGCTCTAGCTCGGTCGTCACCTCGTCGAGCTCGAGGAGCGCGGCCTCCAGCTCGTCCTGGGCGATGCGCCACCGGTCCATGGCATGCTGCGTCTCGTGCTCCGCAGCATCAACCCGATCCTCGGCTCGCTCGACGTCGTCTTCGGTCTGTGCGGACGCGCTCAACGGGACGATCGCCAGGAGGGCGAACACCAGGAGTACCACCACGGCGCGCATTGTGCGCGGGATCAGCATGCGAACGGACAGGCTACCGCCGGCCTCGCCAAATGCCTATGAGGGAGTGGGTTAGCTGGCGATGAGGACGAACGCCATCCAGAACAGCGGCGCAGCCATGAACACACCATCGATCGGGCTGAGATGACCCGGAGCCCGCACGGTGTGCACCACGACCCCGGCCCGGATCAACGAGCCAAACACACGCCCTGCGATCAGGCCGACCGCGGCGGCGAAGGCCGCAAAGAGCCCGGTGGCGAGGTCGATCTCGGAGACGAGGAGCCCGACCAGCACACCGGCAACGATCGATGCGACGAGGGCGCCCACATTTGGGTCGAGGTTTTGGCCGCCGTAGACGGAGGTGGCGACCGCACCGAGAATCCCTGCGGCCACGACGAACATGAAGGCGAGGGCGGTCATCGTCGAGATCATTCTGAGCAGCACGAGTGCGCCGGTTCCGGTGGCCGCGACGACGGCCACGGTGGTCGTGGCTCCGATGGAGGCCACCTCGCGCTGGCTGATGGAGAAGATCGGCCAGGCGATGGAGACGAGGATCGCGGCGCCGATGGAGCCAGCCCATCCGGTCAAGCCCCACGCATAGGTCGCGGCACCCGCCATCGGCGGGGCGAGGATGATCGCATAGACGTTGAGATGGCCGAGGTTTCTGGCATCGGTTGCCGCAAGGTCCCACAACCAGGCCAAAGCTGCACCAACGACCACCACCACGAACGCCTCGAGCGGGATCCACGACGCGATGAACAATGCGCTGAGCAGGATGAACGACAGCACGTTCTCTGCCGGATCGGCAGCGGTTCGGGCCACCGAGGTGCCTCCGGACACGGGCGGGATGATCGCCACCTCGTCGGTCGGCGACACTCTGGTGTCATTTTCGGCGGGCTCGCCGTTGACCCATACCCGTGCGGTCGATAGCTGCTCGGCGAAGTGGTCTCCGTAGTCGGCGACGGCCTGGTCGATGACTTCGCCGACGGTGGAGGCGTCGACGGCGACCTCCGACGTTCCGGCGGTCTCCCGCAGCCCGGCGAAAAGTCGAAGCGTTGCCATGGCTGCTGAGGGTACTCGGCGAGGCGTGGGTGACGGCGTCGCGCCCGGGGCGGGTAGGGGGGTCAGAGCGTGGTCGCGATAACGCTCGAACCCTTTCAGGGGGCTTCCTAATTCGCCGGCAGCACCGTGCCGACGCAGTCGCCGAATCCGATGATCGGTCCTCGCGGTGATTCGCAGCGTCCGCGCAGGATGACTGTGTCTCCGTTGCGCAGGTAGGTGCGCTCGGAGCCGTCGTCGAGCGTTATTGGCTCCGCCCCGTTCTTCGTGATCTCCAGGAGGCTGCCAAGGGTTCCGGCCCCGGGTCCGGACACCGTCCCGGAGGCGAACAGGTCGCCGGCCCGTGCGGTGGCGCCGTTCACCGTGGCGTGTGCGAGCTGCTGTGCCATCGTCCAGTACATGTCGGCAAAGCCCGTGCTGGTGACGGTCGTCCCGGCGGCGCCCCCTTCGGGCACGATCTCCACCTCGAGGCGGAGATCCAGGCCGGTGGGCCCCTTCGTCTGCAGGTACGGCAGCACGGCCGGGTCCTGAGGCGGTGGCTCCACGCGGTAGGGATCGACCGCATCGAGCGGCACTACCCACGGTGAGACCGAAGTGGCAAACGATTTGCCCAGGAACGGGCCAAGCGGCTGGTACTCCCAGGCCTGGAGGTCGCGCGCCGACCAGTCGTTCACCAGGCATAGGCCAAAGATGTGCTCTTCGGCCTCGGCTACCGGGATCGGCTGGCCGAGCTCGTTCGCATCGTCGGTGATGAAGCCGACCTCGAGCTCGAAGTCGAGGGCGACGGACGGGCCGAAGACGGGCGGCCCGCCGTCCTGGCCTCTCCGCTGGCCGCTCGGACGCGTGACATCGGTTCCCGAGACAACGATCGTCCCCGACCGCCCGTGGTAGCCGACGGGCAGGTGCAGCCAGTTGGGGAGCAAGGGATCACCGCCGGGGCGAAACAGCTTGCCGACGTTGGTGGCGTGGTGGATCGACGAGTAGAAGTCCACGTAATCGGGCACTTCGACCGGCCTGTGCATGGTTGCTTTCTGCCGGGCGACGAGCGAGCGCGTGGCGATCCCTGCCTCCTGCAGCTCGTCGTTGTCGGCGCTCAGCAGCTCGGCGACCCACGCCCGCACCTCGGTCCAGATCGGCCGCCCGAGGGCGATGAACGGGTTGAGGGAGTGTGTGGAGAACACCGTGGCCGGGAGCGCCAGGCCTTCGAGGAGGCCGGCGCGTGCCACCGCATCGAGGTCGAGGATGTGATCGCCGATGGCAACACCGATCCGCGCACCGGCGTCCTCGGTGCTGAAGACGCCGTAGGGGAGATTCTGGATCGGAAATGGCGAATCGTGCGCTACAGGGACCCACGAGCGGGCGTCGGCGGAAACGACATGGGTCATGGGAGAAAGCCCAGCTTGGCGAGATCCTCGACCGGCTCGTCGAACTCGCAACTCCCATAGGCGACGAACCCGTGGCTTCTGGTCTCCTCGATCGGGTGCGGTCCGACGCGCTCCCCGCGCCAGGCAACGCCGCCAAAGCCCACCTCGAACGTATCGGGGTCGGTGTCGCGGATGATCGCCTCGATGCTGAGCTGGTCCGCTCCCTCGCGAGCGGCAATGGCCGCAGTGAGCAGGTTGAGGAAGCCGTGGCGCATCACCCCGGCCTCCTCATCACGATGACGGATGGGGTGGTGGAGCCCTGCGGTGGTCTTGAAGCTGAGTCCGATCTCCGTGCAGGCGATGATGAACTCGGCGACCTCATGGGTCGTCGGGAACGCATCGGGGGTCAATCCGCCGCAGCGGAGCTTGGCACCGCCAGGGCGCAATGATTCGGTGACCACCCCGCTGATGGCCTGGATCGTTGCGGTCATGGCGCCATCTCTGGGGACCTCGAGGTACGGGATCACCGTGTCGTTGATCGACGACGCCGCGGTGAACAGGGCGGCGATGGCTTCGGTGTCGGATCCAGGCGGGATCGGCGCCTCTGCCAGGTCGATGGTGGCCGCCGGTGCCATCTCGGCGTGGAAGGCGGCGGAGGCCCCAGCGCTCGCGGCGGGGTCGGCGTCGAAGGTCACCGAAATCGGCCAGGGCTCCTCACCGGCGACCATGGTGGCAACGAGCGCGCTCGCCAGCTCCTCGAGGCGCGATGCGGGGCAGATGAATCGGTTGGCGATCCATCCCTCGCTCGAATCGCGGGCCGCTCGGTAGCCGGCGACCGCACCTTCCATGTCGAGCGACGCCGGCGGGTACAGGCCGGCGTAGTCGATGAGCCCGTCGAACATCACCACCCGGGCGTCCGGGATGAGGGTCGTCAACGGCCACCCAGCCAGGTCCAGGCGTAGTCGTCCTCCTCGGCGTCGCGCCCGCCCGGTCCAAGGGACAACGGCCGGAAGGTGTCGATCATCACTGCCAACTCCTCGGTGCTCTCGGCACCGATGCTGGCCTCGACGCTGCCCGGTTGCGGCCCGTGGGTGTGACCGGCGGGGTGGAGCGAGATCGAACCCGCCTCGATCCCCGACCCCTTGCGCGACATGAAGTTGCCCTTGACATAGAACAGCATTTCGTCGCTGTCGACGTTGGCGTGGTTGTAGGGTGCAGGGATGGCCTTCGGGTGATAGTCGAACATGCGGGGGACAAACGAGCACACAACGAGGTTCGGCGCCTCGAAGGTCTGATGTACCGGCGGCGGCTGGTGGACGCGGCCGGTGATCGGCTCGAAGTCGTGTATCGAGAATGTGTACGGATACAGGCACCCGTCCCAGCCGACCACGTCGAACGGGTGGTTCTTGTAGACGAACTTCGTAGTACCGATACGCGTCTTGACCAGCACGTCGACGTCCTCTTCCTCGATGATCAGCGGCTCGGCCGGCCCTTTCAGATCGCGCTCGCAGTACGGCGAGTGCTCCAGGAACTGACCGTTGCGTGAGAGATAGCGGCGTGGCGGCCCGATATGTCCGGTCGACTCCAGGATGAGCGCACGCATCGGCTCGTCGGACTCGTCGATGATCCAGCGGTGGATGGTCGAGGCCGGGATGATCACGTAGTCCCCCGACGTAAACGGCACCGCCCCGAAGGTGGTTTCCAGGGTCCCGGAGCCATCTTCGATGTACACCATCTCGTCGCCGATCGAGTTCTTCACCAATGGACTGTCTTCGCTGCCGGTGAAGTAGGAGATGCGGGCATCGTCGTTGGCCAGCACGGTGTGGCGGGCGGTGACCGGATCGCCGCCGGCCTTGAGCTGGTGGGTACGGAAATGTCTGGGCTTGAGCGGATGATTCGGCGTGAGCTCCTGGTCCTCGATGTCGACCGGCTCGATCGCCTGGAGCGCGGTCGGCAGGTAGTTGTGATAGAGCAGTGCGGAATCGAAGCTGAACCCCTCCTCGCCCATGAGCTCCTCGGCGTAGAGGCCACCCTCCGGGTTCTCGAACTGGGTGTGCCGCTTCGGCGGGATCTCGCCGACGGTTCGGTAATGGGGCATTGCGATTCTCCTCAGGCCATTGGGGGTCATGCTATGCGATGAGCGACAACGAAGAGCCAGAAAAGTATCGCCGCCGTTCGGCCGCGACAAGGGCCGTGTCACGCGCAGGACCCAGAGGAACGGGCCCCAGCGAGTGGCATAATTGAGGGGAACGCCGAGAGAGGACGAACATGGACGACGATGTCAAAGCCAGGGCAAAGGAATTCGCCGCCAACGATCCCTTTCCTTTGCAAGGTTTCTCGCACCTCGAGTGGTGGGTCGGGAACGCCTATCAAACGGCCATGTTCCTTCGAAACATGCTCGGGTTCTCCGTCGTCGGGTATCGGGGGCCCGAGACGGGTGTGGAAGAGACCAGCTCCTACCTCTTGCAGTCGGGCGGCATTTTCTACATCGTGACGGCGGCCCAAGCGCCGGAACACCCGGTCGCCGATCATCTGCACCTTCACGGTCCCGGGGTAAAGGATGTGGCGCTGCTCGTCCCCGATGCCGAAGCGGCCTTCGAGATGGCGGTCGATCGCGGCGCCGACGTCGCCTACAAGCCGTTCGTCACCGAGAGCGAGCACGGCCGCGAGGTGGCCGGCGGCATCAAGGTCTATGGAGACACCATCCACTCGCTGATCGAGCGCGAGGGTTTCTTCCCGGACTTCGAGCTGCGCGAGGACGAGATCGCTCGCTCAGCAGGGCTGCACACCATCGACCATGTCGTGGCCAACGTCGAGGACATGAACGAGTGGGTCGACTGGTACGAGCAGATCTTTGGGTTCACCATGCTGCGCCACTTCGACGATGAGGCGATCTCCACCGAGTACACCGCTCTCATGTCGAAGGTGATGTGGGACGGCGAGGGCATCATCAAGCTGCCGATCAACGAGCCAGCGGAGGGGAAGAAGCGCTCCCAGATCGAGGAGTACTTGCTGTTCTACCGTTCGGCCGGGGTACAGCACATTGCGATGGCCACCGACGATCTGCAAACGACGATGGAGGACGTTCACGCCCGCGGTCTGAAGACGATCGATGTCCCGGAGGAGTACTACGTCGAGGCGATGGAACGGGTTCCCGACCTCGACGCCGACTGGGATCGGATCAAGGCCAACCGGATCCTCATCGACTCCGACGAAGGCGGTCATCTGCTCCAGATGTTCACCCGCATGCTCCAGGACCGTCCGACGGTCTTCTTCGAGCTCATCGAGCGGCGGGGAGCCACCGGGTTTGGACTCGGCAACTTCAAGGCGCTGTTCGAGGCAATCGAGCGCGAGCAGGCCAAGCGAGGAAATCTCTAATCGCAGGATCGGTCCAGATCGTCGAGGTCGGCCCCAGAGACGGGCTGCAGAACGAAGACGCCGTCCTGGATACTCGGACCAAGGTCGATCTCATCCGCCGGGTGGTGACCGCAGGGACCGGGCGAGTCGAGGTGGCCTCCTTCGTCCGCGCCGAGCGGGTGCCGCAGATGGCCGATGCCGAGGCGGTGCTCAAATCGCTGGGGGCGAGCCCGAAAGGAGTTTCCTATATCGGTCTCGTCCTCAACCGGCGGGGGTTGGATCGGGCGCTGGCTACCGAAGTCGATGAGATCAACTTCGTCGTGGGTGCCTCGGAGGGCTTCAACCGGGCGAACGCCGGGGTATCGCCCGATGAGACGATGCGGGAAATCGCGGCGATGCTGCCCGAGGCGAAGGATGCGGGACGCAGAACGAGCGTCACCGTCTCGGTCGCCTTCGGCTGTCCGTACGACGGCGAGGTCGCCGAGTCGGCAGTGATCGCACTTGCCGGCTGGGCTACCGCCGCGGGAGCCGACGAGATCGCACTCGGTGACACAATCGGTGTCGCCGTTCCCGATCAGGTCGAGCGCTTGATCGAGGGTGTGCGCGGTGTGGCGCAGGGCCCGAACCTGCGCTGCCACTTCCACGACACCCGCAACACCGCGGCTGCCAACGCGGTGGCTGCGTATGAGGCCGGCGTGACCGTGCTCGATGCGTCGGTGGGCGGCGCCGGCGGGTGCCCGTTTGCGCCAAACGCTACGGGCAATGTGGCGACCGAAGACCTGCTGTACTTGTTCGAGCGGATGGGCGTCACGACCGGCATCGATCACGACGCCACGATTGCCAACGGACGGTGGCTGGGCGCTCGGCTCGGCAAAAGCCTCCCCTCGGCGGTCGCCAAGGCCGGCTGGTGGCCGGTTTCCTCCCCCCTGGGGGGAGGTGCCGAGCGAAGCGAGGCGGAGGGGGCTTCTGAGTGACTGACGACTTGCCGCTTCCCATTTCTTTTCTCTCGGATTTCGGGCATGACGACGAATTCGTGGGGGTGGTGCACGGGGTCATCGCCCGCATCGCACCGGAGGTCCGGGTCATCGATATTGGCCACAATTTTCCGAGGGGCGACATCCAGACCGCATCGCTGGCATTGCTTCGATCGATCCAGTACATCCCGGACGGCGTGGCCCTCGCCGTCGTCGATCCCGGTGTTGGCACCGAGCGCCCGGCAATCGCTGCGAGGACGCCCTGGGGTCACTTCGTCGGGCCCGACAATGGAGTGCTCGCAGCAGCGGTCGCCATGGTCGGCGGCGCCGACCTCATCGTTTCCATCGAGAGCGACGCGTACCGCCTGCCGGCAGAGGGGGCGACGTTCCACGGGCGAGATGTCTTCGCACCGGCGGCCGCCGTGCTCGCCTCTGGAGAGGCCGAGATCGGCGATCTCGGACCCGAGGTCGATCCGAGGCTCGTGGTCCCGATGATGATCCCGCTCGTCGACGTCGACGCCTTTGGTGCGGTGAAGGGCGAGGTGCTGTGGGTGGACCACTTTGGCAACGCCCAGACCAATGTGTCACCTGATGACCTCGCAACCATCGGCCTGGAGCCGAGGGCTGACGTCGAGCTGATCGTCGCCGGCACCGAGCATCGCCTGCCCTGGGTGGAGGCATATGCCCATGTACCGGAGGGCGAGGCGCTGCTTCACGTCGACTCATATGGGCAGATCGCCGTCGCGATCAGGGATGGCCGCGCCGACGAGGCCTTCGGGCTCGCCGCGCGCACATCGGTGACACTCCGCAGGCCCGACGGCGGGGACCGGCTGCAGATCGTGGCGGCGGATTAGCGCCGCAAGGCTTCTGTAAGCCGGCTGAAAGGTCCGGGTGGGATCCTCGGGGCATGAGGAACCTCGCTCGATTCATTGTCGTCTTGGGATTTGCGGCGGCACTGCTCGGCATCGGCGGCGCGGCGCGGGCAACAACCCTTCATATCGCCGTGTCTGCGCATTTGACTCAAGTTGGCGAACCTGCAGGCATCTATGGCGCCAGCGCCGACTTCGAGCCGGTCATCGAGGGGGCCATCGAGCGCTACACCAGCATCGGACTGGTACTGCCATCGCTTCGCATCTACGTGCACGCCGCAGGCGCAGGTTGCCAGGGGCACGAGGGGATCTTTGGCCAGTTCGGACAACGCGACCGGATCGACCTGTGCACCGAGTCGCGGTTCATCGTCCTCCACGAGCTCGCCCATGCGTGGGAACAGCACACGATTTCGGATGAAACGCGCCTCGCCGTGCTCGAGCACACCGGGAAAGCGGTGTGGCACGACCGCGACCTCCCCTGGCTCGACAGCGGTGCGGAAGTGGCAGCGAACAACATCGCCTGGGGGCTGATGGGCCCGCCACTCACCGAGCCCGAGATCCAGCGTTTTGAGAGGCTGCTCGACCGGTTCACCCTGCTCACCGGGGTCACCTCACCACGGATCGAGTAATGCGATGAGCGACAGCGAAGAGCCATAGGCACTGTTCCACCGTGACGGCCCTAGGGAGAGAGGCCTGTGGTCGCCAGCTTGACATGCGATGAGCGACAGCGAAGAGCCATAGGCACTGTTCCACCGTGACGGCCCTAGGGAGAGAGGCCTGTGGTCGCCAGCTTGACATGCGATGAGCGACAGCGAAGAGCCATAGGCACTGTTCCACCGTGACGGCCCTAGGGAGAGAGGCCTGTGGTCGCCAGTTTGACCACAAATGCGCCGACGATCAGGAGGACGAGCCCGACGATGACGAAGGTGGTGAACGGGCGCATTGGGGCGACGATACTGTGCGCCCGATGCCTCCGACCCTTCGATTCCTGACCAGGCGTGACTGCCACCTGTGCGAGGACGCGCTGGCCCTGCTTGCGGGAACTCAACTGGAGATCATCGACATCGATCTTGACCCCGACCTCTTACGGATATATGACGCCCGGGTTCCGGTGCTGCTCGACTCGTCCACCGGTGGGGTGCTCATCGAGGGGGTCTTCACGCCGGAGACGGTGAGCGAGGCCGTTGGATAGCCTCGTCAAATTTTGGCAGTTCTGGACGGCGGTATTGTTGCGCGAACGATGAAGGCCAGCATCCCGACGGCGACGGTGGCCAGGCTCCCGGTGTATCTGCGCTGCCTGCTGTCGCTTCCCCAGGACCGAAGTACCTGCTCGTCCGAGGAGCTCGCCCAGATCGCGGGCGTCCAGTCCGCCCAGGTGCGCAAGGACCTTTCCCTCGTTGGCCTGCGGGGCATTCGCGGCGTCGGCTACGACATCGACGCCCTCCGCCGTCAGATCACGAGCCTTCTCGGTCTCGACCATGAGTATCGCGTGGTCATCATCGGCGCCGGCAACCTTGGGAGGGCGCTTGCCGCCTTCGAGGGTTTCCGGGAATGGGGGTTCACCGTTGTCGCGCTCATTGACACCGATCCCTCGAAGGTGGGGACGACGGTTGCTCGGTTGCCGATAGCCGCGTTGGGCGATCTCGAGGCGATCGTTCAAGAGCACGATGCTTCCATTGGGATCATCGCAACGCCGCCCGGCGCCGCCCAGGACGTTGCCGATCGGCTTTCAGCCGCCGGCGTACGCTCGATCCTCAACTTCGCGCCCACGGTGCTCAAGGTCAGCGGTGTCGAGGTCCGCCGCGTTGATCTGTCCTCGGAGCTGCAGATCCTGGCCCATCACCTGCAGGGTTAACGGAAGCCCCCTCTGCGTTGCGGCTTACGCCGCAACGCGTCTCCCCCGCTTCGCGGGGGAGACATGGAGTCCGTCTTCGCCTCTCCCACGAAGTGGGGGAGGCGCGAGCAGACGAAGTCTGCGAGCGGAGGGGGCTTCGCTATTCGGGCGCGTCCTTCTCGTAGCGATCGAGCGCGAGAAGGAACATCACGAAGAGGATGAACGAGCTGAGTGCCATGGCGATGGCCGGCACGCGCATCTGGAGTGCGCTCAGCCCTTCGATGTCGGCGGGGCGGATGCCGCGCGGGGCGTAGACGGTGAAGAGGATCCCCGCGATCGTCAGCCACCCAAAGGCGGCAACGCCGATGATGAGGAACGAGAGCCGGGTCCCGACGTTGGTCGCCAGGATGAGCCAGGCGGCACCGATGAACGTGAAGATGGCTGCAATCACGATCGTCACACCGCGCATCATCACCGAGAAGTCGGTGAGCTCTCCGGCCTCGTCACGCCGGTCGTAGACGAGTCCGACTAGGTCCTGTACCGCCTCCCTCACAAACGGGATCATGGCGAGGATCAGGGCGATGAAACCGAGCAGGCCGAGCCACTCGAGCCGGGTCAGACCGCGTTCGTCGTGGCGTATCACAGTGTCCTCTCGTACAGTGCGATCAGGTCGATGTCATCTTGGGTCAGCGAGGCCCCGAAGCCCGGCATCCGTCCGGTCCCGATCCCGTTGACGCCGTAGGGCGCAGCATTCTCAGTCCCGGTGACGATGAACTCTCTGTGGTCTTCCACCACCGGGAACTGCACCAAGGCCCGACTGTCGTTGATCGCCGGCGCCCAGGCGCCGCGCCCTGGACCAACCTCGAAGCTCGACCCTGCGCTGAAGCCGCCGGTATGACATCGGGCGCAGTATCCGTTGAACAGGCCGACGGCTCGTTCGGCCTCCTCGAGCGGCACGGACTCACCCGCCACCTCGCTCATCTCGGCCTGTACCTCGTCGAAGTCGACCGACCACAGCATCAGCCGGGCCCGCTCTTCGAGGAACTGCAATCCCTCTAACAGGGGGGCTAGGAAGTCGTCCTGCTTGTCCGCCGTGATCCCGATCAGCAACAGGTCTCCCTTGAGTGCCTCCAGCATCAGCTCGGCAGTCTCCAGATCTGGGACTGGATGGCCGGCGTCATCGGCGTTGGTGAAGGCATTGGCCGCGTCGTACCAGACGTCGTAGATGTCCTGTTGGATCATGTTGGCGGTGCCGTCGGCGTTGTTGAACGAGAGATCGGTGAGCGTGTCGTGTGCGATTACGGCGATCTCAGTCAGCCGGCGCTCGACGTCGTCGGTGAGGCCATCCCGATCCGCATCGAGCCCTGGCTCGTCGCAGCTGGTCAGCGCCAGCGCCGCCGATTCAGTGGTGCAGGTGCCAGCCCCGCCGAACATGTCCAGCAACTCGTCTTCGAGGCTGCCCGTGGCCTCGAGCAGCTCCGGCGCCGCGTTTACGTTGTCGATCCGGGCCTGTTGGCGGTTGATGCGAATCTGGGTGGTCTGCTCCCCGATCTCGATGCGCAACAGCGCCAGGCCGACGTTTCGGTCGGCCTTGGCAACCACCTCGGCCTGCGGGATCTGCTCGGAGCGGATGTAGGCGATGACTTGATCGACCTCTTGCAGGCTCATCGAGCCGCCGCCCTCGAGACCGTTGGCCGGCATGGGCGTCCCCGACCGTCCGAACTCGATCACGAACCGGATCTCGTCTTCGTCGTACCGGTACAGCACGTCGTTGAGCGACGGAACGATCCATTCGGTGAGGACGTCGCTTCGGGGCTCGAAGAACTCGGTGGTGCCGCCGCCCAGGTCCTCACCGTGGCAGGTGTAGCACTCGAAGTTGGTGAACCACTTCTCACCCTCCTCGATATCGAGGTGCTCGAGGGCCTCGGTCGCCTCTGCGCCGCGGTTTGACTCGTTGAAGGCGTACCAGGGCAGGATGATCGCCATCAGGATGGCGGCAAACACGGCCGCTCGCAGCACCCGTGTGGTGCGGTCGTTCTCCAACTCGTCGTCGGAAATGTACGGGGTTTGGTTGATCGGCGAAGGCTCGACCGATGCGTTGCGAGACCGGCGGCTGTTGAGGACCAGGTACCCCATCCACAGCAAAAGGACAACGATGGTCAGGATCAGGACGAACGAGCCGATGCCGAAGCTGCCGCCGGAGCCGACGACCTCTTCGTCTTCGGCGGCGGCCACGATGAGCGAGAACAGCTGGGGCATCAGCTCAGACACAGAAGGGGCCTACCGGGTACTGGGCGGTCTTGTTCTTCGAACGCGCGGTCTCGACGATGTCACCGGTGAGAATGATCAGATCCCCGGCGTCGTTCTCCTCGACGCCGAAGCGGTCGAGGTTTCTCGGGGCAGGCCCCGCCTCGTACTCGCCGTGGATGTTGTACTTCGAGCCGTGGCACGGGCACTCGAATCCCTGCGACGGGATGCAGGTCGGGACCCGGCACCCGAGGTGCACACACTTTTGCCACAACGCCATTACGGCGATGCCGTCGTCCTCGCCGCCCGCCACCACGAAGGGTGTCGACTCGAAGGAGGAGCCGGGCAGGTCGCTGAGAGCGAAGAGCGTGATCCATGACTGTGCGGACGGGATGAACTTCGGCACGACCGCCCCGGCGACCGAGATCTCCGCCTTGAGCTCGGCGAGGTTGCCGGCGTTGACCGGGCTGCCGAACCCACCCTTCAGCTTCGGCCAGATGAAGGCGATGCTGGCGATGGCGAACTGCAAGAGGAACAAGCCGACGACGGCGAGCAGCGCCCTGTTGAGGAACTTGCGCCTGGTCACCCCGTACTCGGTCTCGGTGATCACCGTTGGATCGGTGAACGGATCGGGCGCCGGCTCGTATGGCCCGGTGTCCTCGGGCGGCGCCTCGGTGATGGTGGCCACCGCACCGGCGTCGTCAGTCGCCGCGGCGTCCACCGCCGCCTCGGCGATCTGTGCTGCCTTCTTGGCCCGCGCCGCATCGGCAGCCTGCGCCCGCTTGTCCAGCTCTTCTGCGGTGACGGCCCCGGCCGTCGGCTCGCGGCGGGACGCCACAGCGAAGATCCCTGCGGCGGCCAGTACCCCGGCGACCAGGATCCCGATGATGAAGATGGTCGTAGCGTCCACTAGTTGAGTATCTCCAGCAGGTCGTCGAAGAAGATGCCGTCCTCCCACGGGAACACGAAGTTGAACCCCGGTCCCCGGAAGAACGACCCGAAGATGGTGAGGATCGCGGCGGCGACGATGAAGAAGGTGAAGATCATGATGGCGAGCTTCCGATCGCTCGGGCGCACCGACGGCGTCTTGTCGATGTAGGGGATGAACATGAGGATGATCACGCCGAAGGTGGGGATGAGCACGCCGGCGACCATCGGATCGAAGTAGGCGAGCAGCTCCTGCAACCCGAGGAAGTACCAGGGCGCCTTCGACGGGTTGGGCTGTTCGTTGAAGTTGGCGAACTCGAGCAGCGGCGCCTCGATGAAGATCGACATCGCAATCAGCACGACGCTGACGACCAGCAGGGCGACGAACTCGATGGCCAGCAGATGGGGCCATACGCTCACCTTGTCGGTCGGCTCGCGCTTGACCTGCTGGATCGCCCCAGCCTTGACGACGGTGAGCAATCGCTGGGTTCGGACACCTTCCGGGACCATCTGACCGGCCGGCGCTGTGGTCGTCAGCAGTGGAGCCGGTGCCGTTGCGACGGCGGTGCCCCCTCCGGTGGGCGCTCCGCCGGCGGTCGGGTCGGGGAGCCCGTCGGCCTTCGCCCTGGCGCGCGTCGCCCGCAACAGGATGTGCTCCGGCACGCCGGTCGAATCCGAGAGTGCCGCCATGTCCACGCCGCCGTTGCCCGCGGGCGCAGCCGCGGCTGGAGCCGCGGCTGCCGGCTCGGCGGTGGCCTCGGCTGCGGGCGGAGGGGCTTCCTCACCCTGCAGTTCGGCCATCACCTCTTCGACCGGCCGGCCCTCTGCCTTCGCTCGGGCTTCCGCAGAGCGGCGCTGGATATGTTCCGGTATTTCTGTCAACGCTTCTCCTTACAGCGGGCCGGACACGCCGCCGTCCTTGCGCACCCGCCAGAAGTGGACGGCCATGAACAGGACGATGATGAATGGAAGGAACAATACGTGGAGGACGTACCACCGCAGCAGGGTGTCCGCCGATACCTGCACCCCGCCGACCAGGGCAAAGCTCACCGAATCACCAAACACCGGCGCATACGTGCCCATCGTCATCCCCACCGTGAACGCCCACAGCGCCAGCTGATCCCAGGGGAGCAGGTAGCCGCTGAAGGAGAGCAGCAGGGTGAGGAGCAACAGGATGACGCCGACCAGCCAGTTGAACTCGCGGGGCGGCTTGTAGGCACCGTGGTAGAAGACCCTGGCCATGTGGAGGAACACCGTCAGCACCATGAGGTGTGCACCCCAGCGATGCATGTTTCGCACAAACTGGCCGAAGGCGACGTCGGTGGCCAGCGCCTGGATGTCGAAGTAAGCCTGCGGCGAGGTCGGCCGGTAGTAGAACATCAGGAAGATCCCGGTGATGGTCAGCACGACGAACAGGAAGAACGACATCCCGCCGAGGCAAAGCGTGTAGGAGAGGCGGACGCCGTGACGCTTCACCTTCACCGGGTGCAGGTGATAGAGCACGTTGTTCATCACCACATAGGAGCGGTTGCGCGGCGAGTCGGAATACCCCGCTCGGAACGGCGATCCCGGTCGGAAGATCGACGACCAAATCTGGCTCTCCTGGACGATGTTGCCCACGTCGGTGAGCACGCTGCCGAGGCTCCAGCCGCCGTCTCCGTTTTCGTCTGCCACCTACTGGTCTCCTATTTGTCGTAGCGCACGCCGTAGGCGTACCCGTTCTTGAAGTCGCGCTGGCCGGTGTCGAGCTCCCACGGCGCATCTTCGAACTCGGCTGCCCCAGCGGCGAGCGAACCGGAGAACTTGCCGAGGCTGATCACCCCGGTCGGGCACCGGTCGATGCACAGGGCACAGCGGGTGCACTCGTCCTCGTCGACGATGAACACGCCCTGGTTCTGCGGGTTCAGAGTGGGGTCGCTGACGTTGGCGCCCTCGGAGATGACATCGACCGAGAGGTAATGAATGCACTTCCACGGGCAGATGTCGACACACCCTTCACACAAGATGCATTCGGCCTGGTCGATGTGGAGGAACTGCTTGGGCTTGACTGCCGAGGTCAGGTAGTCACCCTCGACAGCGGCTAGCTGGTAGTCGTCGCGAAACGGCGGGGTCTCGAACCAAACGTCGCTCTTGGCCATCAGTGCTCCACCCGGATGGGGCGACCGTAATCCGAGATCTTCGTCGGCTTCGGATCGTCCTTCGTCCGGTGGTAGTTCTGCCACACCACCATGATGATGGCGATGATGACCACGTTCTGGGTGACGAAACCGGCGACGAGCATGTCCTTGAGCGTCTCGTAGGAGATCGAGACCTCGTTGCCGAGCACCAGCACCGGCGGGATCGTCAGGAAGATCTTCTGTGAGGTCCACTCGAGCGGTCCCTGAAACAGGGTCAGCATCTGGTTGGGGATCACGCCGAAGACGATGACCATGAGGCCGACAAAGAGGGCGGCCCCGAGCCCGGCCCTTGCCCACGTGAGTGTCCGGTCCCAAACGAAGGCGATGGTCGCACCCGCCAGCACCAAGACGGCGCCGTTGACGGCGATGAACTGAGCGGCCGTCGTCCAGAACCAGCCGCGGGGAACCAAGGCGTACGACTCGTTGCCGAGCTCGTCGATCGCAGGCAGCTCGGTGAGATGGACGGCCCACGAGAAGACCAGGACGGTGATGAGGCCGAGCGCGATCGTGCCCAGCCCTATGGCCAGCTTCAATGAATCGCTCAGCGCTGCTCCTCCTGGTCGAAGGCGATTCTATGCCGCCGATCCTTGCGGCGGAAACTCATTGGCCAAAAGAGTCATCAGTCGTGAGTCATCAGTCGCCGGACACGAGGCGCACGCGAATACGATCTAGCCTGTCCCTCCCGGACTGATGACTGAGGACTGAGGACCGACGACTCTCGACGGCTAGGCTTTCGCCCGCCGCGACCGAGCCGGGAAGCGACGAGCGTGGAGGGCAGCGGCAGGTGACCGCCGACATCGAAGCAACCGAGAACACCGACTCGATGTCGCCAGAAGACGATGATTCGGGCGGGACGGTCGTCACGGCCCACCTCGTCTGGGCGTCCATCTTCTTCGCCGCCTCGATCATCGGTGGCACGATCACCGCTCTGCAGCTTGCGATCCCGGGGTTCCTCGGCGACGTCGAGTGGCTGTCGTACGGGCGCCTCACCCCCATGGTCACCAGCACCTTCCTGTTCGGCTGGCTAACGCTCGGGCTCCTCGCCGGTGCGTACTACGTGCTCCCGAGGGTCGCCCGCCGGCCACTCACCTACGGGGCCACCTCCTATGGCTCGCTCGCTGCGATCACGATCGGGGTCATCGCAGGCACGGTCGGCATCGCCCTCGGACACGCCGAGGGCCGCCCCTACCTGGAGATGCCGCTTTATGCCGACATCTTCGTCATCATCGGCCTGGTCCTCGCCGCCGTCGCAGTAACCAGCAACGTGACGGCGAGCCGGGACCGGATGGTTCCCTCCCAGTGGTACCTGTTGGCGGCTACCTGGTGGGCCGTCCTCGCCTACATCATTGGCAACCTCCCCGCGCTCGATGGGTTCACCGGCTCGATTCAGACCGCCTTTTTCCGGGCATCGTTCACCGGGTTCTTCTTCGTGGCCGCCGGCGTCGGCATCATCTACTACCTGATCCCTCGCATCGTCGGAACCGATCCGATGGTGCCGTCGTCGCTCTCGGTGCTCGGGGTCTGGTCGCTGGCCGTCGTGTGGGGCGCTACCGCACCGGTGATGTATATCTACGGTCCCGGCCCGGGCTGGTACGAGACCCTCGGAGTCGCGTTTGCCATCGGCCTCTTCGTCCCGGTGTTGATCATCGTGGCCGACTTCTTCGTCGCCATGCGCGGCCAATGGGAGCTGGTCAAAGACAAGCGCGCGCTGTCATTCGTCCTGGCCGGTGCGTTCCTGTTGGTGCTCGTTCCGGTGCACACCCTGGTGCAGGCCTTGCGGACGTCGAGTGCGGTGGTGCAGTTCACCGAATGGATCCCGGCTGGTGACACGCTGGTCTACGCCGGTGCGCTGTCGATGTGGGTGTTTGCCATCGCCTATCAGGCGCGGGGCCGCCGATCGGCGAGTACCAGCAGCGCCGCCTGGCACCTGCGCTTCACAATGGTCGGCCTGTTCCTCATGCTGGCTGCGATGTGGATGGGCGGGGTGGCCACCGGCTTCACGTGGGCGGCCGGCGTCAACTCGGAGACGTTCTCGTCGTTTGGGGAGGGCTGGGTTGCAGTCAACGATGCGCTCGACCCCTACCTCACGATCCGTGCGTTCGGTGCCGCTGTCTACGCACTGGCGCAAATGCTGTTCCTCTTCGCCCTGCTCGGCGGCTCCGAGGAAGAGGTCGCGGTCACCCGGCTCGATGCCGAGCCGCTCGACCTGCAGATGTGGGGCGATGCGAAATCGCCGTCGTGGAACTCACTGCGGTACGGGGCGGTGCTTCTGTTCGCCGGTGCGTTCCTCGTCACCGTGTTTTTCCCCGCACTCGATCCCACGGTCCAGGATGGGACGATCCTTGCCGACCGGTCCCGGGTGTATCCGGAGGGCTCGGCTGAGGCGATCGGGCGCAGCGTTTATGTTGATCAAGGTTGCTACTACTGCCACACCCAGCAGGTGCGTGCGATCGTCCCCGATGTCGGGCTCGGGCCGGTGAGCGTGGCCGGCGACTACGTGCACGAGGCGCCTGCGCTGCTTGGTGTCGAGCGGCTCGGCGCCGACCTCATGCACATCGGCAGCCGCTCCACCAGCGCCGGGGTGCTGCAATCGCGGCTGGTCGACCCTCGTGGATCGCGCTCATGGTCGATCATGCCTTCCTACGGGTATCTGTCCGAGGCCGAGCTCGATGCCCTCGCCGCCTACCTGTTGTCGCTGAGGTGACCCGATGAGCTACGAACGAATTGAAGAGAGCACCGGCGTCCCTGCCGACATCCTCGAGCGCTCCGCGGAGGCTCGCGCCGAGGCCGACGGCAAGACCGACGCTCAGGTCGTCGGCGATTGGGTCGGCGAAGAAGCCCCGGAGGCGGCTCCGGCCGACGTGGGCACGGAGGCCAGCGAGACTGCTGCTGCGCCGGACACCTCAGGGCTCCCGCCGGTGGAGTCCCTCGCCGGAGAGGCGCTTGTGGCGGCGGCTGCCGAAGCCAAGGGAATCCCCTTGTCACTGGTCGAACGCTCGGCGTATGCCCGTGCAGACGCCGACGGTGTACCGGTCGAACACGTCATGCGGCAATGGGTGGTCGAAGCGGGCCTGGCCGCGTCGGGCAGCGCGGCGGCGGCACCGCCACCGGCGCCCGAGGAGGTCGCGCCGGCCCCTGCTCCGGCAGAGCCGGCCACCCCGGCAGAGCCGGCCACCCCGGCAGAGCCGGCCGGCCCCGTCGAGCCAGAGGAGCTCTCGGTCGAGGTTCTCGAGCCGGCCGAACCCATCGAAGCAGTGCCCGTCGAAGAGGACGAGGTCGTCGCGGCCAGAGGTGCCTACCCGACCTGGCTAGCAGCCGCGTTGGTGATCATCCCCCTGACCGCAGTGCTGTATGTCCTCGTGGTCCCCAACCAGCCCACCTGTGGCAGCGCCGGCCAGGTCGGAGTCGACCCGGCAACGGGTGAGCACGCAAACTGCGACGGATCAGAGTACGGACCGGGGGAGGCAAGCAACGTCCTCCTCGGCGCTGCCATCTACTCCGCATCGTGTGCGGTGTGCCATGGCGACGCAGGACAGGGCGCGGCAGGTCCCGCCCTCACCGGCGGCTCAGTCCTCGAGACTTTTCCGGAGGGGTCGTGTGACTCCCACATCGCGTGGGTGACGCTGGGGTCGATCGGCTGGCCGGAAGACACCTACGGAGCGCAGGACAAGCCGGTCCAGGGGGCCATGCCGCCCGCCGCGTTGAGACTGACCGAGGACGAGATCCGCCAGGTCGTCCTCTACGAACGCGTCGAGCTCGGCGGCCAGGACGAGGCCGCCGGCGAGGAAGACTGCGTGCTCCCCTCCGATGAAGAAGACGGCGGGGGAGAGGCCTAGCCTCAGGATCATGAGCCCTCAGGTCCTTGTCGTTGGTGGCGGGCCGTCCGGAGCGGCCGCCGCATACTGGCTTGCCGACAACGGCGTCGATGTCCTCCTGGTCGAGAAGAAGACCTATCCGCGTGACAAGGCGTGTGGTGACGGGCTGACGCCGCGGGCGGTTCGCCAGCTCGTCGACATGGGGTTTGAGTTCGGCGACGACGTCCACCGCATCCACGGGCTGCGCTCCTACGCCGGCGGGGTGATGCTTGAGATGCAGTGGCCGGAGCACTCGATCTATCCCAACTGGGGGGCGACGCTGCGCCGGTCTGAGCTCGATGGCCGGGTGACCGCCCTCGCCGAGACCCGCGGTGCAAAGGTCCTCCAGGGTGTCGAAGCCAAGGCGGTCGTCGACGACGGGGATCTCATAGCAGTCGATCTGCATGGAAACGGAGCAGACCCGGAACGCGTCACGCCCCAGTATGTCGTGATCGCCGACGGGTCCCTGTCCCGCTTCGGCCGCAGCCTCGGCACGCAGCGTCGGCGGGATTACCCGTTCGGGTTGGCCGTCCGGGGATATTGGGAGAGCCCAAACTCCGACGATGGGTATATCGAGAGCCAGCTCGACATCCGCGACGCCCAGGGTCGATCGATGCCGGGCTATGGATGGGTCTTCCCCCTCGGCGACGGCACGGTCAACGTCGGCGCTGGTCTGGTGTCGACGTTCAAGGGGTGGAAGGACGTAAATACCAGCAACGTGCTTGATGCCTATCTGGCCGGCCTGCCAGAGCACTGGAACATCGAGGGCGACCCGGTTGCGAAGCCTATCGGCGGCAAGTTGCCCATGGCCTTCTCGGTCGGACCGAAGTCGGGCCCCAACTGGGTGGTGGTCGGTGACGCCGCAGGGGCGGTCAATCCCTTCAACGGAGAGGGCATCGACTACGGCTACGAGACCGGTCGCCTTGCCGCGGGGATCATCGCCGAGGCGCTCGCCACCGATGACCCGGATGCCCTTGCCGCCTACGACCAAGCGCTGATCGACGAGTATGCCGAATACCAGCGGGTGGCGCGGATCTTCCTCGAGGCCATCGGGAACCCGGCGGTGATGCGCACGCTGGTGACGGTCGGCATGCGGTCCCAGACCCTGATGGAATGGGTGCTCAAGGTGATGGCCAACCTGCTCGAGCCCGAGGACAAGGGGATGGCCGAGAAGGTCTACGGCGCCGTCGAGGCGGCCGTCGACCTCCCCGGCATCCGCAACTACAAGAGCTGAGCGACGGTCGAATCGATCGCACGTGCATACGACCAGTTCCTCGCTGTGCGTATGCACGTGCGACGGTCGGGGGTCCGTACAGTGAGTGCATGTTGACGTCCGCGCGAGCCATTGGATCCCTGTTGGTGGCGGCGCCGATCGTGATCGTCATGGCGTTGTCGCAATTCCCTGGTTACGACGCCCGATCCGAGTTCTTTGCCGGCACGTATCGCAACATCGTCGAGGCCGGAGACGAATATCTCGTGTCCCTGTTCCTCTTCCTGGTCGTTGCGGCGATCCTGACCGCGTTGGCCTTCGCCCTCTGGCGATCAGAGTTGAGGGACGCCTCGTCGTATCTCTGGGTCGTTGTCGGCGGGCTGGCCCTCTCGGCTGCCGGGTTCGCCGTCACCGCACTCAGCGGGCTCCCCGTCTGGTGGTGGGCACGGCAGGTCAACGACGGGTCGCTGTCGGTCCTCGAAGCAGCCGACCGCTCGACCGGCCTGGCTTCATTCAGCCAGACGACGCTGCTCACGATCTCGTTCGGCGGCATGCTCATCGGCCTGAGCGCCCTCGGCGTCATCGCTGTGGTGCAGCGCTGGATCCCGCTCCTGGTGTTCTGGGGCACGGTCGGGCTCGCCGTGGCCGCCGTGATCTTCGCCCTCTTCGCCGATGGCCCCGCACTGTGGGTCGGGTTCGGTCTGCTGCCGATGCTGTGGTCATTTGTCTTCGGCCTCTATCTCTTGATCCGAGGCGAGTTCGCACCCTGAACCCAGGGCTCGCAGCTGCACAGACCTGCGCCCCGAGCCCTGGGTTCGTAACGCAGTGCCACTGATTCCGCATAGCGGTGGCCACCTAGACTCCGCGCCGAACATGGACGTCGCCGCGTATCTCCCCGTCGCCCTGATGACACTGCTCGGTCTTGGCTTTGCCGTGGCCGCGTTGTGGGTGTCTTCGAAGCTGGCGCCGAACAACCCGATCCCGGAGAAGATCGCCCCCTACGAGAGCGGCATCGTCCCGCTCCAAGAGCCGGCCCAGCGCTTCCCGGTGAAGTTCTACCTGGTCGCCATGCTGTTTGTGATCTTCGACGTCGAGATCGTCTTCCTGTTCGCCTGGGGAGTCCGAATGGACGAGTTCGGCTGGGCGGGAATCGCCGCCATCACCTTGTTCACCTTGTTACTCCTCGAAACCCTGGGCTACGTCTGGAAGCGCGGTGCCCTCGACTGGAACGTGCCGCGACGCGAACGCTACCGACGCGTCGTCACCGAAGAATCTCCGGTCGAGGAAGCTGCCTGATGCCCCGGTATCAAGTTTGCCTGCAGACAAGCATCAGGTTCGCCTGATGGCCGGAGAGGTCGACCACCCCGGTTTCCTGCTCACAACGGTCCAGAAGGGCGTCAACTGGACCCGCACCCGCTCGATGTGGCCGGCCACGTTCGGTCTCGCCTGCTGTGCGATCGAGATGATGGCCACCGGCGCCGCCCACAACGACATCGCCCGTTTCGGCATGGAGGTGTTCCGCGCCTCACCCCGCCAGGCCGACCTCATGATCGTCGCCGGGCGGGTGTCGCAGAAAATGGCCCCCGTGCTGCGCCAGATCTACGACCAGATGGCAGAGCCGAAGTGGGTGATCTCGATGGGCGCCTGCGCATCCACCGGAGGGATGTTCAACAACTACGCCCTCGTCCAG
>Ga0255057_10000400_pt1 | contig 24757 bp, 21 predicted proteins | sample Cases_109_6_MG_FD_189022 | JGI IMG/M metagenome (GOLD analysis project Ga0255057, IMG submission 189022) | Seawater microbial communities from Amundsen Gulf, Northwest Territories, Canada - Cases_109_6 | ecosystem: Environmental > Aquatic > Marine > Gulf | place: Canada: Northwest Territories... | reverse complement strand
TGGCGTGCTGATCCACCAGGTCCTGGGTGCGCTCAAGCCCGGCGACATCCCGGCCGCGGTCCGGATTGCCGCGATCGACACCCTGGTCGCGAACTACTTCCTGCCGGGCACGGTGATCCAGGCCGGTTATCCCATCGAGATGCGCTACGCCGGCCCGCGCGAGGCGCTGCTGCACGCGCTGTTCCGGCAGAACTTCGGCTGCTCGCATCTGGTCGTGGGCCGCGACCACGCCGGGGTCGGCGATTACTACGGGCCGTTCGACGCGCACCACATCTTCGACGAGATCCCGGAGGGCAGCCTCGAAACCCAGCCGCTCAAGATCGACATCACCTTCTACTGTCACACCTGCCACGGCATGGCGACCGGGCGCACCTGCCCGCACGGCGACGACAGCCGGCTGCATATCTCCGGGACTCGGTTACGCGAGATGTTCGCCAACCACGAACAAGTGCCGCTGGAGTTCAGCCGCCCCGAAGTGCTCGAGGTGCTTCAGGCCTACTACGATGGCCGGGACGGGAGTTGAGAGACGGCACGGGCGATCATGGGATATGTGAAAGTCGAAATGATTCATTGGAGAGAATAATGAAAGGTCAGATTCAGGTCCTGAAAACGACGGTCATCGGCGGCATCGTTTTTCTCGTACCCGTTATCATCATCGCCGCTATCATCGGTAAGGCGTTCGAGATTATGAAGACGGTGGCGCATCCGCTGTCCGCCCTGGTGCCCATCGACACGGTCGGCAAGATTGCGATCGTCAATCTGATTGCCATTTTATTGATCGTTCTGGTCTGTTTCCTGTCCGGGCATGCCGCGAGAACCAAGGCGGCCGCCAGGTTCGTTCGCGCCCTCGAATCCAAATTTCTGTCCCATATCCCGGTTTATGGCTTCGTCAAGGGAATGACCGCGAGTATCGCTGGCACCGAGCGCGGCGAGGAGATGACGCCGGTTCTCGTACGCCTCGACGACTATTCGCAGATCGCCTTCGAGATCGAGCGTCTCGAGGGAGGTGACGTCGCCGTGTATCTGCCCGGAGCCCCGAACCCTTGGTCCGGCGCCGTCTGCATCATGACCGAAGATCGTGTTCAGCCCATCGACGCCTCGATGGCGGCCGCGGTGCGGGCCATCAGCCATCTCGGGAAAGGATCCGGCGAATTGCTCCGGCATAAACCGCGGACCGGTTAGCCGCCGCGTCGCGGCATCCTTGGGCGCGAAGACGAGGCCGGCAGGTTGTTAGGGACCGCGAATTCGACCCGATTCATGACGGTCCCTCCCCTTCGGATTTCATACGCCGACCAATAAAATGACTCCGCTGGCCCCGCCCCCGGGGCACTTGGCCCCATGGATAAATCGAAACTGGCCGGCGAATCGGGCAGTTCTCCATTGATTTTCCCGGCCAAGCGCGCGAAAAATGACCAAATGGCCTTCCAGTCGCGGGCCGATCCCCAAAATCACGCCATCGGACGGCTGCCAGGGGGGCGCAGTCCCTTTGGCGGTGGGACGGTCGTATGATTTTCACGAGTTTGGATGTCTCCCGGAAAATGTCAGAATAAGTGGCTAACATTGGGGAAATTTGATGTTTATCAGCAATCCCTTCGCCGAGCTTTCGGCTTTCATACCGCCCATCATCATCCAGACCTACGTCGTCGTCATGATCCTCATGGTCGCGGGTGGCACGCTGTTCGACATAATTCACAAGAAGAGCGCCGCGTACTTCTTCCGCGCCTGGCGGAATTCGAAGAGTAAGGCGACGCGGCAGCTCGGTGGCGGGGAGATGACGTTCTTGGCGATCCGGACCGCCGTGGTGGAGGTCCTGACGTCCGGCGAGTTCTGCAAGGTGAGGCGCAGGATCGCGCACCTTCTCACGTTTTACGGCTTCCTGGCGTACATCATAACAACCGTCGTCATGGTGTTCTCGTACCCGACTCCCGCCACGCCGGCGCCCGCCATCCTGCCGGTGCTGTGGAACATCGGGGCCCTGATGATTCTCGGCGGCGGTTACTGGTTCTGGTTCTTCCTCAGGGTCGACGTCGCCCACGAGGGCAAATCGCCGTTCCGCCTGATGCGCGCCGACCTGTTCGTCGTCTCGCTTCTGGTGAGCGTGACGCTGGGCCTGTTATGGGAGCTGGTGCAGGCGACCGGCAACAGCGCGTGGACCAACGTGTTCCTGGCTCTATACATCCTCTCCACGACGGTGCTCTTCGTGTCGGTTCCGTGGTCCAAGTTCTCTCATATGTTCTACAAGCCCGCAGCGGCCTTCCAAAAAAGGGTGGAGGAAGCGAACGGTTCGAGCAACCTGCCAGCCCCCGCCGGAAGCCCCAGAGGAGAAATGTAACTCATGCCTACGTTTGTCTATATGACGCGTTGCGACGGCTGCGGCGAGTGCGTGGATATCTGCCCGTCCGACATCATGCATATCGACCCCGTCACGAGGCGTGCCTACAACATCGAGCCCAATATGTGCTGGGAATGCTACTCCTGCGTGAAGGCGTGTCCGCAGCACGCGATCGACTGCCGCGGTTATGCCGACTTCGCCCCCATGGGCCACAGCGTCCGGGTGCGCAGGGAGGAGGAGAAGGGAACCATCTCCTGGAAAATCAAGTTCCGGGACGGGCGCGAGAAGAACTTTCTTTCCCCGATCAGAACCACGCCCTGGGGTTCGATCAAGTCACCGTCCGATTACGAGGTGCCCAGCCCGGATGCCCTGAAGGCCCAGGAACTCGCGCACGAACCCGAGGCGCTCCACATCGAGGCGCTGCCCACGCTGCCTCCGCGGGATAACTAGGAAAGCTTTATTTCATGGGTCTGTTCACATCCAGAAAAACGGTGTTCGTAGATTCCGATGTCCTCGTCATCGGCGGCGGCTTCGGCGGATGCGGGGCCGCGTACGAATCCAGGTATTGGGGGCGCGACCTAAAGGTCGTCGTCGTCGAGAAGGCGAACATCGAGCGCAGCGGCGCCGTCGCTCAAGGCCTGTATGCGATCAACTGCTACATGGGCATGCAGTGGGGCGAGAACCAGCCCGAGGACCATGTCCGCTACGCGCGGAACGACCTCATGGGTCTGGTGCGGGAAGATCTGGGCTACGACATCGCGCGGCATGTCGACTCCTCGGTGCACAAGTTCGAGGAGTGGGGCCTGCCGATCATGAAGGACGAGGAGACCGGCAGGTACAAGCGCGAAGGCAAATGGCAGATCATGATCCACGGCGAGAGCTACAAGCCGATCATCGCCGAGGCCGCCCGCAAGGCCGCCACCGAGGTCTACAACAGGATCATGGTGACCCACCTGCTGATGGACAAGACGCGGCCCAACAGGGTCGCCGGGGCCGTTGGCTTCAGCGTCCGTGACGGAAATTTCTACGTGTTCCGGTCCAAGGCGGTCATCGTAGCCGCCGGTGGCGCGTCGCACATCTTCAAGCCCCACTCGGTCGGCGAAGGCATGGGGCGGACCTGGTATGCCCCGTGGAGCAGCGCCTCCGCCTACGCGCTACCGATCCAAGTCGGCGCCAAGATGACCCAGATGGAAAACCGGATCGTCCTGACCAGATTCAAGGACGGCTATGGTCCGGTCGGCGCCTACTTCCTGCATCTCAAGACTTACACCGAAAACGCCTATGGGGATAATTACGAGGCCACCTGGTACCAATCGATCAAGGACCTGGTCGGCGATTACGTAGAGCATCAGCCGGTGCCGACCTGCCTGCGGAACCACGCCTTTCTACAAGAGGTCAAGGCCGGCCGGGGGCCCATCCGCATGGTGACCAAGGAGGCCTTCGCCGACCCGCATAAGGAGACGGTCGGCTGGGAGAACTTCCTGGGCATGACCATCGGGCAGGCGGTCGTCTGGGCGTCGCAGAACATCGATCCCAAGGAAACCAATCCCGAGCTGGTCATGTCCGAGCCTTACGTCATGGGCTCTCACGCCACCTGTTCCGGCGCCTGGGCGAGCGGTCCGGAGGACTACGCGCCGGCGGACTACCAGTGGGGTTACAACCGGATGATGACCGTCGATGGACTCTTCGGCGCCGGCGACACCATCGGCGGCACCGCTCACAAGTTTTCGTCGGGGTCCTTCACCGAAGGCCGGATCGCCGGCAAGGCGGCGGTCAGATACGTCACCGACCTGGGCAACGACCAGCCCGAGGTCGATGAGGCGGAGTACGAAAATCTCAAGACGGTCGTCTACCAGCCCATGGAGAACTATGCGATCGGCCGCAACGAGATCGTCGCCGGGACCGTATCGCCGAGCTACCTCTTGCCGATCCAGGGCCTTCAGCGTCTCGAGAAGATCATGGACGAATACGTCGGTGGCATCAGCAGTAACTACCTGACCAACGAACCGATGCTCACCCGCGGGCTGGAATTGCTGAGCATGTTGAAGGAAGACCTCCCCCATCTCGGGGCCGAAGACCTTCACCAGCTTATGAGGGCGTGGGAGCTTCAGCACCGGGTCTTGGCCTCGGAGTGTGTGACGCAGCACACGATGTTCAGGAAAGAAACGCGGTGGCCGGGGTATTACTATCGGGCCGATCATCCGAAGCTGGACGACACCGATTGGCATTGCTTCACCTTATCCCGCTACGATTCGGAATCCGGGGAATGGGCCATGGAGAAGGCGCCGGTACACCACATTATCGACTAGACGGGGTTCGCCGGACGCTCGAACCCCTCACGCCGGTCGATCCAAAGCACATAGAACGCGGCAACCAGCGCCGTCAGAGACGAAAACAGCATCATGCCCAGGAGCGTATAGGCCCCGTTCGCCTGGGTCAGGATCGCGCCGGCGATCGAGGTCAGCACCGCACCGGCACCGACCGTCAGCGCTCCCGCCAGCCCCGCGGCGCTGCCGGCCAGCTTGGGCCGCACCGACATCGCGCCGACACTGCAGCTCGGCATGGTCAACCCATTACCCAGGCCGACAAACACCGTCGCGCCAAACAGCGACATCACATTCACATACCCGGCCAGAACCAGGACCAGTCCCCCCAAAAGCCCGGCGCACGCGACAATTCTTCCAACGATCATCATCGTGGTCAGCGGATACTGTTTTGCGTAGCGGCCAGAGAGGAAACTACCCAGCCCAAAACCCGCCGTGATGGTTCCCATGTAGAACCCGAGCACCATCGGTGAGAGCCCTAGCATCGCGACCGCCACCAACGGTGCACCGGCCAGAAATACATAAAACGACCCCGTCGAAAACGCCATGCACAGCGCATAGCCCCAGTACCGCCGCGACCGGAGTAGCTCCGGATAGGTCTGAAATTGTTTCGCAAAGGTTTCCGATGGGGTCTTGTTGGTCTCGCCCAGATCGACCCAGCACAGGCCGAGTGCCGCCACGCCAAAGCCGGTAAAGACCACAAAACTCGCTCGCCAGCCAAAGACTTCATCCAGCGCGCCGCCGAGCATCGGCCCCAGCATCGGTGCAACCGCCATTGCCATGCTGACATAGCCAATCAGGCTTGCTGCTTCCTGCGGCGGCGCCATGTCGCGGATCACGGCAAGCGACAGGGCCCATCCGGCGATTACCGCGCCTTGAAGCACCCGAAAAGCCAAGAACACCCAGATGCTTGTGGTCAGGGCACAGACCAGCGATGCGAGCGTGAAAATCACCAGCCCCACCAGCAGCACCGGCCGCCGCCCGAAACGGTCCGACAATGGCCCCATGATGACCTGCAGAACTGCGGTGATTGCCAGGTAACCCGCAATCGACAGGCTGACCAGTGAGTAGTCGGTTTGGAACTCGGCCGCCATATTCGACAGCGAGGGGAGAAACATATTCAGCGACAGAACCGACAGCCCGGTAAGCAGAATCAGCGTCACCATTCTTGGCGGAGAGGCGGCGGAACGAAACATAGGGACCTTTCATTCCGGGAGCGCCCGGCAACGATGCACCAGAATTACCTCACAGGTTCCGCAAACGGAAGGCGCCGCTCGAAGCGCCCCACAGGCCGAACCCGCCTATTGCAGCTTGTTATCCTGGCGCAGCGTGAACCAGGCGCTGACGCCACCGGCGACGGCTTCATAGTCGCCCTTCGGCAGGCCATGGACAGCGAGCGACACATTGTGCTCGAAGGGAACCAGCGCCAGGGTGCAGAGCGCGCCGGCTGGGCGCTCGGTCGTGATTTCGATATCAAACTTGTTGGCCAGGGGGCCGCGCGCGGTGACGCCGGAGATCTTGGTACAGCCGTCGCTCAGGTAACCGTGCAGGACGGCAAAAACTTGCACGGGAAACGATGCGGCGATCAGAAATTCGATGCTCTCGACCGTGGCGCGCCCGCCGGCGGCCCAAGCCGGACCCGCGGCAAATAGAAGCATGAACAATGACGCTGCCATGGGTTTCATGATTTCTTCTCCTCCGACAAGAGCCTGCGCGTCACAAAACCGGACGTTCCTTATACTCCCTAGCGCCCCATCGCGCGCAAGAAGGCGTCGGCACGGGCCTGCTCTTCGGGTCCGTAATCGGCCCTGTGAGCTTCGAGGTAGTCGGCCAGCCTCAGGAACATGCCTTCGGTCTCGGGCCGGTCGCTGTGAACCCAGTCGTAACCCATGCGGCCGTTCAACTCAGTCTCCGCCTTGCCGCTTACGATGATCTCGGCGAGCGCCGGCAGGGTTTCCTCGGCATGGCCGGCGCGGATCAACACGCCGCTCGCCAGGTAAGAGACCAGGGCGCGCTCGTCGGACAGCAGCAGCCGGGCGAGTTGGACCGATCGTTCCTCGGGTAGGCGGCGGAATAGGCGCCCGATAGCAGCGTCATCCCCCCGTAACAACAGGCGATCCGCCTCGCGTTTGTCCGCCGCCCGATAGCGCCCGGCGTCCGCCGCCAGCGCCGCGACCGCGGCCTCCACGCCAGAGCCGGCCAAGGCGTGCCGGGCCGCCGCCTTGACCCGGTCGTCGCTGGACTGCAGGAGCGCGGTCAAGGCAGGCGCGGCGGGCGCCGCCGCAGGCCCCAGCGTGGCCAGAGCCTCGGCCGCGGCAATCTGTATGTCGCGATCGCGGTCCTCGAGCAGGACGACCAGCCGTGGGACCGCATCCTCGGCGGCCGGAGCGCCGATACGCCCCAACGCCTTCGCGGCCAGGATCCGGGTGTATTTTTCCCGCGCGTTCAGCGCCGCGATCAACTCCGGCACGGCCTCGCCGGCCGCTAGGCGGCCCAGCGCCGCGGCCGCCAAACCACGATTCGGGCTCAACGGGTCCGCCAGCACGGCGCGCAGCGCGGCGACGGCGGATGGCTGGCCCACGCCGAGCGCCCCCACGGCCTGGACGATATTGGCGCCGTCGCGCCGATCGGTCATGTGCGGCAGCAGATCCGGCAGCGCGCGCGCCGCCGGTTCGCCGATTTCGCGCAAGGCATTGGCGGCGGCACCGGGGCTCTTGCCGTCTCTCAAGAGCTCGATCAAGACATCGACCGCCCGCTCGGGCGGCGCGGCGCGGACCAATTCCGTGATCGCGAAGCCGCGGATCTGGTCGTTGTCCCGGTGGAGGTCCGCGATAATTTCCTCGAGGGGCCCCGGCGGCGGTGCCAGGGCCGCGCTGGCCGCCGCGGCATCGGTAATGCCCATGGCGGCGAGGGTACGTTCGAGCAGCGAACGCAGCTCGGCGCCGGCGCGCGGATCGGCATAAGCTCTGAGCAGCGTCGGCGCCGTGCGCCGCGCCTCCGGACCGAGCACGAGGAGCGGCAGGACCGAAGCCTCGATCAGCTTTTCGGCCAGGTTGTGCCGGCGGAGCTGCTGGCGAATCGAAAAGTCGTGCCATTCGATGGCTGCGGCAATATCCGCCGAACTCGCCTTGTTGCGCCAGTCTTCGAGCCTGCGCAGGTCATCGGCATAGCGCACCGCATCGGCCTCGGGCGTGCCGATCGCCATGAGAGCCCCGCCGATGGCGAAATGGAGCCACTCCAGGCGCCGGTCCTGATCTTCCAAGATGGCGGTCAGGGCCGGAACCGCGGCCTCGGCGGGCACCGCGATGTCGCGCAGGACCTCGATCAGGGCGATGCGCTGCTGCAGCACGCCGTTGTCGTAGCGGTGCGGTTTTTCCAGCTCCGTGACGATCAAGGGCACGACCGAGTCGGGACTTTTCTTGCCCCGGCCAACGAGCCGCCTATGCGCCTCCATGCGCTTGACGAGATCGCCGCTCAATCCGGTGTTGTCGATGACGGTCGCAATCAGAGTTTCCGCGGACTGGCCGAGCGCCGGGGAAGCGGCGATCAGGGTGCCGAATAAGGCAACGAACGCCAGGGCCGGGAATCCGGCCGCAAACCTGTATGCCGACAAAGCCATGATGGAGCTACCGCCTGATGAAATCCAATGGACCGGCCTCTCCCGGACAATCCACAACAACGGGACAACTGGGACGCCAGTCTACCAATTTCGGGTAAACAAAAATCTACTCGCGGGCGTCCCGCAGGGCGTCGCCCTGATCGCCCCGCCCCCCCGCCACCTGGTTCAGTTGGCGTAGGTCTCGCGGATGATGTAGCGCCCGTCCTCCCGGCCGGCGAAGAAGTCACCGACTTGGGGGTGCGACACCGGTGCGCCACTCTCGTCCATCAGCAAGTTCTGCTCGGAGACGTAGGCGATATAGTTGGACTCGTCGTTCTCGGCTAGCAGGTGGTAGAAGGGCTGGTCCTTGCGCGGCCGCGCTTGTTCGGGAATCGCCTGCCACCATTCCTCGGTGTTGGCGAATTCCGGGTCGACGTCGAAAATTACCCCGCGGAACGCATAAACGCGGTGGCGAACGACGTCGCCGATCTGGAACCTGGCGATTTTGATGGTCATACCGGTATTCTAACACGAACCAGCGGCGACAACCACAACGCCCCGACTCAAGCCCCGCGCCCTAGCCCCCCGCCGCCAGGATCGCCGCGAGGCCGGCGTTGTAGTCCGGGTAGGCGAGGGTGACGCCGAGCTCTTCTTTGATGCGGCGGTTGGAGACCCGCTTGTTGTCGCGGTAGAAGCTGCGCGCCATGGGGCTGAGATCGGCCGCCTCGAAGGGTACCAACGGCGGCGGCACCAGGCCGAGGAGCGCACAGGCCCGGGCCACCACTTCGGCCGGCGGCGCGGCCAGGTCGTCGCAGAGGTTGTAGGCGCGGCCCGGATCGGGCCGGGCGATCGAGGCCTCCAGCACGGTCGCGATGTCATCGACGTGAATGCGGCTGAACGCTTGGCCCGGCTTATCGATGCGCTTGGCGGTGCCGGCGCGCGCCGGGCCGAGGGCGCTGCGCCCGGGGCCGTAGATCCCGGCCAGGCGGAAGATGTGGACCGGCAGGCCGTGGCTCTGCCGAAGCTTCAGCCAGGCGCGCTCGGCGGCCACCCGGTGCGTCGCGCGCGGGCTGGTCGGTTCCAGAGCCGAGTCCTCGTCGACCCAACCCCCGGCCCGGTCGCCATAGACCCCGGTGGTCGAAAGATAACCGGCCCAGGCGAGGTCCGCGCAGGCCGCGATGTCGGGCCCGTGCCGATCCAGGACCGGGTCGCCGGCCGCGTCCGGCGGTATGCTGGCGAGCAGGTGCGTGGTCCCGGCCAGTGCCACCGCCGGCGCGCTCAGCGGCCGATCGCGGTCGAACAGCGAGACCTCGAAGCCCTCGGCCCGGAGCGCGGCCGCGGCTTCCGGGTTCCGGCTGGTCCCGGCGACCCGCCAGCCGCGCGCGCTCAGCCGCCGGGCGAAAACCCGGGCGCTGTAGCCGAGGCCGAAGATGAAAAGCCGGGGCACGGGATCGCTCGTCATGACAGATTTTGGATTCGGTTCGCCGACCAGGGTGCCGGGCGCTTGCGCGCCCGCGCGGGAGCGGTGAATCTAGGTGGACACCGGCCCAGGAACAAGCGCGCAGGAGCCCGAGTTTTTCCGATGACCCACGCAAGACCGCTGCTCGCCGCCGTTGCCGCCCTCGGCCTCGCGCCCTTGCTTGCCGGTTCTACGGGTGCCCAGGAAAGCACGGCCGACCAAGAGCGCGCCTACCGGGACTGTATGATCCTGGCCCGCGACGCGCCCGCGGACGGCTTGGAGAGCGCGATGTCCTGGGCCGCGCGCGACGGCGGCGACGGCGCCCGGCACTGCGCCGCCGTGGCGCTGATCGAGCTCGGCCAGTACCGCGAGGCAGCCCAGCGCCTGGAGCGCCTGGCCGCCGACCTGCGCGACCCCGACCTGCGCGAAACCGAAAACACGGTGCTCAGCCTTGGCGTCCTGGTCCAGGCCGGGCAAGCCTGGATTCTGGCGGGCGATACCACGCGCGCCCACGCGGTGCAGTCCGCCGCGCTGGACATCGCCCCCGACAACGTCGAGCTGCTGCTCGACCGCGCCATCACGCGCGCCACCGCCAAGAATTACCGGGCGGCGGTCGACGACCTTACCCGGGCACTCGATCTGGCGCCGGGCCGGCCCGAGGTGCTGGTGCTGCGCGCCAGCGCCTACCGCACCCTCGACGCGCTAGATCTGGCCCAGGCGGACATCAGACTCGCGCTGACCCGCGCGCCCGACAATCCGGACGCGCTCTTGGAACGCGGGATGCTGCGGCGGCTGGCCGGCGATGCGGCCGGCGCGCGCGGTGATTGGCTCCGGGTCATCGACCTGGCCGAGGGCACCCCGACCGCCGAAGCGGCCCGCGCCAACCTGGCAAGACTCGACGTAAAGGCCGAGTGAGGCGCGCCTCAGAAATCCGGATCGGCGTAGTGCTTGGGCGGCATCAGGCCGGGCACCAGGTCGGCCAGGACCGGGCGCAGGCTGGGGCGCGACTTGATGCGCGCGTACCAGTCCTTGGCGCCCGCGTGCTCGTCCCAGGGCACGTCGTCCAGGTAGTCGATGGCCGAGACCTGGGCCGCCGCCGCCGCATCGGCGAGCGAGAAGGCGTCGCCGGCCAGCCAGCGGCGCCGGTCGCAGAGCCAGCCGATGTAGTCCAGGTGGTAGTGGATGTTCCGCAACCCGGCGCGTATTGCCGAGGTGTTCGGCTCGCCCAGGCCGAGGAAGCGCTTCATGACCTTTTCCCCGATCAGATTGGCACTCACCTCATCGCGGAACTTGACCGCGAACCACTGCAGCAGGCGCCGGGTCTCGGCGCGGTCGAGCGCGCTGACGCCGATGAGCGGCGGCGCCGGATAGGCCTCGTCGAGATACTCGGCGGCGACCGCGGCACCGGAGATCGAGGTGCCGTCCTCCTCGATCAGCACCGGCACCTCGCCGGCCGGATTGATCCTCAGGAAATCCTCGCGCCGCTCCCAGACCCGTTCGGTCTTGAGCGAGACCTCGAGCTTCTTTTCGCCGAGCATAATACGAACCAGGCGGCAGCCGGGATCGAGCGGCAAATGATAGAGCGTGCGCATACGGATGGACTATAACGCCCGCGAGGCCACCGTGAACAGCGTCGCGACGCTTGAAGATCGAACCAATTAGGCGCTTTTCGGCCTCAGGCCCGTTTCTCTTCCTCGGCTTCGGCGTGGAGCGGATGCTTGAGGCTTTCGAGCATTTCCTTGGGCACGATTTGCCAGAAATGGTGCTTTTCGTGGCGCCAGTCGATCAGTAGCTGCTCGGCGAAGCGCGATTGGGTCTCGCGCGCGTGCTCGGCAATCAGGTCACGCAGCACGCCTTCCCAATGCGCGGTCTCGACGCGTTGATAGATCACCGTGTCGGGGTTGATGCGGTCGGGCAACGCGCCTTCCGGATCGTGCAGGAAGGCCATGCCGCCGGTCATGCCGGCCGCAAAGTTGGAGCCGACCGGCCCCAGGATCACCACCACGCCGCCGGTCATGTACTCGCAGCCGTTGGAGCCGCAGCCCTCGACAACGGCCACGGCATCGGAATTGCGCACGCAGAACCGCTCGCCCGCCTGGCCGGCGGCGAACAGGCGCCCGGCGGTGGCGCCGTAGAGCACGGTGTTGCCGATGATCGTGTTCTGGTTCGTGACCAGCGGGCTCGAGGCCAAGGGGCGGACCACGATGGTGGCGCCCGAGAGGCCCTTGCCGACGTAGTCGTTGGCGTCGCCGAACACTTCGAGCTTGAGGCCCTGCACCGCGAAAGCGCCAAGCGACTGCCCGGCCGAACCGCGCAGGCGTACGGTGATATGGCCCGGCTTGAGCCCGGCCATGCCGAAGCGCCGGGTGATCTTGGACGACAGCTTGGTGCCGATCGCGCGCTGGGTGTTGCGGATCGTGTACTGGAGTTGCATCTTCTCGCCGACATCGAACAGCGGCTGGGCGTCGTGGATGATCTGGGCGTCGAGGGTCTCGGGCACTTCATTGCGGCCCTCGAGCGTGCAGTGGACCGGGCGATCGCCGGAATCGGCGCGCGCCAGAAGCGGGTTGAGATCGAGGTCGTCGAGATGGGCGGCGCCGCGGCTGACCTGCATCAGTAAATCGGTGCGCCCGACGATCTCGTCGAGGCTGCGCGCGCCGAGCGAGGCCAGAATTTCACGCACCTCCTCGGCCATGAAGCTGAACAGGTTGACCACCTTCTCCGGCGTGCCGGTGAACTTCTCGCGCAACTCCGGTTTTTGCGTGCAGACGCCGACCGGGCAGGTGTTGGAGTGGCACTGGCGCACCATGATGCAGCCCATGGCGATCAGCGAGGCGGTGCCGACGCCGAACTCCTCGGCGCCGAGCAGGGCGGCAATCACGACGTCGCGGCCGGTGCGGACGCCGCCGTCGGTACGCAGCCGCACGTTCTCGCGCAGGTGGTTGACGGTCAGCACCTGATGGACCTCGGAGAGGCCCATCTCCCAGGGCACGCCGGCATACTTGATCGAAGTTTGCGGGCTGGCGCCGGTGCCGCCCGAGTTGCCGGAGATCAGGATCACGTCGGCCTTGGCCTTGGCGACCCCGGCGGCGATGGTGCCGATGCCCGAACGCGCCACCAGCTTGACGCAAACCTTGGCCTCCGGGTTGATCTGCTTGAGGTCGTAGATCAGCTGCGCCAAATCCTCGATGGAATAGATGTCGTGGTGCGGCGGCGGCGATATCAACATCACCCCGGGCGTCGAGTGGCGCAGACGCGCGATCATCTCGGTGACCTTGAAGCCGGGCAACTGGCCGCCCTCGCCGGGCTTGGCGCCCTGGGCGACCTTGATCTCCAACTCGCGGCATTTGTTGAGGTATTCGGCTGTGACCCCGAAACGGCCCGAGGCGACCTGCTTGATCGCCGAATTCTCGTTATCGCCGTTGGCGCGCGGCACGTAGCGTTCCGGGTCCTCGCCGCCCTCGCCGGAATCCGACTTGGCGCCGATCCGGTTCATGGCAATGTTGAGGGTGCCGTGAGCCTCGGGGCCGAGCGCGCCGAGCGACATGCCCGGGGTGATGAAACGCTTGCGGATCTCGGTGATCGATTCGACCTCCTCGATCGGCACCGGGACGATGCCTTCGCTCTTGAAGCCGAGCAGGTCGCGCAGGTGGGTTGGCGCCGCACCCGGCGCGCCGGCGCCGGCGATTTTGTAGATCGTCTGGGTGAACAGCCGGTAGGTCGAGTAGGAGTCGGTCGCCACCGCCCGTTGCAGGGTGTGGATCAACCCGGCCTCCCAGGAATGGTGCTCGCCGCCCTGGCGATAGCGGTAGAAGCCGCCGACCGGCAGCGCGACGAAGTCCGAACTCCAGGCCCGGGCGTGCAGGTCGAGCAGTTTCCGCTGGATGCCGGTCAGGCCGATCCCGGAGATGCGGCTCGGCATGCCGGGGAAGTACTCGTCGACCAGTGTGCGCGACAGGCCAAGCGCCTCGAAATTGTAACCGCCGCGGTAGGACGACAGGACCGAGATACCCATCTTGGACATGACCTTGAGCAGGCCGTCGTCGATCGCCTTCTTGTAGGCTCGGATGCAATCCTCCAGGGGGACCTCGCCGAACAGCCCGCGGCGCCGGCGGTCGGCGATGGATTCCTGGGCCAGGTAGGCGTTCACCGTGGTCGCGCCGACGCCGATCAAGACCGCGAAGTAGTGCACGTCCAGGCACTCGCCGCTACGCAAGTTGATCGAAGCGAAAGTCCTCAGGTTCTGGCGCATCAGATGGGAGTGCACCGCGCCGGTGGCCAGGATCATGGGGATCGGCGCGCGGTTTTCGTCCATGTTCTCGTCGGTCAATACCAGGTGCTCGCAGCCCTGGCGCACCGCCATCTCCGCCTCGTGGCGGATGCGCTCGAGGGCGTCGCGCAGCGCATGCTCGGCGGGGCCCGGCTCGGCCTCCGAATCGTCACCAGTCTCGCTCGTGGTCTCAAAGGTGCAATCGATAGCGGCCGCGGTTTCGCCCATGTAAGTCTGCATTGCCGCGAACTCGGCGTTGGAAAGCACCGGCGAATCCAGCAGCAGCATGCGGCATTGGGCCTCGTCCTCGGCCAGGACGTTGCCCAGGTTGCCGAGCCGGGTTTTAAGCGTCATGACCCGGCGCTCGCGCAGTGAATCGATCGGCGGGTTGGTGACCTGGCTGAAGTTCTGGCGATAGAAGTGGTGCAAGCCGCGGTAATGATCGGAGAGCACCGCAAGCGGCGTGTCGTCGCCCATGGAGCCGATCGGCTCCTTGGCGTCCTCGACCATGGGATGGAGAATCAGCTCCAGGTCCTCCATGGTCATGCCGAAGGTGAGCTGGCGGCGGCGCAGCTCGTCGCGTTCGTAGAAGCTCGGTTCGCCGTGATCGGGCCGGATCAGGTCGTCGATCTGGGTGGTATGGCGGATCCACTGGCCGAAGGGGCGCTCGGCGGCCATGCGGTCCTTGATTTCGGCGTCGTGGTAGAGTTTGCCTTCTTCCAGGTCGACGGCGATCATCTGGCCGGGCCCGAGGCGGCCCTTCTCCACGATCTGGCCCTCGTCCAGACGCACCATGCCGGTTTCCGAGCCGGCGAACAGCAGCCCATCGCGAGTGATCGTGTAGCGCAACGGTCTGAGGCCGTTGCGGTCCATGCCGGCGATCGCCCAGCGCCCGCCGTAGGCGCAGATCGCCGCCGGACCGTCCCAGGGTTCCATGACCGCGTTGCAGTAGTTGTAAAGGTCCTTGTGGGCCTCGGGGATCGGGCTGTCGTCGCGCCAGGCCTCGGGAATCATCAAGGTCTTGGCCATGGGCAGGTCGCGGCCCGAGCGCACCATGAGCTCGCACACCGCATCGAGCGCCGCCGAGTCCGAGGCGCCCGGCTGCACCACCGGCTTGAGGTCCTCCATGGTGTCCTCGAAAGCGGGCGCGGCGAGCCGGCATTCGTGCGCCTTCATCCAGTTGACGTTGCCCTGCAGGGTGTTGATCTCGCCGTTGTGGGCGAGCACCCGGAACGGCTGCGCCAGGCGCCAGGTCGGAAAGGTGTTGGTCGAGTAGCGTTGATGAAATATCGCGAAACTCGAAGCGAAGCGCTCGTCGAGCAGGTCCGGATAAAACGCCGACAGCTGTTCGGCCAAGAACATTCCTTTGTAGATGACCGAGCGGCACGACAGCGAGCAGATGTAGAAGTCCTGGATCGACTCGGCCTCGGCGGCGCGCTCGATGCGCCGGCGGATCACGTAGAGGTCGATCTCGAATTGCCGATTGCTGCTGCCGAGCGTGTTGGCGATCATGATCTGTTCGATCTCGGGGCGCGCGTGCTCGGCCTTCTCGCCGATCACCTCGGTGTTGACCGGCACTTGGCGCCAGCCGTAAATCGTGTAGCCGAAATTCAGAATCTCGCGCTCGACCAGAACCCGGCAGCGTTCCTGGGCGGCGAGGTCGGTGCGCGGCAGGAAAATCATGCCCACCGCGATCCGGCCCAGGTCCGGGGCATGGCCGGTACGCGCCACGTGTTCGCGGAAGAAGTTCTGCGGGATCTCGACGTGCATGCCGGCGCCGTCGCCGGTCATGCCGTCGGCGTCGACCGCGCCGCGGTGCCAGACCGCCTTGAGCGCGGCGATACCGGCCTCGACCACTTCGCGCCGCGGCTTGCCGTCGATCGAGGCGACCAGGCCGACGCCACAGGCGTCGTGCTCGTCGCGCGGGTCGTAGAGCCCTTGGCGTGCGAGCCGCGCGAGCGCGGCACGGCGGGCGGTTTCATCGGTCATATCGCTCACCTCAATCTGGCTCGTTATGCCACGGCCCGGGGCGTGGACGTGGCGCCGGCGGACAGCTCGGCCTGGATGTAGCGATCGATCTGCTCGGCCGCGTCGCGCCCATCGCGGATCGCCCAGACAACCAGCGAGGCGCCGCGCACGATATCGCCGGCGGCGAATACGCCCGCCATGCCGCTCATCATGCTGCGATGGTCGATCTTGATGGTGCCCCAGCGGGTCAGGGTCAGCTCGCCGGTGCCGAACATGCCCGGCAGGTCGTCGGGATCGAAGCCGAGCGCCTTGATCGCCATATCGGCCTCGACGGTGAAGCTGGAGCCCTCGATCGGTTGCGGGGTATGGCGGCCGGTGGCGTCGGGCACGCCAAGATGCATTCTAAGCGCACGCACCGCCTCGATCTTGTCCTCGCCGAGGAAGGCCTCGGGCGCGGACAGCCAGACGAATTCGACGCCCTCCTCCTCCGCGTGACTGACTTCGCGCTGGGAACCGGGCATGTTCTGGCGGTCGCGCCGGTACAGGCACTTGACCGAGCGCGCGCCCTGGCGCACCGCGGTGCGCACGCAGTCCATCGCGGTGTCGCCGCCGCCGATCACCACCACGTTCTTGCCGGCCGCATCGAGGGTGCCGTCGTCGAAGGCGGGCACCGGATCGCCCAGGCCCTTGCGGTTGGCCGCGATCAGATAGTCGAGCGCCGCTTGCACGCCGGGCAGGCCGACGCCGGGCGCCTTGAGATCGCGCTCCGTGTAGACGCCGATGGCGATCAACACTGCGTCATGGCGCGCGCGCAGTTCCTCGAAAGCGACGTCGCGGCCGACCTCGCAGTTCAAGTGGAAGGTCACGCCGGACGCGCGCAGCAGCTCGGCCCGGCGCGCCACCACATCCTTCTCCAACTTGAAGTTCGGGATGCCGTAGACCAGCAGCCCGCCGATCCGGTCGTAACGATCGTAGACGTGAACCTGATAGCCCTTGCGCCGCAGCTGCTCGGCGGCGGCCAGGCCGCCCGGCCCGGCGCCGATGATGCCGACCGACTGCGCGCGCTCGACCCGCGGCGCCGCCGGCTTGACCCAGCCGTTCTGCCAGGCGGCCTCGGTGATGTACTTTTCGATCGCGCCGATGGTCACGGTGCCGTGGCCGGCTTGCTCGATCACGCAGTTGCCCTCGCAAAGCCGGTCCTGGGGGCAGATACGGCCGCAAATCTCCGGAAAGTTGTTGGTCGCCTGGGAGATCTCGTAAGCCTCCTCCAGGCGACCCTCGGCCGCCAGCATCAGCCAGTCCGGGATGTTGTTGTGCACCGGGCAGTGGACCTGGCAGAACGGCACCCCGCATTGCGAGCAGCGGCTGGCCTGGTCGGCGGCCTGCGCGGCGCCGAACTCCCCATAGATTTCCTCGAAGTCCTCGCGCCGCGCCTCGGCGCCACGCTTGTTCGGCGGGCGCGAGCCGTGCTCGATGAATTTGAGCATCCGATTCGGCATGGGCGGCTTTTCCTCGCGTCGGGCCGCCGGTGGCCTTGCGCGACAATGCGCACGCCGCTGGCGGGATTTGCAGGTCTGTCGTGCCTGGCCTCCGGCGCCTGGAGACGCAGGCCCCTCACGAGTGAACTCACACAACTAGGTCACAACTTCTGTCTTAAATTATAATTGAGATCGCGGCGATACGCAAGAACCCGCCAAGCGCAGGTCAATTAACGATAATATAGGACCATTTCGAGACTAATACCGCCCAAGAGAATCCGGCCTGGGCGAATCCGAAAGTGAGGTGTTATAAGCCGGGCGGCAAAAATTGCGCCGCTTCCCGGGGGAATTTGTGGTCCCGAGCTATCGGCCCGCCGGGGGGTCACTGCGTAAGGATGTCGACTTGCCGCTGCTTCACATCATCATTCTCGCTGTGGTCCAAGGCATCACCGAGTTCCTGCCGATTAGTTCGTCTGGCCACTTGGTGATGACCTGGGAGCTGTTCGACCGATCCGGCTGGCAGGTGCCGGAGAACACCCAGAGCGAACGCCTGGTCCTGGACGTCGCGGTGCACGTCGGCACCCTGCTCGCGGTGTGTCTGTACTTCTGGCGCGACATCGCCCAGATCGTGTTGGGGTTGGCCCGGCTGCTGACCGGGCAGATGAACCCCGGCGCTCGCCTCGCCTTTCACGTGATTCTCGGCAGCATCCCGATATTTGTGGTCGGCTTTCTGTTCAAGGATACGATCACCGAGACCCTGCGTGACGTCAGGATCGTGGCCTGGGCGACCATCGGCTTCGCGGTCCTGTTGTGGTTGGCCGACCGCTTCGGTCTCACGGTGCGCCGGGTCGAGCATTTGGGCGCGGCCGGTGCCGTGTTCATCGGCCTGGCCCAGGTCCTTGCATTCATCCCCGGCACCAGCCGCGCCGGCATCACCATGACCGCGGCCCGTATCCTCGGCTTCGAACGGCCCGAGGCGGCGCGCTTTTCGCTGCTGCTCGCGATCCCGGCGATCCTCGGCGCCGGTGCGCTGGCCGGCGTGGATCTCTACGAGAGCGGCGACCTGCGCCTCGGCCTCGATGCCGTCGTTGCCGCCGCGATCTCCTTTGCCGTGGCGTTCCTGGCGATCACGCTGATGGTTAGCTGGCTGCGCCGGGCCGGTTTCCTACCCTTCGTGATCTACCGCCTGTTGGTCGGCGCCGCGCTGCTGATCTGGATCGCCTGAGGGGTTTTCAGTCGGTCGATATCCGTTCTCGGCGCTACTTCTTGCCGATCAGGATGGTGGCGCCGTTTTCACTAGTCTGCTCGCTATGAAGCGTCCCGGCGGCGAGTTTGCAGGTCTCCCCCGGCTGGTGGGTCACGGCGCCGTCCTCGGTGGCCAGAGTGAACTCTCCGCTAACCACCAAGACAAAAGCCGAAAAATCGTGGGTGTGCATGTCGTTGACCAAGTTCGGTTCGAATTCGACCGATTGGGCCTCGCCATAGCCCTGTTCCTGGAGTTGCCTCCTGAATTGCGCTTCGTTCATGTCCATCCTCTTCGGTTCATGGCCAAGCGATCCGATCTAGCCATCAGGGGTCCGGCCGAAACGGCCGCTCGGCCGGTAACGATCCAAGTAGGTCGGCAGGATGATCTCGGCCGCGGTCGGCGCGATTCCCAGATCGGCGAGGGTCAGCGCGCCTTCCGCCACCACGTTGTCGTGGCGCAGCATGCGGACCTGGTCGCGGGTCAGCGGCGGCACCGGCAGCAGTTCGAAGAATATCGCCTGCAGCTCGGCCATCGCGAAGGGCCACGGCACCAGCAGGCGGCGGCGGTGAATCTGCCGCAGCAGCAGTTCCATGAGTTCTTTGAATGTGTAGACATGAGGCCCGCCGAGCTCATAGGTCCGGCCGGCGCAAGCCGGATCGCTCACCGACTTGGCGATCGCATCGGCCACGTCGCCGACGTAGACCGTCTGGAACCGGGTCCCGCCGCCGCCGATCAGGGGCAATACCGGGGAAATTCGGGCCATCTCGGCGAAGCGGTTGAAGAAGCCGTCCTCCGGCCCGAACACCACGCTGGGGCGCAGGATGACGGCGTCCGGACAGGCGGTCCGAACCGCGGCCTCGCCCGCGCCTTTCGAGCGCGCGTAGTCGGCCGTGCTGTGAGGGTCGGCGCCGAGGGCGGAAACCTGGACCAGGCGCCCGACCCCGGCCGCGGCCGAGGCGGCGGCCACCGTTTGGGCACCACGGTCGTGTACGGCGGCGAAGGTCTGGTGCCGGCGCTCGTAAAGGATGCCGACCAGATTGATGACCGCGTCGGCGCCGGCGACCGCCGACTCGACCGCGATCTGGTCCTGGATCGGCGCCCGGATCGGGGTGATCTGCCCGACGTCCCCCATCGGCTTGAGGAAGCCGGCGCGCGACGGGCGTCGCACCGCCACCCGGACGATCCAACCCTGCCGGGCGAGGCGGCCGATGAGATGACGGCCGATGAATCCGGACCCGCCGAAGACTGTCACCACACGCTCGGCCATTGGCTTGTCCCGGTCTGGTTAACACCTTCCCGCTATATACAAGGGACGGACCGGACGGGACAGCCCGAATTCGGCGTTGGGATACCGGGCGCAATGCCTTGACAGGACTCCGGCCCTGGCGAGAATGCGCCCGGCCTTGGCGGTGCATTCGAGTCGCCGGCGGCGGCGGCCAGGCCCAATGGGGCCGGCGGCGGCCAGGCCCAATGAGGACAGACGTCATGGGGCGAAGAGCATTGCAACACCACCTGCATCACGACGACCTGCCGGCCGGTCTCGACTTTGGCAAAAGCGTCGCGGTGGACAGCGAGACCATGGGTCTCGATCCGCTGCGCGACCGCCTGTGCCTGATCCAGCTATCCGCCGGCGACGGGGTCTGCCACCTGGTGCAGTTCCGCGGCGGCAACTATTCGGCGCCCAGGCTCAAGGCGCTGCTCGCCGATCCAGAGGTCACCAAGCTGTTCCACTTCGCCCGCTTCGACCTGGCGGCGATCCAGCACTATCTCGGCGTCACCTGCGGTCCGGTCTACTGCACCAAGATCGCGTCGCGCCTGGCGCGCACCTTCACCGACCGGCACGGGCTCAAGGACCTCTGCCGCGACCTGCTCGGGGTTGAGATATCCAAGCAGATGCAGTCCTCGGACTGGGGCGCGGCCGAACTCAGCGAGGAGCAATTGCGCTACGCGGCCTCGGACGTGTTCTACCTGCACCGCCTGCGCGAAGCCCTCGATATGATGATCGAGCGCGAGGGTCGGACCGAGCTGGCCCGCGCCTGCTTCGAGTTCCTGCCGGCGCGCGCGGCGCTCGACCTCGCAGGTTGGGCCGATGTCGATATCTTCGCCCATTAAGCGAGCCTTATACCAATTTCCTGGGCTGGCCCAACGGCCGGGGATTTCTGCTATAGTCGGGTCCGAACGTGCCGCCGCCGGGGTTCCGGCCGCGCCGCGGCGGCACGCATGAGGCTGGAAGGGCCAAACCGGAGATGGGCATGACGCCGCAACCGAACCAGGAAGACCCGCAGCGCCCGGAAGAGCCTGCCGAGCAGGCCGTGGACCAGGATCCCGATCGGGACCTGGAAGCGGCCCGCCAGGTGCTGCGCCTGGAGGCGACAGGGCTCGACGCGCTCGCCACCTCGCTGGGCGGGGAATTCAACCACGCGCTGGATTTGCTCGCCACGGTATCCGGGCGCATTACCGTGACCGGCATGGGCAAGGCCGGCCACGTCGCGCGCAAGATCGCCGCGACCCTGGCCTCGACCGGCGCGCCGGCCCAATTCGTTCACCCGGGCGAGGCGAGCCACGGCGATCTGGGCATGATCGCGCCCGGCGACGCGGTCCTGGCGATGTCGAATTCGGGCGACACCACCGAACTCAACGACGTCATCCTCTATACCCGCCGCTTCGGCATCCCGCTGGTGGCCATGACCGCCAAAGCGAGTTCGACGCTGGCCGAGGGCGCCGATGTAACCCTGTTGCTGCCGCGGGCGCCGGAGGCCTGTCCCATGGGCCTGGCGCCGACCACCTCGACCACCATGATGATAGCGCTCGGCGACGCTATCGCGGTCGCCTTGCTCAAGCGAAAAGGATTTTCGGAGAAGGACTTTCAAGTCCTACACCCCGGTGGCGCCTTGGGCCGCAAGCTGCTCCGTGTCTCTGACGTCATGCATGGTCCGGAAGTCTTGCCGCTGTGCCGACCCGACACTGCAATGTCCGAGGCGATCCTGATCATGACCCAGGGGACTTTCGGCTGCGTCGGCATCACCGACGATAGCGGGGTCCTGATCGGCATCATCACCGACGGCGACCTGCGCCGGCATATGGACCCGGGCCTGCTCGCGGTGCCGGCGCGCGAGGTCATGACCGGTCCGCCGCGGACCATCCGGACCCAGGCCCTGGCCACCGAGGCGCTCGGCGTCATGAACGGGGTCCGCAACGAACGCCCGATCACCAGCCTGTTCGTGGTCGAGAACGGCTCTCCGGTCGGCATCGTCCACATCCATGACTGCCTGCGCGCAGGCGTGGCCTAGCGGACGCGGGCCGGAAAAATGGCGCCCGGAATTCGCGGTCAAGAGACTGAAAGTAGCGCGGGAATGAATCGGGGCCGCGGCGAAGCGCCTCGCGCCGAAGGGCGCACACACCCGACGGGACGGGACCAGGGCACCGGCCATCAGCCGCCACGGCTGTCGCTGAGCAACCGCTACAGCCTCTTTGTCGGGGTCATGAAGGTACTGCTCCCGGCCACCGCCGCGGCGCTCGTTCTCCTGGTCGTGGCCTGGCCGCGGTTTTCGATCGAGGTCGAGGACGTCCGCTTGAGCGTCTCCAAGCTGGCGCCCAGCCAGGCGGAGAACCTGACCATGCTCAACGCCCGTTTCGAGGGCCGCGACGAGAAGGATCAGCCCTTTTCCGTGACCGCCGATATCGCCACGCAATCCGAAAGCGACAAGGATTTGGTAACGCTCGAACTGCCCAAGGCGGATATCACGCTCCAGGACGGCGCTTGGCTCGCGCTGACCGCCAGGTCCGGCGAGTACCGCAAGGACGCGCAGGTGCTCGACCTGGCCGGTTCGGTCAACCTGTATCACGACAAGGGTTTCGAGCTGCGCACCGAAGCTGCCCGAATCCACCTCGACTTAGGCATGGCCGAGGGTGCCAATCCGGTCCAGGGGCAAAGCAACCTCGGCACCATCCAGGCCGAGGGCTTCAAGGTGTTGGACCGGGGCGCGCGCATTATCTTCCTCGGCCGCAGCCACCTGGTGATCGAGCCCCAAGCCCAGCGGGAAGTGCGATGACTGGATATCGGTCTAAACGGATTGGATGGATCGCGGCCGCCGCGCTGCTATGCCCTTGGTTCCTCGGCGCGCCGGCGGCGGCGCAGGGGCTCCAAGGCCTGCAGAGCGGCGACCAGCCGCTCGAAATAAACGCCGAGGAAGGCATCGAGTGGCGGCGCAACGAGCAGCTCTACATCGCGCGCGGCAACGCGGAGGCGATTCGCGGAGAGTTGAGGGTCTACGCCGATGTAATGACCGCCCACTACAGCAAGAATCAGGACGGCGATACCAACATCGACCGCATCGACGTGGAGGGAAACGTGCGCATCGCGTCCCCGACCGGGACGGTCTACGGCGATCGCGGCGCCTATGACGTGCCCAATGGGGTCCTGGTCCTGGTCGGCGACAATCTGCGGCTGATCGGCAAGAACGACACCATCACCGCACGCGACAGCCTGGAATACTGGGAACTGAAAAACATGGCGGTGGCGCGCGGCGACGCGATGGCGGTACGCGAGGACAAGCGTATCCAGGCCGACGTGCTGAGCGCCCATTTCGCGGCCGACTCCGGGGACGAGCTGGTGCTCACCCGGATCGACGCGTTCGGCAACGTCCGGATCGCGTCTGCGACCGAATTCGCGCGCGGCGATCGCGGCGTATACTATGTCGATCGCGAATTCGCGACCTTGAGTGGCGCGGTCAAGATCACCCGCGAGGAAAATCAGATGAACGGCGAATACGCCGAAGTGGATATGAAATCCGGGGTCAGCCGCCTGCTCGCGGGGCCCCCGGGATCCACGACCAAAACCCGCGTGCAGGGCCTGATTGTGCCCAAGCGCAAACCGAAGGCGGGAGCCGGCTCTTGACCCACCCGGATCGTTTGGAAGCGGCATGACCGAAAATCCCGAGGACGCGCGAAACCAGCCCATGTCGAATTCATCGGCGCCCCGGCTGGTGGCCGAAAACGACGGTCTGGTCGCGGTCAATATCGGCAAGAGCTTCAAGAAGCGCCCGGTGCTGCGCGGCGTGACCCTGGCCCTGCAGCGCGGCGAGGCGGTCGGACTGCTAGGCCCAAACGGCGCCGGCAAGACCACTTGCTTCTATGTCGTCACCGGGCTCCTGGCCCCCGATTCCGGATGGATCACCCTGGACGGTCACGATATCACCGATCTGCCGATGTACCGCCGCGCGCGCCTGGGAATCGGCTACCTGCCGCAGGAGGCTTCGATCTTCCGCGGGCTGACCGTCGAGCAAAACATCCGCGTCGTGCTCGAGGTGGTCGAGCCGGAGCGCGAGCGGCGCGAAGCCACGCTCGACGAACTGCTCGCCGAATTCTCAATCACCCACCTGCGCCGCACCCCCTCGTTGGCGCTGTCCGGCGGCGAGCGGCGCCGGGTCGAGATCGCCAGAGCCCTGGCCTCGCAGCCCAATTTCATCTTGCTCGACGAGCCGCTGGCCGGCATCGATCCGATCGCGGTCAGCGACATCCGCGACCTGGTTTCGCATCTCAAGGACCGCGGTTTGGGGGTCTTGATCACCGACCACAACGTGCGCGAAACCCTGGAGATCGTCGACCGGGCCTACATCATCCACGACGGCGTCGTGCTCATGGAAGGGGAGCCCGAGGAGATCGTCGCCCATGAGGACGTCAGGCGTGTTTATCTGGGTGAAAAATTTAGCCTTTAGGGCTTTTTGGCATGGCGGTAACCCAGAGATTAGAGCTTCGCCAAAGTCAGTCCCTGGTCATGACGCCGCAGTTGCAGCAAGCGATCAAGCTGCTGCAGCTTTCCAACATGGAACTTGCGGCATACGTGGAGCAAGAGCTTGAACGCAATCCACTTTTGGAGCGCGACGAGGGGACGGAGGGCGAAGGCGGCGACCGAACCGAGTCCGAGACCCCGGATGGTAGGTCCGAGCGCGCCGGCGGCGGCGAAGACGGCGGCGGCGAAGACGGCGGCGCCGAACCGCCCGACTCCCACGAGCTGACCGAGGCCGAGACCCTGCCCTCGGAATCCGAGGCGCCGCTGGATACCGACTACGAGAACGTCTTC
>Ga0255057_10000399_pt1 | contig 24772 bp, 23 predicted proteins | sample Cases_109_6_MG_FD_189022 | JGI IMG/M metagenome (GOLD analysis project Ga0255057, IMG submission 189022) | Seawater microbial communities from Amundsen Gulf, Northwest Territories, Canada - Cases_109_6 | ecosystem: Environmental > Aquatic > Marine > Gulf | place: Canada: Northwest Territories... | reverse complement strand
TGCCGCGTTTGAGAACATCATCTTCACCATTCTGACCCTGGTTGTTGTCTTGGTGTCACGAGCGGCGGTCCTCCGCCTCATCAACGCCAACGTCGAAGGTCACGACGCGCAGTATCGAGCGCGCAAGATCGTCAACTATGCGACGACGGCGGTCTTCTTCATCACGGTTGCCTTCATCTGGCTGGACGCGTTCAGCAGTCTCCCGACATACCTGGGCCTCGTCTCGGCAGGTGTCGCCATCGCGCTGGCCGACGTCCTCAAGAACATGGCGGGATGGGCCTTCATCCTCAGTAGAAGACCATTCACGATCGGAGACCGCATCGAGGTGAGCGGCCTCAAAGGCGATGTCATCGACGTGCGGCTCTTCCGTTTCTCCCTCATGGAGGTCGGAGGATGGGTCGACGCCGAACAGTCTTCGGGCCGTCTCGTCCACGTTCCCAACGGTGTGGTGTTCAACCAACCGGTTGCCAACTACACCGAAGGTTTTGCATACATATGGGACGAGATCCCGATCCTGATCACCTTCGAGTCCGACTACAAGAGCGCCAAGTCGATAGTGCTCGACATACTCAAAGAAGACACTCCCGACACACACGGCGTCGCCGGCCAACGAATCAGAGAGACGGCAAGCAAGTACTCGATCAAGATCGGGACGCTGACCCCAACCGTCTATGTGTCGGTGCGGGACAGCGGAGTCCTGCTCACTGCTCGATACCTGGTGGCGACAAGAAGTCGGCGCGGTGCTGAAGACAAAGTTTGGCAGGCGATCCTCGATGCATTCAACCAGACCGACACCGTGGCCCTGGCCTACCCAACCATCCGTGCCTACTTCCCGGACCAGCTTCAGCTAGACAAGGGGTGATGCCAGACCCTCTCGATCAAGCCGCCGAAATCCTCAGAGCCTCAGAACAGATTCTGGTGTTCAGCGGCGCCGGCCTGAGCACTGAGTCCGGGATTCCTGACTTTCGCGGACCTGATGGACTGTGGACGAAAGTTGATCCCGATGATTTCACGATCGAGCGATGGGTGTCGAGACGCGACATCCGCGCCCGAGGATGGAAGATGCATTTGGACGGTGAGCTTTGGGGGGCCCGATCAATCGTCGAGCCCAACGATGGGCATCGGGCGATCGTGCGCCTCCGGGAAGCGGGGAGACTCGCTGGTGTTGTCACCCAGAACGTCGACGGGCTGCACAACAAGTCAGGTCTTGAAGACGACTTTGTCGCCGAAATGCATGGCAACGTGCGATTCAGCCATTGTCTGTCATGTGATGGGCGCTGGCCCACCGAAACCGTTCTGGAGTGGATCGAAGCCGGCGATGGCGATCCTCATTGCCCGCTGTGTGCCGGGATGGTGAAGACCGACACCATCCTTTTTGGCGAAACTCTTCCCGATGACGAGGTCCGAAAGGCGAGTGTCTTCCTCACCATCTGCGACGCAGTGCTGGTGGTTGGCTCCACGGTTTCGGTCTGGCCAGCCGCTGACGTGGTCCTCCGGGCGGCCAATCAGCAAAAACCGATCGTGATCATCAACAAAGGCGAAACCGACGCCGACAAACTGGCAGTGGTCCGCATCGACGCTGGGATCGGTGAGACGCTACCGGGTCTGGTTGACCTGATACTCGAGCCAGCAGACTCCTAGCCAGTCACTCCGAAGAACTGGTCCAGTTTCTGTGCGAGTTGTCCGGCTGTCAACGCGCCCAGAGTCACGTCGACGACGTTCCCGTTTTCGTCGTAGATAACCGTGGTCGGCGATCCCCTTGCGCCAAAGTTGACGGCAAGCTGGCGTCCGTCATGTTGACCGATGTCGCGGGCAAGTGGCCAATGCGAGATCCCCATCTGTTGGGCAAAGGGGAGACCGCTCCCGTTGTTCATGGTGTTGATCCCGACAAAGTTGACCTGCCTGTCGATATTGGCGCTGAGTTGTCCGAAGGCGGGTAGCTCTCGCTGACAGATCGTGCACCAGTTGGCGAAGAATGCGGCCACGGTGGGCTTGCCTTCGAAGTCAGCGAGGGCGACGCGACCCTCTCCATCCAATGCGGGCAAATCCCAACTGTCGGTTTCGGTGCTACCGACGGCGGTGTCACCTTCCGCAAAGGCCAACACAAACACGACCGCCAGCACCGCAACACCGACACCCACTGCGATCCGGGTCAGCAGGGTATTTCGTTGTGCCTGACGTCGCCGCTCGGAGGCTCGTGCCTTCTTGGACCGGGGTTTAACAGCCACGTTCAGATGTCACCTTCGAGCTTCGCCTTGGTTGATGTCATCGACTCTGAGATTGAACCTTCGTCAGCAAAAAGCCATCACCAACAGTCCTGATCCCGACAATCTTTAGCAAGCGTCTGCCAGCTCTTGTCGCCCCATACTCATGTTGGTTGGCAAGGCGGGGCCGGTACCATTATCGACATGTCCGGTTTCACGCCACGACTCGACGAACTCAACTTCACGTTGAACCACGTCACCGATCTCGAACAGATTTCCAAGCTCAACGGCTACCAACACGCCGACCCCGAGACTGTTTCGACCATTCTCGACGAGGCAGCCCGTTTCTTCACCGAAGTCATGGAACCCCTGAATCGCCCCGGCGACCAACAGGGCAGCGTCCTCGATGAGGACGGAGGTGTGATCACCCCCGACGGTTTCAAAGATGCATACGACAAGTTCGTTGAGGCCGGATGGGCCTCCGCCCACATGCCGAAAGATTGGGGCGGAGGAGGACTGCCCTACACCATCGGGGTGGCCATCGAGGAAATGTTCAAGTCGGCCAACCTCGCCTTCTCGCTCTGCCCACTGCTCACACATGGGGCCGTCGAGGCGCTCCAGCACCACGCATCCGACGACCTCAAAAGGATCTATCTCGAGAAACTCGTGTCCGGCGAGTGGGCCGGGACGATGAATCTCACAGAGCCCGGGGCAGGCTCTGACCTTGGCGCCCTGCGCAGCAAGGCCATCCCCCAGGACAATGGCTCGTACCGGATTTTTGGCACCAAGATCTTCATCACCTGGGGCGATCAGGATCTGACCGCCAACATCATCCATCTCGTGCTGGCCCGAACACCCGACGCACCGCCGGGAACCCGAGGAATTTCGATGTTTCTTGTTCCAAAATATGTTGTGGACGAGAACGGCAACCCCGGCGAGCGGAACGACTACAAAATTGTCTCGCTGGAGCACAAGCTTGGGATCCACGCCTCTCCGACATGTGTGATCTCGTTCGGCGACGACGGTGACGGTGCAACCGGTTATCTCGTGGGTGAAGAGATGCACGGGATGCGAAACATGTTCACGATGATGAATGCGGCTCGTATTGGCGTGGGGATGGAAGGTGTGGCTATCTCCGAGGCTGCTTATCAGCGAGCCTTGGCTTACGCCCAGGAACGAGTGCAAGGCCGGCTGATCGGCGGCCAAACAACGGAGAGTGTTGCGATTGTCGAACATCCTGACGTGCGACGGATGCTGCTGACGATGAAGGCATACACCGAGGCGATGCGTTCGCTGCTCTATGTGGCAGCAGAATTTGCCGACTTCTCGATTCACAGCGAAGACGAGCTTCGACGCAAAACTGCAAGCGACCGACTCTCACTTCTCACGCCGATCGTCAAGGCGTGGAGCACCGACATTGGGGTGGAGATGGCTTCGATGGGTGTTCAAGTGCACGGAGGGATGGGTTTCGTGGAAGAAACCGGTGCCGCACAGTATCTGCGTGATTCCCGAATCGCACCCATCTACGAGGGAACCAACGGCATCCAGGCGATCGACTTGGTGCTCCGCAAACTGCCGATGGAAAACGGTGGGATCGTCAGCGAATTCATCACCGAGATGACCGACGTTCTCAAGCGGATGAACGACCACCACGACATGGGAGTGTTCAGGGACGAACTCACTACGGCTATCCAAGGACTGGTGGATACCTCAACTTGGCTTGGTGAGCGCCTCGCTGCCGGCGACATCGACTCGGCCCTTGCCGGAGCCACGCCCTACTTGAACCAGTTTGGCACTGTGGTCGGAGGATGGCTGATGGCAAGGGCAGCCGTCGCCGCCAAGACCGAGCCACCGGAACACACCGCGGCATTCCTGACGGACAAGGTGATAACAGCCCGCTTCTACGGCGAGCACCTTCTGCCAAGGGCCAACGGCTACATCGCCAGTGTCAAAGGCGGGAGCGAGCTGCTCGACAAGGCGAGGTTCTAGTGGCGTGTCGCACCGCTCGGAATCAGATCTAGGGTCCAAACGTGCAACTGGAGAACAAGGTCGTCGTGATCACAGGTGCCGGAAGTGGCATTGGTGCGGCCATGGCGCGGCGTTTCTCGGAGGAGTCGACTGCCGGGATGATGTTGGCTGACCTCAACACCGAATCCGTGGCGACGGTGGCCGAGGAGATTGGTGCGGCCCACTTTCAGTTGGATGTCTCGGATCCCTCTGCCAACCGTGTTTTGATCGAGACCACCGAAGAGCTCTTTGGCCCGGTCGATCTCTTCTGCGCCAATGCCGGCTACGGAGTGGCGGGGAGCGAGCAGAGCGACCCCGACGGTTGGGACAAGATGTGGGGCGTAAATGTCATGGCACATGTGCATGCGGCCAGAAACCTGGTCCCAGGCTGGCTGGCGAGAGGGCGCGGATATTTCCTAAGCACCGCTTCTGCCGCTGGGCTTCTCACCAACTTGGGCGCCGCCGAATATTCGGTGACCAAACACGCTGCCGTGGCATTCGCCGAGTGGCTCGCTGTCTCTTATGGGGACAAGGGAGTCAAAGTAAGCTGCCTATGTCCTCAATTCGTCAACACGCCGCTGATCGAAGCAATGTCGGAGCTGGACACGCTGATCTCGACTGCCGCAGTGCTCGAACCACAAGCCGTTGCCGATGCTGTCGTCGACGGTCTCGCCGAGGAGAGGTTCCTCATCCTCCCTCATCCCGAGGTTGAGCAATACCTCCAGAACAAGGCCGGCGACTACGACCGGTGGATTGAGGGAATGCAAAAGCTCCAACGCGTGGTTTTCCCTGAATGAATATCCAGCAAGAATCAAGGACATGAACAAGAGACGTGTAGTCATCACAGGCGTTGGGGTTGTCGCCGCACCCGGCATCGGGATGGACGACCTATGGAAAGGGCTTCAGGCCGAGCCTGGTCCGGCTCCGCGCCTCATTGAAGATTGGGATCCCGAGCCGTGGATAACAAAACGAGAATCACGACGTCTCGACAAGTTCACCGAATTCGCCCTGGTAGCCACAGAGGAAGCCTTCGCACAGTCGGGCGAGATAGACGTCGACCCGAACCGGGTCGCCGTCGCCGTCGCCACCGGGATTGGCGGTCTCGAATCACTGGAAACGCTGGTCCATGAGTCCGACAAGGAAGCACCCCGCCCATCCCCATTTCTGATCCCGATGATGATGGCCAACGCCGCCGCCGCCACCATCTCGATCAAATACGGATTCGGGGGTCAAGTGTCTACGCCGGTGATCGCGTGTGCCGCAGGCAGTCAGTCCATCCTTGATGGTCTTCGCCAGATTCAGTGGGATTACGCCGACGTCGCCGTCGTCGGTGGAGCAGAGGCGGCGGCCCGGCATGCTGCCCGAGAAGGCTTCAAGGCAGCCCGCGCTCTTTCGCCAACTGGTTATGCCCGACCCTTCGATGGCGACAGAGACGGCTTCGTGATGGGTGAAGGCGCCGGGGTTTTGGTCCTGGAAGCCGAAGATGTCGCACTAGCACGAGGTGCCACCCCTATCGCCGAAGTCCTGGGTGCCGCCTCCACGGCTGACGCCTATCACATCACGGCGCCTCATCCACAGGGTGACGGTGCTGAAAGAGCGGTACATCTGGCCCTCGAGGATGCCGGTTTATCGCCCAAGGAGGTCCGCTATGTCAACGCTCACGGAACCGGGACCGATTTGAACGATCGGACCGAGGGTGCCGTCATCACAAGGGTGTTCGGCGAACAGCAACCGGCGATCTCATCGATCAAGGGCTCGACCGGCCACGGGCTGGGAGCCTCCGGGTCGATCGAAGCTGCAGTGGTAGTCGAAGCGATGCGACGCGGCGAGCTTCCGCCGAACACGGGGATGACAACCCAAGACCCCAACATCGCTTTGACCGACATCGTCACCGAACTGCGCACATGGGACCCTGGGCCCTCCATCTCGAACTCGTTTGGGTTCGGTGGCCACAACACGGTGGTGGCTATAGCGCCGGCATAGGTACGCTGGCATCACGGGAGCTCGGTATAACGGGCTGAGAGGGAGTCACGATGACTCCGACCGATCGAACCTGACACGGATAATGCCGAGACAGGGATTCAGCTCTCATCGCTCCCGAATCAAGAAAGGAACGATGAGGACGACCACCAAGACTTTCACCCTTTTATTTGCTCTTGCCATCGCAACCGTGGCGTGCAGTAGCGGCTCATTGAGTGACGCCGAAACTCCCGAAACGCTCAACCTGATCGCCCACGACTCATTTGCGTCGGCGGCCGCGGAAACCGGAGCGTTCGACGCCTTTACCGAAGATACCGGCATCGCAGTGGAGATCATCGCCGCCGGTGACGCCGGGACGTTGGTCAATCAGGCGGTTCTCACCAAAGACAATCCCCTTGCCGACGTCCTCTTTGGTGTCGATGACACGTTTCTCTCCCGGGCTCTCGACGAAGGCATCTTCGTCCCCCACGAGTCACGTCACATCGGCGATGTCGACGTCGACCTGGTCGATCCAACCAACCGAGTGACGCCGATCGACTTTGGCGACGTTTGTATCAACTACGACAAGGCCTGGTTCGCAAACACCAAACTCCAGGTGCCCTCGACACTGGCCGACCTGCGCGCTCACCTCTATGCAATGCATTTCACAGTGGAACATCCGGCAACATCCTCACCAGGCCTTGCATTCATGTTTGCCACCATCGACGAGTTCGGCGAGGAAGGCTGGCTCGACTACTGGGCCGACCTAAAGACTGCCGAAGTCAACGTGGCCAACGACTGGGACACCGCCTACTACGGCAACTTTGTCCGATATGGCGGCGAGAGCTCAATGGTGGTCTCCTACGCCTCTTCTCCCCCGGCAGAGGTCATCTTCGCCACCGAGCCGACCGATGTTGCGCCGACAGGTGTCATCGAGGCAGGTTGCTACCGCCAGGTCGAGTACGCCGCAGTCCTGGCGGGAACGAATTATCCGGGTGCAGCAGGCGAGCTGGTCGACTACATGTTGTCGATCGAATTCCAGGAGTTGGTCCCTCTCACGTGGTTTGTCTTTCCGGCCAATCAGAAGGCTGCTCTGCCCCAAGAGTTTCTGGACCACACCATCATCCCAGAGGATCCGGCAAGGTTCGATGCCGCCTACATCGCCGAAAATCGCGATCGCTGGATCGATGAGTGGATCGAGGTGATGGAGGGCTGATGAAGCAGATCCGATGGGGTTGGGTGGCCGTTGCCACCGTCCCCACGGTTTTCATCGGCTACTTCTACGCATACCCGGTGGCCCGGATCCTGGCGTTGGGCCTGTCCGAACTGAATTTCGGAGCGAGCGGAGTGCAGGCCCGACTCTTCAAAGTCGGTTGGTTCACCCTGTGGCAGGCGTCGATGTCAACAGTGCTCACACTTCTGGCAGCCGCCCCTCTCACCTGGGCGGTTTCGACTTACGAATTCAGGGGTCGTCGTCTCGCCACAGCCTTGGTCACCGTTCCATTTGTCTTGCCGACAGTGGTGGTCGGCACGGCATTCCTGGCACTGGGGGTCGGCGATTCCATTTGGGCAATCCTCGCCGCGCATGTCTTCTTCAACGTCGCGGTGGTAGTTCGAACCGTATCGACGCTGTGGTCGCGTATCGACCCCTCGCTACAAGAGGCCGCCCATATCCTTGGCGCCAAAGAATGGCAGGTGTTTCGACGTATCACGCTGCCCCTGCTCAGACCTGCGATCGCCGCCGCCTCATCAATCATCTTCCTCTTCACCTTCACCTCCTTCGGGGTGGTGTTGGTGCTGGGAGGGTTCCGTTTCGCCACGCTCGAAGTGGAGATCTACCGGCAGGCCGTGACCCTCTTCGATTTGCCGCTTGCTGCGGCGTTGGCGGTGGTGCAGCTGGTTGGTGTGAGCCTCGCCCTCTATCTCTATTCGACCTATCAGGAGCGCAAGACTGTCAGCTGGACCTTGCAGCGTGGTTCCAATCGGAGGAAACCAACGGGTGGAGCGGTCTGGATGGTCTACGCCGCAACTGTGCTGACGGTCGGACTGCTTGCTGTCCCCTTGATGGTGCTTGTCTCTCGCTCTTTTAATGGCGCCTTCTACCGGGCGTTGCTGGTAACCGACCCCGTGGTGGGAACACCCGCTGTGGCGGTGAGAAACAGTTTGCTGTTCGCCACCGTTGCCATGGGTCTGGCCATGATTGTCGGTCTGATGGCGGCGGCGATCATCACACGTCGCAAGGGTCAGCTGTCGCGTTGGTTCGACATGGTGCTGATGCTCCCGCTGGGCACGTCTGCGGTCACCATCGGATTTGGCTTCATCGTGGCCCTCGACTGGCCGTTCGACCTGAGGGCAACCCTTTGGCTGATCCCGATTGCCCACGCACTCGTCGCAGTGCCATTCGTCGTGCGCTCCACCGTTCCCACCCTGCGAGCGATTCCCGAGGATCTCCGTGGTGCAGCGTCGACCCTGGGTGCCAGGCCGTGGCAGGTGTGGAGACATGTCGACCTCCCGATCGTGAGTCGAGCAGCCCTGGTCGGTGCAGCATTCGCTTTTGTTATCTCTCTCGGCGAGTTTGGTGCGACATCGTTCATCGCCCGGCCTACCACCCCGACCATTCCCACCATGATCTTCCGACTCCTATCCCGACCGGGTGAGACATCGTTCGGAACGGCGATGGCGTTGTCTGTCGTCCTCGCCGCCATGACAGCCGGGATCGTGATGTGGATCGATCGGGCTCAGGCCGGCGATATCGGACGGTTCTGATGTTGGAAGTCAAAACCATCGACGTGCGATTCGACGACACCCAGATTCTCTACCAGGCCAGTCTCGCTGTCAGCGAGGGAGAGATCGTGGCGGTCCTCGGACCGTCGGGATCGGGCAAGTCGACATTGCTTCGTGCCATAGCCGGTCTGGTAGACATCTCGGCTGGTGACATCCGGTGGGAGGGAGCAACGCTGTCTGGCGTGGCACCACACCTGCGAGGCTTCGGTCTGATGTTCCAGGGTTATGCCCTCTTCCCCCACATGAGCGTTGCCGACAACATCGGTTTTGGTCTTCGAATGAAAGGCCAGTCCGATCCATTTTCAGAGGTGGCAACAGCCTTGGAGTTGGTGGGGTTGGCCGGATTCGGAGAGAGAACCATTGACTCGCTTTCCGGTGGCGAACGACAGCGGGTTGCGTTGGCCCGAACCCTTGCTCCCCACCCGAGCCTGGTGATGCTCGACGAACCTCTCGGCGCTTTGGATCGCAACCTTCGCCAGCGTCTGGTCGAGGACACTCACCGGGTCCTGAGGGAGCGGAAGGTCACCGGGATCGTGGTGACCCATGACCGCGACGAGGCCGTGGCATTGAGTGACCGGCTCGTTCTGATGCGAAATGGACAAATCGTGCAATCGGGATCTCTTGCTGAGATACTCGGCGATCCGGCAGATGAGTGGGTACGTGAGTTCCTCGAGTGACAACACCGCTGAGAGATTCCTGAAGAATCTGGCGGCGGCCATCCAAATACCAACGGTCAGTCATGAAGGTCTAGAGACAGACCATCGCCAGCAGCTACTGGCTTTTCACCAGTACCTCGGAGACACCTACCCATTGATTCATGAGCGTTGTCAGATCGAGACCATCAACGAACTCTCACTCCTCATCACCTGGCAGGGCTCAGATTCAGAGCTGGATCCGATCGTTCTCATGGCTCATCAGGACGTCGTGCCGATCGAGCCTGGTACCGAAACCGATTGGCCGGTCGAGCCCTTCAGCGGTGAGATCTCTGAGGAGTATCTCTGGGGACGGGGTGCGTTGGACGATAAAGGCCCGCTGATCGCCATATTGGAAGCTGTCGAAGGTCTCCTCGAAGCCGGCCATGCACCAGTCAGAACCGTTCTCATTGTCTCCGGTCACGACGAGGAACTCGGAGGCCGGGAAGGCGCCAAGCACGTCGCCGAGACCTTGAGAGAGCGAGAAGTCACCCCATGGTTTGTTGTTGACGAAGGCGGCGCAGTCGCCGACGAAATCCCCAAGTTGTCGGCAGAACCGGTTGCTCTCGTGAGAACCGCGGAGAAGGGGCATGTCAATCTCAAGTTGACGGCACGTGGCGGAGGGGGCCACAGCTCAGCACCTCGACGTCCAACCACCGTCGGCAAGTTGGCCATCGCTCTCAAGGCTCTCGAGGACCACCCAATGCGTGCTCGGGTCAAGATGGTCGAGCCGACATTTCAGGCATTGATGCCCCGCTTGGGAGCACCACTGAGACTCTTGTTCAGCAACCTGAGATTCACCGGACCCCTCGTTGCGAAGATCCTTGCCAGAAACCCGTTTACCGACGCCTGGATCCGGACCACCACGGCGATCACCATCATTTCTGGCGGGGTGAAGTCAAACGTGATTCCTCAGGAGGCAACGGCCACGGTCAACTTCCGGATCCTCCCCGGGGACACCGTCCAGTCGGTGATGGCTCACGTGCGCCGTGTCGTTGGACGAGACATCGAAATCGAGATCAGTGCAGACCACTATGAAGAGCCGAGCCCCGTTTCATCGATCAAGTCAGAAGCGTGGCAAACCCTGACCCTCACTATCACCGAGACATTCCCCGAGGCGCTTGTCGCCCCCTGGACCCTCATCGCGGCAACGGACTCCCGCTACTTCTCCGACATCGCCGGCGATATCTACGGATTCTCACCGTTCACGATCTCCTTCGACGACGCCGAACGTTTCCACGGCACCGGTGAAAGGGTGCGGGTGGGTGACGCCGGGCGGGCGGTTGGGTTCTTCAGAAGCCTTATCGAAAACGCGACGAGCTGACGCGAGAAGACCCCCTTTGCTGGGGGTCTTCTCTACCTGGGCGTAAAGGGAGGAGGAGTCGCTCAGGCGCTGGTGTCCGAATCGCTCGCATGTTGGGCGTTTCGGATCTCTCGCAACTCGTCGAAGGTGATCACACCGTCGGACAAGTATTCGGAGACATCGATCTGCTTCAGCGGGTGGTCGTCGGACAGTGCGTCGTACTCGGCCTGATCGATTCCACCGTCGTCGAGGAGGGCTCCAAAGCGAGCACCTTTCCTGAAGCGGTCACGTCCCGGATGGGGACGCGCTTCCCGGATCTCCTCGGTGGTCAGCTCACCGTCGGCCCAAGCCTCATCGAGAGCGTCGCTGTAGAGCCAGTGGTCGTCGGGGAGACCGGCAGCTTCTGCTTCAGCCTTGGTGAGAACCCCATCCTCGAGGGCTGATCTGATCGCCTCGTGGATCGCCTCACGTTCGGCTTTGGCCTCTTCTGCAGCTGATTCGACCGCAGCCAGCACTGCGTTGGCGTCCTCCTGGCTGAGGTCGCCGCCGCCCACCATGTCGTCGAGCACTCCGCCGAGGAAATCAAAACCCCGGTGGAAGAAGCCCTTCTCTTCGCCATCGGTGGTGGTTTCTTCCTGGGCGAAAGCCGTGCCTGGTGCCGAGACGATCGAGGTGACAAAACCGGCCCCTACCAAAAGACCTCCAGCTACCAGTGCCGCAATCACTTTATTTCTCATTTGCTACTCCTTCTGTGTTTGGCAATGTGGGACCAAGTTTCCAACCCACTTGTAAGAGAGCCGTGAAGGTCACGTGAGGCTTCATGCGTGTGCAGCCATGGCCCTGTGAGGGCCACCGCTGCACACGCTCAGTGTCGGAGCGACTGCGCTAGCGCGGCGAATTCGTCGGGCACCCGGCGGGGGCGTCCGGTCAGGTCGGTAAAGGCGGCGGTGATTGTCAGCTTGGCCACAACCTCGTCGTCTCCGCGGGTGATGATCTGGCTCCAGGTCGACCGGACCCGAGCCACCTCGGCAACCCACGTATAAACGGTCAGTTTCTCGCCAAACAGCGCCGCCCCCTGGAACCTGGCCTGCATGTCTACAACGACAATCTGGGTTCCCTGCTCCTTCATCACGTCCATCCCCCAACCCATGTCCGTCAGATATTCGGCGCGCGGTCTCGAAATAAGAGAAGTAGTTGGTGTGGTTCACGTGGTTGTAGGGGTCAAGCTCGTAGAAGCGAACCTTGAGCGACGTGGTGTGAACATCCCTATCAGTGGGAAGGTCGAGCGGCAATCTCTCTCCTCGAAACGATTGGTGCCAACGCTACCCTTGCCGCCATGGAGGCCTGGCAGTTGACAGCGACCACCGGAATCGATGCCTACGTCCTCAACGACCTGCCGGAACCGGAGCCGGGCCCCGGAGAGGTTCGAGTCGATATCAAGGCGTCGGGTCTCAACCATCTCGACCTATGGGTTGCAAAAAGCCTTCCTGCTCCCAAACAATTGCCCCATACCGGTGGGTCAGACGCCGCCGGTATTGTTGACGCCATCGGCGAAGGTGTCGCCGGATTCGAGATCGGCGACGAGGTCGTCATCGACCCGTCCTTCTCCTGTGGAAAGTGCGAGCACTGCCGCAACGACGAGATTGTCTATTGCTCACAGTTCGGAATTCTCGGCGAACACCACCCGGGCACCCTCACCGAGAAGATCGTCATTCCCACCATCAATGCCGTGAGAAAGCCGGCCGCGGTCGATTGGGACGTCGCTGGTTCATTTGGCCTTGCCTCGGTCACAGCTCTCCGCATGTTGGAAAAGGCACGGCTCAAGAGAGGCGAAACCGTCCTCGTAGTGGGGGTCGGAGGCGGTGTGTCGGCGGCGGCGATGTTCCTGGCCCAGGCCCTCGGCGCCAACGTATATGTCACCTCGCGCTCTCAGGACAAACTCGACTGGGCCATCAGTGAGGGAGCGGTCGCTGGCTTTGACTCCTCAGCGGAGTTCGGCAACGAGATGGCTGCTCTTGGTGGCGCCGACCTGGTGATCGACAATGTCGGGCCGGCAACATTGAATCAGTCGATGCGAGCCGCGAAAGCCGGAGGCCGAATAGCCATCTGTGGGTCGACCAGCGGAGCGAAATTCGAACTGACGGTTCCTTTTCTGTTCTTCCGTCAGTTGGAGTTGATCGGATCTTCCATGGGAAACCATGCCCAGTTTGCCCGAGCCCTCAACTGGATCCGGCTCGGCAGGTCGAAATCACCGGTGAGCCGAGTCTTCCCGTTCGACGAACTGCCTGACGCTCTCCGCTATCTCGATTCAGCAGAGCAGGTAGGCAAGATTGTCATCGGTCGTAACGGCTAGCCCGACGGTTTGGGCAGTCTGACAAACGGTACGACAGCGGAAACATCCTCGATCTGCTCCGCAACGGTCTCACCCGGATCATTGAGCATGGAACGCGACAGGCCGGCGAGAGTCCGGGGATGAGCCACCGAATATTCGGTGAGCACACGAAACGCCTCTTCACGTTCGAGTGCCTCCGCGACTTCGAGCTTTGCCTCGGCCATGGTCGGAGCCTAAGTTTTTCATCTATATGCGCATAGCGGTACCCGTCGAAGCCCCAGGAGAACGACGGGTGGCGTTGACACCGCCCGTTGTGCTGCGTCTCGTCGAAGATCGCCACACCGTTGCTGTCGAGAGCGGCCTCGGCGAAAGAGCCGGGTTTTCCGACGATCAATACAGGGATGCCGGGGCCGCCGTCTCTTCAGACCCGTACCCAGACGCTGACGTGGTTCTGGTGGTGGGCCCGCCCGAGCCGAAACTGGCAGCGCGCATCCCCCAAGGGGCGGCCCTCGTTGGTTTTCTCGACCCTTTCTCCTCTGAGGAGTTGGTGCGGGTCCTGACAAAACGACGCATCACGGCCTTCTCGATGGAGGCGATCCCTCGCACCACGCTGGCCCAGAGCATGGATGCCTTGTCGTCCCAGGCCACCGCCGCCGGTTACCACGCGGTACTGGTCGCTGCCGTCGCAACCCCGAGGATCTTCCCAATGCTCACGACCGCCGCCGGAACCGTTCCCCCGGTTAAGGCTTTGATCCTGGGGGCGGGTGTCGCCGGTCTTCAGGCCATCGCCACGGCCAAGCGACTCGGGGCCGTGGTTTCTGCCTACGACATCAGGCCAGAGGTCAAAGAACAGATCGAGAGTCTCGGGGCCCGATTCGTCGCTGCTCCCATGGACGAGTCTGTGGCCTCGTCATCCGGGTACGCCAAAGAGGTTGCCGACGAAACCCAACGTCGCCAGCAGGACACCTTGGCACCAGCGGTGGCAGATTCCGATGTTGTGATCACCACCGCGCAGGTCCCGGGACGACCGGCGCCCCTCTTAGTCTCACGAGAAATGGTGGAGGCGATGGAGCCGGGTTCGGTGATCGTCGATGTGGCAGCCCCTACCGGTGGCAATTGTGAGCTGACTCGGCCTGGAGAAACCATCGTGCACCAGGGGGTCACCATCATCGGCCCAACCGACCTCCCCAGTCGGGTGGCTGTCGACGCCAGTCACATGTATTCAAGAAATGTCGCTGCATTTCTGGGACGGATCACCGCCGAGGACGGCTCGATTGCCTTCGACTGGGATGACCAGATCGTCAAGGAGGCTTGCATAACCTTCGACGGTCATGTCACCCATCCGGTGACACGTCGTCAACTCGGGTTGGAGCGCCAGACATGAGCGTGCTGCTCGTTGGGATCACGGTGTTCGTGCTTGCAGCCTTCGTGGGGTTCGAGATCATCAGCAAGGTCCCCCCAACACTTCACACCCCACTGATGTCTGGTGCCAATGCCATTTCGGGTATCACCATCATCGGTGCCATTGCCGCCGCGGGGCTGAGTGCGACATCGCTGGCCCAGATACTCGGCTTCCTTGCGGTGGTCACCGCCACCATCAATGTGGTCGGCGGATTCCTGGTGACAGATCGCATGCTGGAGATGTTCAAGAGCCGACGCGACAGAGATCGAGCCAGCAAATGACCGAGGTTCTCTATCTCGGTGCGGGGATCGCTTTCATCGTCGGGCTGAAACAACTCGGAGGGCCCAGAACGGCGCGATCGGGAAATCGAGTTGCTGCCCTCGGGATGTTGGTGGCAATAGCGGTCACTCTCGTCGCCCAAGACATCATCAACTGGGGAATCCTCGCTGCGGGCTTGACAGTTGGGTCCGCGCTCGGAGCCTGGTTTGCCATCAGGGTGCAAATGACCTCGATGCCCCAGTTAGTCGCAGCTTTCAACGGGTTTGGCGGCATCGCCTCCGCTCTGGTCGCCTCGGTTGTGGTCATCGAAGGAGGGTTGGCCGACTTGGCACCCGAGACGGTGATCACCCTCATCTTGTCCACAGTTATCGGAGCGGTGACGTTCTCAGGAAGCTTCATCGCCTTCGGGAAACTCCAGGGCATCCTCCCCGGTCGACCGCTCGTTTTCCCAGGACAGAAGATCGTCAACGCAACGCTGGCAATCAGCCTGATCGGTCTCGCTATCTGGGCTGGCGTAGCTGGCGAGGTGGCTGGCTATTGGGCTGTCGGGGGGATCGCTCTTGCGATCGGCATCATGGCGGTGATCCCAATCGGCGGCGCCGACATGCCAGTGGTGATCTCTCTACTCAACTCCTTCTCTGGTCTCGCCGCAGCGGCGGCCGGTTTCGCCATTGAGAGCAACGCACTGATCATCGGTGGAGCCCTGGTGGGTGCGGCCGGTCTGATCCTCACCATCCAAATGACGGAGGCGATGAACCGCTCACTCGCCAACGTCCTCTTCGCCGGGTTTGGGTCAGACGGCGGCAGCTCGGTGGCGGGGACGATGAGCGATCAACCGGTCACTCGGGCAACTGCTGATGACGTAGCGATCGCTATGGCGTATGCCGAGTCGGTGATGATCGTCCCCGGCTACGGCCTGGCTGTGGCGCAGGCACAGCATGCCGTGCGTGAGCTCGCAGACTCTCTCGAGGAAATGGACATCACCGTTCACTATGCGATCCACCCGGTGGCCGGCCGGATGCCCGGACACATGAACGTGCTGCTCGCCGAGGCAGACGTGCCTTACGAGCAGTTGCTCGACTTGGAACAGGCCGATCCGCTGTTCGCCCAGACCGACGTAGTTCTCATCGTGGGGGCCAACGACGTGGTAAACCCGTCGGCTCGGGACGACTCCGATTCGCCGATATACGGGATGCCGACACTCAATGTGGACCGAGCCAAAAAGGTGATCGTGGTAAAACGGAGTCTCTCACCCGGTTTCGCCGGCATCGACAACCCACTGTTCTACGACGAGAAGACACTGATGTTCTTCACCGACGCCAAAGCGGGGCTGGAAGAAACACAGATCGCCCTGAAGAGCCTCTGACGTTCTCACGTTGCTATAGCAACACGGTGCGGAAATCGCACCGCTGTGCACGGACAACGCAGACAACAGCAGCACCAAGCTGTCCTGGTGAATCGAGCCAGGAGAATCCCCACCAACCACCCGATCGATAGAGCTGTTCGGAATCTGCTGACCTACACCAACAAGCATCCGTCCAAGATCTCTTCGCCGGCACCAGCCTTGCGGCGATGAGGGCTCGGCAGGCAGCGGCGTAATTATTTGGTGAGCTCAGAACAGCACAGCCCGTTGGGGCGACGTTTCTGGACTGTCTGGACTGCCGCTACATCGTCGAGCATCGGTGACGGCATCGTTCTGGCCGCTCTTCCGCTGCTTGCGGCGAGCCTGACGCGGGAGCCGCTGAGTGTCGCGATGACAACCGTCGCGGTGCGGTTGCCGTGACTGTTGTTTGGCCTGTTCGCCGGCGTCATCGTCGACCGGGCTGATCGGCTGAGACTGATGATCAGCACCGACCTGGGCAGGGCGGTGGCGTTCGCCTGGATCACGGTTGTCGTAGCCACCGAGCAGATGACTCTGATGATTCTCTACCTATCCGTGTTCGCCGTCGGTGTGCTCGAAACCATTTTCGACACAGCATCGATGAGCATCACTCCCTCACTGGTGCAACGTGATCAGCTTGAACGGGCCAACGCACGTATCAGTGGCGCCCTGATCGCAGCCCTACTCCTGTACGCCGCCGAGAGATTGTTCTGCCCAGACGATTTTGTCACTCGCGGGCAGATGGCAGCCTTCTTGGTCCGCGCTCTTGGCTATACCGATAATGGTGGCGGTGACCTGTTCATTGATGATGACGGTCACACTTTCGAGAACGATATCGACAAGTTGGGAACGGCTGGTGTCACCAAAGGTTGTAACCCGCCAGATAACGACCGGTTCTGTCCTGACGATCGAGTAACCAGGGGAGCAATGGCCGCCTTTTTGGTTCGTGCGTTGGGATACACCGACAACGGTGGTGGGAATCTGTTCATTGACGACGACGGGTCGACTTTCGAGAACGATATTGACCGTCTCGCCACAGCAGGAGTCGCCAAAGGATGTAACCCACCGGTCAACGACAAGTTCTGCCCCGACGACTTCGTCACCAGAGGACAGATGGCGGCTTTTCTACACAGGGCACTCGGCTAACAACCGCTCATATCCGGCTGGGGGAGAATGGTTTTGGTGGTTTCCACCGGTCGTGCGGTGTTCGCCGGATGACAACGGGGCAAAAGTTCGAGCGTCCCTCCCAGCGACGGCCAATGTTGAGGGGATACACCGAATGTCGGTCGCTGTTGAAACCACAACAATCGACGAAGCCATCCTCCGCCTCAACCACAACCACAACCACCCCGACTGAACAACATTTCTAAACCCGCCCATCACCGGCATTATTTGCGGCCAACGTCAGTCGCAGTCGCCGCTCATAAGTGCCGTTGTGTGCGCGCTAGCCGCCTAGTGCTGCGAATACCTCGTAGACCATGAACGCAGGCCAGACCAGAGCCTGGAAAAACGAACCTACGTACAACCAGAACGAGTCGGCCTGCTGCCAGAAATACACGAAGGCTCCAAACATCCCAAGGCCGTAGAACGCCCCGCCACCCGCTGCACCTGCATTGCTCATCGAATTCACCTCTCTTCGGGACCACGAGTGTATTAACTCGTCTCCCACGCCGGCCCGTTGTGCTTCCTCTGATTGGAGCGACATTCGATAAGACCCCACGGGCCGTCATGGGGCGTAGATAAGTGCAGCCGTTATGTGCGGGTACGCCCGTAGGGTGACTCGATGATGATTGCGGGTGTTGCATTGATGGTGGGCGGTGTTGCCCTCGTCGTTTTGGGCGTGATCGCACGGGCAGGGAAGCTCACTCGTCAGTCGGCTGTGGGCCTGAGAACCAAGGCGACGTTGGCGTCTGACGGGGCGTGGAAAGCGGCACACGAAGCGTCGGGGAACTGGGTGATCGGCGGAGGTGCAATCCTGTTCGTCGGGGGCGTCTTAGTGCTGTTGATCGACTCCGAAACCACGGGAGATGTGGTTGCACTCATCGCCACTGCATTGATGCTGATTCCCCTTCTGATCGGCTTCCGGAGAGGTCAAGCTGCGGCTCAATCCGTCTGACTCGATAGACGGAACCAGTCCACGTTATTGTCCCGTCCTCCAAACAGGTGACTGGGGATGTTGAGGTGGAGGCACCATGAATGAGACAGAAGTCAGCATCCCAGCGGCGGGCGTCGCTCTTGCGGGGACGCTTTATCAGCCAAGCGGAGAAGGGCCATTTCCGACTGCGCTTCTTCTAGCGGGGTCAGGGCCACTCGATCGTGATGGCAACCACAAAAGGATTCCACTTTCGGTGAGTAGAGACCTAGCTCGTGTCCTTGCTGACGCGGGATGGGCTTCACTGCGTTTCGACAAGCGAGGCGTAGGCGAGTCCGGAGGGGACTACATGAGCACAGGCTTCTACGACGAGTTAGAGGATGCCACCTTGGCGCTCCATTGGCTTTCCGCCCAGCCCACAACAGCAGACGGCGTCGTTCCAATCGGCCACAGCCTAGGCGCCAATTTCGCTGCCGAAATGTCCTCGAACGAACCGGGTGTTGTTGGAGCGGCCTTGTTGGCCTACACCGCAAAGACAGGGGAGGAAACCCTTCGATGGCAGGCCGAGGCCATTAGTGAAACGATCCCAGGCTGGGTGACGGGGTTGCTGCGGGTTTTTGGCACAAATATTGGAAAACAGCAGTCGAAGGCCCTCCACAAGCTGAAGAGCACCGAGAAGGACGTTGTCCGACTCCAGGGCCAGAAGGTGAATGCCAAATGGATGCGAGAGTTCATCGCATACGACCCACTCCCCGCCCTAGAGACAACTAACACGCCAATAATTGCAATCACAGGCGCGAAGGACATCCAGGTGGACCCTGCTGATCTTGTCAACGTGGCAGACATCTTGGGTGATCGCGGCGAGACGCACCTAATACCTGATCTCGACCACCTTCTTCGATATGAGGCGGCCCCCATATCCAACCCGAAGAAGTACAAGAAACAAGCCGGTCAACCGATCGACCAGCGCGTCACGACGACCCTCGTGACCTGGCTACAAGACCTCGACGTTCGGAGAACACCCCGCCCATGACCGGCATTATGTAGGGCCTGATCCGCCTATTCGCAGTTGCCGCGGAGCCGCTCGATATGTGCCGTTATGGGCGGGCGGTGAGTGTCAGTTCCGCGGGTTGTCCCGCCCGCGATCAGTGCCACCCTCATCTCGTGGCAGGCTCCGGCTCCACTGTCAGCGCATCCGTAACGCGACCGTGGTTACGCCGTCGCATGACGCATCTGGATTGCCTTGTCGATTGCCACGAAGAGGGGGCTGATGAGGGAGAGGGCGATCGCGATAGTCCACTGGCTTCCGGTGAGTGAAACCGTCGTGAGAAGGCGTTGAAAGATCCCGAGCTCAACTGCGGCAAGTGTCAGGAACCAGCCGAGGATCACCCATCCCATATAGGGGAACAGCGGAGCCGACCACCATGATTCGCGCTCGCGTCGCATCACCAGGCCATTGTTGACTCCGGCGAGGGCCACGACGACGAACGCCATCGTCATCGACACGGTACCAACTGTGGAGCTCGGCTCGTCGGGTCCGTACTCGAGTAGGAGGAGCGCCGGGCCAGCGATCAGCAATCCGCTGATCAGCCAACGGACCGTCTGGGCCCGATTTGCGATCTTCGTTCCTGGGATACGAGGAGGTCGTTCCATGACGCTCGAGTCCGGAACGTCGACGATGAAGCCGACGACCACCGTGGAGATGACGAAGAACTTGGCGAACAGCAGCATCATTGGGAAGAGTGCGATGCCATCGTTGATGTTGAGAATCGTCGCGAGCAGCATGAGCTGGAGAACTGCGGACAGCACAGTCAGTTGGAGCTTCACATATGACGAGATGCGACGGTAGATGTCACGACCGAGGTCAACGGCCCGAACGAGTGTGGCGAAGTTGTCATCGGTGAGGATGAGCTTGCCTGCCTGTTTGGTGACCTCGGAACCGCTCCCCATCGCCACCCCGATGTCGGCCTGCTTGAGGGCCGCGGCGTCGTTGACGGCGTCGCCTGTCATCGCCACGACGTCGCCGGACTCCTGCATCAGCCTGGCGAGGCGGACCTTGTCTTCGGGGGCGACCCGCCCGAAGACGTGCAACTCCGGAAGCCGTTCGATGACGGTCGCGTCGTCGAGGGCGGCGAGATCGGTGCCGTTGATGACTCCTGGGCCGAGACCCAGCTCATCGGCGATCGCCCGAGCGGTGACCGTATGGTCACCTGTGATCATCCGGACATCGATGCCAGCGGCGATGGCTTGCTGAACAGCCTCCCTGGCCTCGATGCGCAGCGGGTCGATGATCCCAACCAGCGAAATGAAGTCAAGAGCCGTCACGGCGCTCATCGGGTCGTCGAGGGCTGCCGCAAACTCCTCTTCGGACAGACCCCGGACCGCGAAGGCGAGGACCCGCAGACCCTTCTCCGAGAGCACCTGGTTGGCTGCCACGAGGTCATCGCGGGTATCGGCGATCGGTGCACGCTCACCGTTCCACGCTGCAGCCGAGCACCGGTCGATCACGACATCGGGTGCGCCCTTGACGCACATGAAGTGTGGGAACGCTGCGATGGCTCCCGTGGCCGTCACCGGGGTGTCGTGAAAGGTGGCCATGAACTTGTACTCGGAATCGAACGGCACCTCCGCCACGCGCGTAAGGCTGCGGCGGGTCACCTCGGCATCCACCCCCATTTTGGCGGCGAGGACGACGAGTGCCGCTTCCGTGGGGTCGCCGATGATCGACCCGTCATCGGCGACGGTGGCATCGCTGCATAGCGTCAGCCCGAGGCCGAGCCGAACGAAGTCAGGCGTCGCCGCCCCCGCCGAGCCGAGGATTGCCCCGCTCTTCGCATAGCCGCTGCCCTCGATCTTGTACCACTTTCCCGCGGCGAGCATCGTGGTGGCAGTCATGGCGTTCATCGTCAATGTGCCGGTCTTGTCGCTGTTGATCACCGTTGTACCGCCGAGCGTCTCGACGTCATTGAGCGACTTGACCACGGCTTTGTGCTCGGCAAGGCGCTGCGCTCCCGATGACAACATGAGCTGGACGAACGTCGGGAGTCCGGTTGGGATAGCCGAGATCGCCGTAGTTATGGCAAGCAGGATCAGTGTCTCGGTGTCCTGACCGCGATAGATACCGAGGATGGCGATGATCGCTACTGAACCCCACGCCAGCAGCCCGAAGACCTTCGTCAGCCCATCGAGTTCGAGCTGGAGCGGCGACTTCACCCGCTTCGTTGCCGTGACCATGTCGGCGATGTGGCCCATCTGCGTCGAAGCCCCGGTCGCGACCACCACCACCGTCGCCGATCCCCGAGTGACTTGAGTGTTCTGGAACACGAGATTGGTCCGGTCACCAAGCGGTATCTCCTCGTCAGGCAAAGAGTTCGCGTCCTTGGCGATCGGTGCGCTCTCGCCGGTGAGCGACGCCTCCTGAACCTCAAGCGACGCCGAGCTCACGATTCGTGCGTCCGCAGGGACGATGTCCCCAGCCTCGAGGAGCAGGATGTCACCGGCAACGAGGCCGCTGGCATCAACCTCCTCTACCCGGTCGGACCGTCGCACCCGAGCCGTCGGCACCTGAAGCTCGGCCAGGGCTTCTACGCTGGCCATCGCCTTGCGTTCCTGGTTGGTCCCCATGATCACGTTAAGTAGCACCAGCCCCCCGACGACCGCTCCGGTGGCGAACTGACCGATCACAAAGCTCGCGATGCTGACGATCAACAGCATGATGTTCATTGGATTCGCCAACTGGCCTTTGGCCATCTGCCACATCGTTGGCGGCGGTTCTGTGGCGATCACATTCGCCCCATACTCAGCGACCCGTCGCTGCACGTCGTCGGGACTCAGGCCGTGCTCAGGGTCGGTATTGAGAGCGTCCACCGTCTTATCCGCGGACAGGGCGTACCAGGGGACGGTGGGCGGTATCAGGTAGGTCTTTGTCATGGCGAGCGCCTCAGATTCTCAGAGCAGGGTTGTGCGAATGTGTCGATCGTATTCTCGCAGATCGCTGTTGCTCGCTGGGAATGGCGGATCAGCAGTGTCCCGCTGCGGTGGACCTCGGCCTCCACCGCAAGGAATGACCCATACCGCCCATATCCGGCGTTCTGTTCTCGCAATCGGAGCCATGCGTCCGCTGCGGGTAGCCCATAACCACAGCCGGCTCAAGTTGGTCATTGCAGCACTTATGAGCGGGCGAGCTGATCGTGTGAATCGCACCCGAATTTGGGTTATGAAGGCTCGGTCCTTGGATTTGGGTCACTGTTTGCGGCACGTCGCATCCCCGAGTGTGTTGTCGATCGGTCGACCGTAGTGTGGCGATCGTGGAGACATTGCAGCTGACGTCACAGCACCGTCTTGGTCTCGGCACCGCGCCGCTCGGGTCGATCGAGACGGGACCGTTGTGGTGGGGTCCACAGGACCGTGTCGTCGCGGTGGCGACCGTTAGGACCGCTGCCGAAGCCGGCGGCGCGTTCATCGACACGGCGCCGTTTTACGGGTGGGGACGCGCCGAAGAGATAGTCCGTGATGGGCTACTCGGCCTGAAGAACCGGCCACCGATCTTCACCAAGTGCGGCACCCACCGCGCCAGCAATGGCAAGCCCTACGAGGACGCATCCGGCGATGCCATCCGCCGTGATGTCTTAGCCAGTCGCGAGCGACTGGCCGTCGAACGCATCGACGTAGTCCAAGTACACGACCCAGATCCGAAAATCCCGATCGAGGAGACCTGGAGCTCGTTGATGGTTTTACGCGACGAGGGCGTGATCGGCGGTGCCGGCCTATCGAACCACCCGGTCGAACTGATGGACCGGGCCCTGACTGTCGGGCCTATCGCCGTCGTCCAGCACCAATATTCGTTGCTCCACCGAACACCTCAACACGACGATGTCCTCCACTGGTGTGCCGACCACGCCGTTCCCTTCCTGGCCTGGTCGCCGTTGGCGGGCGGATTCCTCACCGACGGGTTCGACCTCTCCCTGCTCCACCCAGACGATCTCCGCCGGCGGCTTCGATGGGCGACACGGGACGACGACCTCGCCGAACGCACCCGTTCCGCTATGACCGAGGTCGCAGCCCGTCACGGAACCACCATGACGGCAGTCGCAGTCGCATGGGCCACTCGGGAGTCGGGCATGTTCGCTATTCTCGGCGCCCGCTCACCCGACGAGGCCGCGCTGCTCGGCGATCCGCTCCCCACCCTCGACGGCAACGACATTGCACAATTAGACAAGGCCAACTCGCCTGCCTAATCCACCTGCGTTCCATCCTTCCGTCGACCAAGCGCACACAACTGCACATCGGTGCCCCCAATCAGACCGCACACAATGCCGGATATGGGCGGTCGGCGCAGCCTTGGCACCCCGCAGACTCCGTCGTCGAGCACCTCGACCAGCTCCTATCAAGGAGTCGGCATCAGGCGTAGGCGTGGGACGTGTACATGTCCTTGTCGCGGTCGTAGCTGAAGCGCCGGGTCAGGCCCAGCGACTCGATCGTCGCTATCTGGTGATAGAGCTTCTTGTTGGTCATGATCACCGGTCGCTCCAGCGACCAGTCGTCCCGTAGCCATTCGAGAACCGCATCGAGCAACGCATGCTCGAACCCGTCCTCCCACATCGAGACGCGAACCCAGAACGCGACCGTGGCGTCGACGGACGACAGGTCGGTGCCGTCGTGCGATGTCACTTCGGCGGTCCGGTACATGCGGTCGTCGTTGGGCAGGAAGTAGATGCAGCCAAGCACCTGGGTCTCGTCGGCGTTCATGACGGTGTATGTATATCGGGTCCCGTTGCGGTGTTCGCCGTCCATCTGCTCGAGATCGTCGAGGTTGTCGTCGACCGAGAAGTCCTCGGGCGGATACGGAGGCTCCTGCTCCCGGTGGTAGAGGAACTCGCGACTCGACATCACGGCTTCGTGGTCGAGCACCACATCGGACGGCACGAGCGGCCGAACGATGAAACCATCCCCCGTGAATCCGTCCCCTGGTTCGATACCCTGCTCCCGGAAACTCATGCCCGGCATCATCCCACATCAGGTTGACGCGAACAGGAGACTCGGCGATTGGCGAGGAGCTCGTCGACGGCGCTTTCACTGAGCGCCACGCTGCACAAAACGGCACTTATGTCCGCCTGAGTCAGGGCATCACGAGGGATACATAATGCCAGTTATGGGCGGCTATAGGACCTCCCGACGGAGCACGCCTGACGCGTGATCAGCCGCCCATAAGTGCCGTTATGTGCGGCCGTCTGGGGTGTTACTCGACGCGTAGTGTCGAGGAGAGGAGGTGCATTCATGCCCATCGTCAATGACATGAAACAGGAGACGTTGTTCTCTTTTAAGGACACGGTTGAGG
>Ga0255057_10000397_pt1 | contig 24802 bp, 20 predicted proteins | sample Cases_109_6_MG_FD_189022 | JGI IMG/M metagenome (GOLD analysis project Ga0255057, IMG submission 189022) | Seawater microbial communities from Amundsen Gulf, Northwest Territories, Canada - Cases_109_6 | ecosystem: Environmental > Aquatic > Marine > Gulf | place: Canada: Northwest Territories... | reverse complement strand
ATGTTGTCGTCGTATTCGTCTTCATGTGTCATCGACGTATGCCCAAGGCTGTGATCGCTGCGAGTTTCTCACAAACTTAATGGGCCCCACAAAATCGGCGGTTATACTTAGGCGCGATGACGATTTACGAAACGCTTAAACTGGCCCACGTCACCTGCGTTGTGATTTCCGGAACACTATTCGTCTACCGATACGCGAGGCTGCGCATGCGCCCCGACCAGCCTCTGGCGAAAGCACTTAAGGTGCTGCCGCATATCAACGACACGGTATTGCTGGCCTGCGCCATTGGCATGTTGGTCCTGATCAGTGTCAATCCATTCACAACACCGTGGCTTTTCGCGAAAATTGCGGCGCTGATTGCGTATATCGCGCTGGGGGCAATCTGCATGCGCTCTCTACCCGGCTCGAGGCGCCAAGCTATCTTTTTCGTAGCAGCAATAAGCGTGTTCGCTTATATCCTGCTCGTGGCGTTGTCCAAGCAGGTCATTCCCTTCGTTTAATGCAGGCTTTCTTCGATCGCTTGCAGAAACACCGGGTCGTGGCGGCCTAATGCTTCTGTGCTGGCGATTTGCGTTCCATCACGGTCAAGCAGGATTATCCTCGTGGTGTGATTAAACTCGCCGTCCGGAAGTTGCTTGTAGCGGACGCCAAAAATGCCGGCGATCGTGCGCAAGTCGCCCGGCTCCGGTCTCACCATCGACCATCGGCCAGCATCGACAGAGTGGCGCTCCATTGTTTCAAGCAGTTTCTCAGGCGTGTCGCGCTCGGGATCGATACTAATCGTCAGAACCCGAAGCTCGGCCCGATCTTCGTCAGAGAGTTTCGATTCCGTCAATTTAATTGTGCTAATTAGCATCGGGCACACGTGCGGGCACGTCGCGTAAAACATCGTAATCAGCACCGGTTGACCCCGGTACCGGTCGATACCTGTTATCTCTCCTCGCTGGTCTTCGACAGCGACCTGCAAGTTGTAAACGGAGTCCGGTGGCAACACATTCTCGGCTGAAGACGGGGCACTACACACGAGGAGTACCGCCATTACTGCTATCCAAGTCCTATTGATCATTGCATTAACTCGTTTTATCGCGCGCAGCGAAATCCCAAATTGCGTGTGGTGTAGCCAGCCTCGAGCGAGCTAAGCATCGCAACACGCATCAATACAGCGTAATTTTCCTTCTCTTCCATGGTGATTGCGCCAGCCCCACAAAATTGCAGTTGATCAGCGCCTCCTTGTTCGCGGTTATCCCCGCTGACGAGAAACGCATTAAAATCATCGACCCACTCCCACACCAGGCCATGAGCATCGTAAACATCGTAATAATTCGCGGAACCACTTCGCACATCGGCAAGCGAATCGCCGCCCGTCTTTGAGTACCATGACAGGATAGTCTGTCGCCACTCCGGATTCTCCCTGGCATCAGCTTGACTGTCGTCAGCCGCGGCGACGTATTCCCATTCGTACCAGCTGGGTAGACGCGCGTATTGCGATTCGCAATACGCATTCGCTGCGAACCAACTTACTTGTGTGACTGGCTGCTGTGGACCAGCCTGTGTCCCTAATGAGATCGGGCCGGACCATGCAGACAGATATTGATCGTCAACAAACAAGGACACTGCGTTACCGCGTTGCCAAGCCGGGTTATGCAAGACAAACTGTAGAAACTCGGCGTTCGTCACGGGTGCGTCCTGTAGCAGGAAATCGCCAACTGTGATGAGGTTGTCACCTTCTGCTTCCGGTATAACCGACCTGAAATCGCCGCCCGGAATGTGCACAAACTCACTGGCTTTTGAATATTGCGCACATCCCGAGATCAAAATTATGGCAACGACTGTGTGGACGAAGTTACGCATCGCTTTTAGTGCGCTGCACCTTTCGGTCTTTCAGTTCCCGCACGAACCGCTGCGACATCATCCGGACCAATTTCGCCATCCTCATTTCCCCAGCTATTGAGCGTGAAAGTCAGGATATTTGCGATTTCATCATCGTTCAGCTGACTCATCGGCGGCATCACGGAATTATAAGGAGCGCCGTTGACCGTGACGGGACCCGTCAGTCCGTTGAGCACAATCTCGATTGCGCGGTGCGTATCCGCCATCAAGAAGTCCGAATTTGCGAGCGGCGGAAATACGCCAGCCAGCCCCTCACCGTTTTGCTGGTGACAAACCGAACAGGTTCCGTTGTAGAGGACCCTGCCCGCGTCGATTCTTTGCTGCTTCGTCACTGTTCCGGATAATTCCGCCTGTGTGACGTCACTGACAAGCGACAAATCTTCGGCCATCACCTTGTCGCCAAGATAAACGTTATCGACCTCTTTGCCGGAATAGACCGGCAAGTTGTCCTCACCATCAACTTTGAGCATACCAAGGGCACCCTTGTTAAATGCCCTGAATATGGAGTGATCGACGAGGATAAAGGTACCGGGGACCTCCACCCGAAACTCTGTCATCGCAGAACCCCCGGCGGGCACGAGTGTTGTTTGCACATTTTCCTGGTAATGCGTTCCGCCTTCCTGGTACACCTTGTCGAATATTTCCCCAATGACATGAAAGCTCGATACCAGGTTAGGCCCACCATTGCCGACAAACAGGCGGACTGTATCACCGACATCGGCCTTGATTGCCTTTTCGCCGACCATGGCGCCTTCTGATCCGTTGAACAACACGTAAGTCGCATTCTCTTCGATCGCTTTTTGCATATCGAATGCCTGGTGGCCTTTCTCGCGGTACTTACCCACGGTATAAAACTCACCCTGCATGACGTAGTACTCTTTGTCGACCGGTGGCAATCCCCCAGGTGGTTCGACGAGGATCAGGCCGTACATTCCGTTTGCGACATGCATGCCGACCGGCGCCGTGGCGCAGTGATAAACGTACAAACCCGCGTTTAATGCCTTGAAACTGAAGACCGCTTCGCGGCCGGGCGCGGTAAAGCTCGATGTCGCGCCACCGCCGGGACCGGTTACCGCATGCAAGTCAATATTGTGTGGCATCTTTGAATCGGGATGATTTTTGAGATGAAACTCAACGGTATCGCCCTGCCGTATACGCATGAAGCTGCCCGGCACCGATCCGCCGAACGTCCAGAATGTGTAGGTTACGCCTTCTGATATTTCCAAATCCAGTTCGCGCACTTCCATATCGACAATGACCTTCGCCGGGTAGTCACGATCGATGGGAGGTGGAACGTTCGGCGCGGTCGTCAGTACCGCCTGTATCGGCTCGCCTTGCGGCGGCCCGAAATCACCGGCAGCGGATCCGCCGGTATCGACGTTTTGTGTATTGCCGGATACAGAGCCGGTTGGCTGCGGCTGACAGGCCGCGAGCGCTATCGCGAGCGCAAGAATTGCTGTTGTTGGCCAATGCATGACCGTCTCCTCATGATGTAAATAAATACGAAATTCTGTGACTTTGTTGGCGTCAATATAGTGTCGAAAAAGCGCTAATCAAATACGTAGATATTGATGTACCTAGGTATAACTACGGGCCAAATATAGCTATTTACCGAAGTTCGCGCTTAGCATGACCCAGAGCTTTTCAGTGTCAGACGCATGACTGCGGGCGTCGTAATTGGCGTATTTTAAGATTAATGAGTACCGCTTGGCGAACGATTTTTTCACGATCAAATCCCATTCGCTACCGTAAGCGGGACCGCCCGCTTCAGGTTCGAAACGGTGATAGATGAGTGCCAGATTTGCCCCGTGAATCTCCGTTGCGATAGAAGCATAAAGGTCTTCAATGCCGTCGGCAGGTGTCGTTAGAAACATGTCTGCCCAGCCCTGGAAGGCATGCAGTGTCGCAAGGGGCGTTTGAAAGGCCTGAAGGGAATCGGTTCCCAACAGCTCATAGCCCAGTTTCCCGGTGATGCCGGCAGTGACCAGAGCGCCCTCCAACAAGAAATAGTCGACGCTGTAGGAATTGGGATTATCGCCATAGTCATTTTGACGCGCGTATTCCAACGTATAGCTGCTGGAAATCTTCTCGCCCAGCTCAGCGCTTCCATTAACACGGATACCAGCGGTTCTATTGGATGATGACGGCGCGTTCTCGAGATCGAGAAAATACGCATAGGCTGTGACATCCCAATTTGGCGAGAATTGATAGTTTCCATTTAGAACGTGCGAATCACTCCGAAACTCTGCTGCCGGCGTACCACTATCCGGCCCGAATATCCGGTTCACCCTGTCGATGTAAGCGTACTCGATCCTTGTATTTGGCAAAGACGTGTTGCTTAGCGACAGACCGTCGTAGGTCTGGTCGTTTTGCCGCCAGCCAACGTCTCCGATGAACCTGTGATTGTCGAGCTTGATACGCTGTCGACCCGCCCGAATAAGGGTGCTGTCAATGCCCCTGTACAGGAGCAGCGCTTGATTGACATCGGTACCTGCCGGATCTGCCACAACCGGCCTGTCAGTTATGCCATTGCGAGTGCTGTTATAGAGATCGTTGCCGACCACGCGTATGTCATCGAACTCAATTTGAAACCCGAAATTCGAGAGATACGGGCCTTGATAGGCCAGGCGTGTTCGAAGAGTCGACGCGTTCGCCTCCTTGTCGAAACCAGCCTGGTCGACAAGTTCGTATCGATATCGGAAATCCAGGCTTACCTGACCTTGGCTTTTCGAAGCCGAGTCGGATTGATCCTGATCGGCAGCATGTGCTGAATATGATGACACGAAGTTTCCCAATGCGATCGCCGAGAGCAGAACCAAATGTTTTGAATACCTCACGTTCATCTCTTTTCAAATTGAGTGTATTGCAGCGTTATACTGCTGCATTGTGACTATCAAAATGCGGTGCTATGCGTAGTTTCATGCGGGATTGTACTTATGACGGGTGAGCCTGAACGTCCGATGGCGGACCGTCAAACGTACGACGCACCTGAGTGGAAAGCCCTGCTCGACGCGGCCGTTGATGCCATTATTGTGATTGATCATCGCGGTCGTATTGAAACCTTCAATTCTGCAGCTGAAAGCATTTTTGGCTTTAGCGCCGCGGAGATTCTGGGAAAAAATGTATCCGTTTTGATGCCGCAACCCTATTCCAGAGAACACGATTCTTATATTCACAATTACATTGATAGCGGCAATGCCAGAATCATCGGAATAGGCCGGGAAGTTCAGGGTATGCGACAAGACGGCTCCGTTTTTCCGATCGGTCTTGCCGTCGGCGAAATCGCGACTCAAGGCCCCGTCAAATTCGTTGGCATCATTCGCGATATAACGGATCGGAAACAATCTGAAGAAGAAATTCATCATGCCCGGGAAAGATTGTCGCAGTTCGCGCGCCTCAGCACGCTGGGCGAAATGGCGGCAGGCCTGGCCCATGAGTTGAATCAGCCGCTGGCGGCAATCGCAACCTACACTCAGGCTTGTCAGCGTCTGATCGAATCCGGACAAAGCGATGATGAAGAGATTCTTGCCACACTTAAGAAATGCGACTCGCAGGCTCAACGAGCTGGTGATGTTATTCGACGGCTCAGGCAGTTCGTCCAGAAAAGAGAAGTGGGCCGGTTGGAGGTGGGCTGTAAGGAACTGATCCACGATATCGCTGCATTGGCCGAAGTTGATGCGCGAAACAATCGTATCCCCCTTGCAATCGATGTTGCCGAGGGCCTACCAAACGTCATGGTTGACGCCGTGCAGATTCAACAGGTGATACTGAACCTGATTCGCAATGGCATTGATGCAATGCAGGATACGGACCAAAACAACGAAGGGATTTCTGTCTCGGTCAAACAGTTTGATAGTGACAATATTAAAGTCGCGGTAACAGACCATGGCGGAGGGATGACGGAGGAAGCCGAGAAAAAAATCTTTCAGCCATTTTTTACGACCAAACCCTCGGGCCTGGGTCTCGGACTCTCAATTTGCCAATCCATTATCGCATCGCACGGTGGGGTGCTAAGCTTTACAAAGAATCGATCGGGCGGCACAACATTCTACTTTACGCTTCCCGTAAGCCCGGAAACCGACACATGATCGATTACAATCCAACGGTATTTCTTGTTGACGACGACGAAGCTGTGCGAGATTCGCTTGGTCTTTTGATGAAATCGGTAGCATTGGCCAGCCAGTCATTTGCCTCGGCCGCTGAGTTCCTGGCTGAATTCGATCCTGAATGTCCTGGCTGTCTCATACTGGATATTCGAATGCCCGGCATGAGCGGCATGGAGTTGCAGCAGAAGCTGATTGAGATGCGGGCCATCCTGCCGATTATTTTTATTACTGGCCACGGCGATATTCCGATGGCCGTCGAGGCAATGCAACGAGGCGCCGTCGACTTTATTCCAAAGCCCTTTCGGGATAATGAGCTATTGGATCGCATCAACCAGGCCCTCGAAGATGACCGGAAAAACAGGGAATCACTGGTCGAACGCGGGGAAGTCGAAAAGCGCATTGAGAAACTGACGCCGCGGGAAAAGCAGGTCCTGGAGCTGGTCGTTCAGGGGAAAGCCAACAAAGTCATCGCTGGAGACCTGGACGTCAGTCAGCGTACTGTCGAGATTCATCGCGCCCGAGTGATGGAAAAAATGCAGGTCAGGTCCCTCGCACAACTCGTTCGCATGGTCATGCAGATACAGCAATAGTTTTGGCCATTCCTGTAACCGCCTGGCAGCGGTAAATCTCTGCGTCGTTCCTCCGAATAAGAAAAGCGCCATTTCCACCTAAGGGTTAACCGAGATTGCGGTAGGTAAATCATCGGATTTATGCCCCGTGCTGTCTGTAGCAGTATTCGCTTAAGTATGAAACCAACGCGCGTACCGGGAGGCCATTCGGAAATAAGTGGGAACACCCTTGCAGATGTCCGATGTTATTGCAGCGCTCGATCGTGATCACGCCAATATAGCGAAGTTGCTTGAACTCCTCGAGTCTGAGATTCTGGCGATCGAGGTAGGGAAAACACCCGACTATCCTCTGCTGCAAGACATCATGCGTTACATGACGCAGTATCCTGATCGGTTTCATCATCCAAAAGAAGAAGTGGTTTTTGCACAACTCGTAAAGCGTGATCCTGGCGCACGCGCTGATGTCGACGAATTGTTGAAAGAACATATCTCTATCGGTTCGGCTGGCCAGGAATTCAACAGAATACTCCACACAATAGTTGTCGATTCAGTCGACGTGCGCGAGCAGCTCGTGACTTCAGGCTTTGCTTACATCCACGCATTGCGTGAGCACATGTTGACAGAAGAGAGAAAACTGTTTCCGTTAACTATGGAGGTCCTCACCGCAAGAGATTGGCAAGTTATCGATGAGGAAGTCGATGCCATCGAAGATCCTTTGTTCGGGACAATGATTGCTGAGGAATATCAGCGACTCTACAAGTTGATTACCGATCGAACCGCAACGGACGGCGTGACTCGAAGCAGTGCTAAGTGAGATCAAAGGTATTGACAAGTTAACGTGCAGGCGTAGGCTAGCGCTCCCGGATTGGGATCTTAGTGCCCTATTATGTTGTCGCAAGCGCCCACTAGGATCTATTTTTGACAGCGAAAGACAGTCCACATTCCCACTTTGTGGTTGCCGAACTGGTTAACTTGTCAATACCCTACAGTATTAATCACCTGTCGATAACGATAAGTACGGATATGGGACAAGCGTCTTATGTCGTTCGCTGCCTCTGCATTAAGCAAATCAAAACTGCCAACCAACAGGCAGATTTCTGCCACCAAACTCAATTTGCGGCTCATGACGATCTCGCCCGTTCTTGCGCTCGTCAATAAAGTGCCGCTTTTTCAGACTTCAATTTCGATGTTGTAAAAATGCCGATGAACAGGTCGATATCAAATACGTAATTATTGACATGCATACGTATTTCTACTCATCTTAATATCTGTGAAACTCCACTAGTGCGGCTCGCTGTTATACTTTTCTGGAACCGCAGAATTGCCGAGAAAATTATGCAACCACTAACTTACGATCTTCCGATCAGCAAAGGCAATAACCGCCGAGTCGTCTCTGGCTGGGTCATATTGGGTATATTGTCGCTGGTCGCCGCTGGTATTTTCTCTTTGCTACTGGTGCTCGCACGCACACCGATCATCCAGTCCCTAGTACCGTTCGTCGATTTCTTTCGCATCGCACTCGTGGTGCATGTCAATTTATCCGTACTGGTATGGCTGCTGTCGATCACGGCGGCCTCGTGGAGCCTGAGCTCGCGATTTGAGCGCCGTCTTTGGGATAGAACGTCATTCTGGCTTGCCGCTGCGGGAGCTCTGGTTATGGTTCTCGCGCCGTTCGTCGGCATCCGCCGGTTGACTGCGCCGAAATTGTTGGTACCACTGCTCGCGTTCTCGCGCCGATTCCTCATCTGAAAATGCAGCATATTCAGGATCGGAAACATAGCGAAGATCGCCAATGAGATTCATCACCTCGTGGTTGCCCAGTAATTGATGCACCTGACCGCCGGCATGGGCTGCCTCTCGCTCCAGACGCATGATGAGATCCATCACACGTCGCGATTCCGGACCGCGGTCCAGCAGGTCACCCGTCACTACGAAGTGAGTTTTGCCGCCGCTCCAGACAAGGCTGCCGTCGATGACGTTCGATTTTTGGAGTGTCGCGACCAAGGCATCAAAAGCACCGTGAATATCGCTAACCGCAACGATTCGTTCGACGTCAGAGAAATGCCATTCATCTGCTAGTACCGACGACAACGGCATACAAAAACATAGCAGCAATGCTATGAATCGAGCCGACCCGGCTACGCAATCCCAAGATGCGAATTTTTCTTTCACACGCGCTTTGATTTATTCCGGTAAGTGGGCTTTGGAGCCGGTGTCAAGACCAGCCCGGTTAACGGGCTGGTCTGCGTCCTAGAAATAATTTCTTGATCTCTACAGACTAGCCGCCAAAGCGCATATTCACGCCTGCGAACACAAAACGCCCAATACCGCCTTCGAACTTACTATCAAAATTGCCGATGCCACCCTCAAAGGCGTCCCCGGTACGCGGGACAAATGGCTGCTCCTCAAAGATGTTTCTGACACCACCGTAAAAGTTCAAGTTTGTGCCACCGCTCGTCTCCAAATCGTAAGACACTGAAAGATCGTGCCTGGTGAACGACGGATAGAAGAGAAACGCCGGTACTTCCGGATTCGCGACACAGGCAGGATCACCCGCCGCGCATCGAGCATCGTTCGTCGCAAATCGCTCCAGGTAATCATCGACGCGATCTTGGTGATCTATGATGGGACCTTTGTACGCTATACGCCAGCGCACCCGCCAGTCATTTAGCCGCCAGGTAAGAGAGCCTGTTGCCACATCCTCGAAGACGCCGAAATCGAGCTGATTGTTAAAATCAGTAACCACTTCGCCATCAACCCCATCAAATTTCGTTTGATGTTCATTGATGTGTGTGTAGTTTGCTGATATTTGGAAGTTGCTCCGTCCCAGATCAAATATATAGTCCAGGGCCACATCAAATCCATTGGTCGTTTGCTCATTGAGATTAAATTGACGCTGTAAGATTTCGATGATCTGACCTTCACTGTCACGAGTGACATCATCACAGAACGGGTTGGGATCACCAAAGGGCACTGTTGTGGCATAGCATTGTTTCAATATCTCCCCATTCTCGACCTCAATGATTGCGTCTTCAATTGTGATGTCATAGTAGTCCACGGCGAGCCGGAACCCATCTAGGAAAGCAGGCGCGATACTGAAACCAACAGTGAAAGTATCTGCTGTTTCTTCGAACAGGTCTATATTTCCCGCACTGGGCGAATAGCCGTTGTTGTCATCGACAAAGATACCATCAGAGGCAATTATTGCAGCGACATCCGGATCCAAACGACAATTATCGTGACCCGTCTCCGTTGAAGTGGCTGTAACAGCTTCACAAATATCGTCGTAGGAATCGAAGTCACCACGCCGTGGAGACAATAATTCGGTAAGATCAGGTGCACGTTGCGCGCGAGCGAAATTAGCGCGAAGAAAATACCCTTGGACCGGTTCCCATATCAGGCCTGCTGAGTAGCTAAAGACCGTATCGATATTACTTACACTGTAGTCGGCGACACGCGCTGAAATATCAGCGGTAATGCTTTCAGCCAAAGGGAATGACGCTTCACCGAACACTTCCCATACGTCCATATCACCCTTGATTGGTGGAACGAGGTTAAAAGTGATACCTCCGAACCGGGGTCCGTCACTGACTCTTAGATCCATCGAGTCTCGACGAAATTCTGCGCCGAATACTGTAGCCACCGGGCCCGCCGGCATGTTAAACAAATCGCCACCGATGTAGCCAACCACATTGACCAGCTCGACGGTGGGATTGATTATCGGGTTCACGCGAATCCAGTCGGCCATTGCCGGTGTAATCGAGCCTTCACCAAAGAGATTCAGTGGCACGCACCCGGCCGCCCGAGCGACCGGATCAGCGCATTGAATCGTGACGCCGTCAGCAGCGTATTCGGCGTCAAGCGCCTGACTTACCTTGGCCACGTCAAGTTCGTTAGACCGGACCTGGAACTGTTCGAAGTTACCGTAACCAACAGAGACATCCCAGTCCCACTCATCGGCAAACAGACTGCCTCGCAAGCCCGCCCAGGTCCGCCATGTTGTGCGTTCATTGTCAGTGGTTATGTTGCCTACTTCAAAAAAGCGACGGTCCCAATCACCATTCCAGTTCGCGGGAAAATCTGGATCGTTGGCAATTGCAGACTCAAGAAGAAACGGATTATCGACGGCAATATGACCAGGTCGTATCTCACCGGGCGCACCTGTTATTCGATCAATGGTGGCAACGTCACTGGCTTCACTATCGTCTTCGGGAGATTTGAAATTGAACGAGTTATTTTGGCTGTACTGAACCTGAAAATAGCCTTGTGTTCTTTCTGTAAAATTGTAGTCGACTTTGCCTGCTGCAGCAATCTGGTCATTTGGAATGCTAATCACGTCCCAGACTCTACTGAAAAGGCCGTCGCGCTCTTCCGACCAGCCTGTATTCAAGCCGTTTTCGTCGTACCACCATTTACCGGGCCCCTCTGAGAACACGCCACCGGCGGTGCCATCACTGCGATCACGCCAGTCAGCCGGCGAAGCGATGTCGCGGATACACTGGTCACCCGTTTCGGTTTGCATCTCGTTACACAAAAGTGTGGTGTTGTAGTCGAAATCTGCTTCAAGTGCTGCACGCTCGCGATCTGCGTTGGAAATGCCCTGCTGATCATTATAAGTTGCACCGATGAACAGATAGCCACGTCCGTCACCAAATTTGGTGCCATAATCTGCATTAATGGTAAATTCTTCACCGCCGGCTTCCGGCGTGTATCCAACTCGAGTTTCTAGACCGAAGCCTACTTGGTCTTGCTGAGTAATGATGTTGACCACGCCGGCGATAGCATCTGAACCGTATGTCCCTGACGATCCGCCCGTAACAATTTCGACACGTTCAACCATCGTAGCCGGAATCGTGTTTAGGCTGACAAATTTACCACCGTAGGCGTTAGCGACAGTGCGGCGACCATCAATCAGGACCAGGGTTCTGTTGCTTCCCAATCGCCTCAAGTTCATGGACGTCACACCAGTGTTGCCAATCTGGGATTGCGAATTGGTGTTACTCGTTGATTCATAAAGTGACGGTACCTCGTCAATCAGAATCTCACCCAATCCGCTTAAACCGGCATCTGTGATGACATCATTGCTAACGCTTATGAGAGGGGTTGACACGTTAAAGCTATTGCGCTGCAGACGTGAACCGGTAACAACAACTTCTTCTACCGCGTCCTCCGCATCTTCTGTCTCTGAATCTTGTGCGTCGGCACCAGAGACAACCAGGAGCGACGCCAAAAACACGCCAACTTTTGTTCTGAGCGGTACTTTTTCGGTAGCCATTGCCTTTTCCTCTATTTCGTGATCAACAGGCTTATCAAGAGCGATTTGAATCACGCGTTTGTCGGAAAGGCCGCTTGAAAGTCCGGAGTCCTTGAGCAATTCGCTCAGGGCATCCATCAGCGTAAATCGCCCGAGCACCGCATTGGCTTGTCGGGTTTCGGCAATATCATAGGGGAAAAGCATTATGGCGCCGGTTTGTTCAGCTAGACGATTCAGCGCCTGGGCAGCGTTTAGCGACGGTATATCAATGTTGTAAAGCTGCCCATCAGATGGGTCACTTGCAAGACACACAGTGCTACAAATGGCTAACGAAAACCAAACGGCGAGCACGGATATCGCACCGGCCATCCAATGTTGCATTCCCCCAACAATCTGCCTGCCAATCCAGGACGATGGTCGTCCTTTCATCGCGGCCTTGTCAGTTAGATAACCAACAGGGAAGGGAAACCCGCAATGGAATGTGGTCTTATTCTGATTCTTTTGCCGCTTGTTGCAAGAATCCAACGAAATTCACCCCTGTCTAGAGGATAGCAGCTCGATTAATGTTCGTTATAGTCGAGACAGTTGTGGACCCTGGTCACGGCGGTAGCTGGGCGGCTCACCTGCGATTGTCGCTACTCTTCGGTGGCCGACACCAATACGCGTTCATGGCTCAGGCGAGTCACGCGAAGCCCGAAGTTGGCCTCTAGCGCAGCAAACATGGCGTCGGTTTCGCCAATGGGAAATCGACCACCAATTCTTATGGCTCTGACGGCAGGATCCGCAAATTCAATCGAGACAGTCGTGTAGCGGCTGATTTCCTCAACCACGACTTCCAGAGGATCACCGGCAAAAGTCAATATACCCTCTCGCCACGACAGACGCTTCGCCATCTCTTGCGGCTCTACCGTCTCAATCGCGTTTATTGTACTAACGGTGTCAGCATCGGGAGCGCTCCGGATTGTGGCGCTCTCACCAGCCTTGATAGTACCCAGTACGTCGACAATACCGATATCAACGATGTCATTTGAGCCCGATGATTGATCGGTGCCGAGCGCTGCTCCTTGCTGCGGCAAACGATTTGTATTCGGGCGATTAAAGGAAGCCAACGCAACCTCGCCTTCTGTCACGGTTACGTCGATAGCATTATCTTTGAGATACACGCTAAACGCCGTACCCACAGCCTGCACCCGTCCATTCCCGGCATAGACCCGAAACGGACGTGCAGGATTTTTCGCTACCGTAAAGTGCGCCTCGCCTTGCAACAGGCGAATGTTGCGGTACTCGTTGTCGTAGTCAACCTTGAATTGACTATTGGTATTGAGCAAAACCATCGAACCATCGGCGAGCGTCGTCGATTGTTGTTGACCGACCGCAGTCGCATAGAAACCGTTGCTGCTTAAAAACGGGTCCGGTCGAAACCAGAATGTTGCGGCAACACTAATACCAATAACGATCACAGCCGTCGCGAGACCTGCTCGACCAAATTGTGGAATCGCATGACGGAAGCTTGCAATAAGACTGCGATTCGCGCGGCCCTCTGCATGTGCGAGTGGCACGGCGAGCTCGGTCAAGACATTCAACTTGCCCCAGAAGTCGGCGAGGTCATCGAGCTGCTGGCGATGTACAGGGCTACGCTCAAGCCACTCACGCAGCGACGCGAACTCCTCGGCTGACGGTGCTCTATCACCGTCCAGCTTGATGAGCCACGCAGCTGCCTCCTCTTCAATGGCTTTTCGGTCCGGAAACTCGACAATATTCTTTCTCATTGACTGCCCTTGTCGCGGCCGCCTTCGGCCAGCGTTGATTCTTCTATATTAGGTAGACGACATTCGTGCTTCTCCACAAAGGCTTTGCACTCCAGGATGCCTCTAAGCAGATACTTTTCCACTGAACTCACCGACAATGACATGCGCTCCGCGATTTCCTTATGGGCCAAACCATGGACCTTGCGGAGCAGGAACACCTCACGGCATTTCTCTGGCAAACCGGCTACCGCTTCACAATAGAGCCCCAATGATTCCAGGGCTTCCACCTCACTATCAGCAGCAGCCCCACACTCTATAACTACAGACGCCCCGCATTCCTCAAGATAGTCGGTGATTTTTTTCGATTTCTTTGTAAGCTGCGTAAGCGCGAGATTCTTGGCAATACGAAACAAAAAGGCTTTCGGCTGCTCAATTTCTCTTTGCTGTTCAGCAACATAGGCGCGCAGGTAAGTTTCTTGCGCCACATCTTCGATGTCTCGACTATCCGAAAAAAACCGCGCCAGGAATCGCTTAAGGAATACATAATTCTCCAGGAACGCGGCAGATACCGCGGACAACGGACGGCGATTGTTTGTTTTTGGACCGTCTTCCTGATTCATAGCAAAGCGTTTTCTCCCCACCGCCAGTGCTACCGGACCCCTGATGTTAACGCAGCCCTGCGGCTGGGTCATCCGCTTGTCGACGCTGTCATAATGTTCCTGTGGTGGCCGGATACCCGACTAAGCCCTTCCAACCTATACATTTAGACGTCCGCAGCGCCAAATACCGCAATTCTTGTGTCCTAACGATCTGCCAGCGGCGGTTTCCGAATGTAGCCGGCCTGCTCGAACGCATAGGCAAATTGAATGAGCTGTGCATCACTGAATTCAGCGCCGATAAACGAGATCCCGATAGGTAGGCCAAGTACGTTGCCAGCCGGGACTGTAATACTTGCGTAACCGGAAACTGCGGCGAGTGACGAGCTCGAAATACCGGAAGAATGATCACCGCTAACGTCGTCGGTCATCCAGGCGGGACCTCTGGTAGGCGCGATCAGAGCGTCGAGATTATGCTCACCCAACGTCGTGTTGATTCCTGTCTGCGCAATCCGTTTGCTGGTCGCAAGTGCTTCAATGTATTCCGGATCGCTCAGCGGGCCTTTGGACTGCGCCGCCAGCATCCGTTCCTGGCCGAAGAATGGCATCACCGTCTCGGCATGGGAGTCGTTGAATTCAATGATATCGGCCATGCTCTTGATCGGTGCGCCGGAACTCTCCAGGTATTTGTTCAGGTCCGCTTTGAATTCGTAATAGAGGACTTCTCGTTGTGCATCGCTCATCCCTTCTGTGTCAATCTCGACCGGGTCAACGATCTCGGCCCCCAGAGACTTGAGCGTCGCGATGGTGTCGGCAACTATGCCGTCGACCCGCGCATCGTTACCGGCACCGCGATGGCCGCGAAACACGCCAATACGGGCACCATTGAGTGCGTCCTTTGATAAATCTGTGGCAAAGTCCGGCGACAAATCCGGAAAACTGTCGCCGAGCGGGTCTGCGGGATCAGCCCCAACCATTGCGGTCAACAGAATGGCAGCATCCTTGACAGTGCGGCCCATCGGGCCGGCTGTATCCTGGCTGTGAGCGATTGGAATAATGCCGCTGCGGCTGACCAATCCAAGCGTTGGCTTGATGCCCACGATCCCGTTGACACTGGATGGGCAGACAATCGATCCATTGGTCTCCGTGCCCACAGCCACGCTCGTGAGACTTGCCGCGACGGACACGGCTGAACCACTGGACGATCCACACGGATTTCGCATGACGTCGTATGGATTATTCGTTTGACCGCCAATGCTGCTCCATCCGCTCGACGAATTTGTCGAACGAAAGTTAGCCCATTCACTTAGATTTGCCTTGCCAAGAATCACGGCACCGGCGGCACGTAGTCTCGAGACCATAAAAGCATCTTCTGGCGGTCGATGCCCTTTCATTGCCAGGGAACCGGCCGTCGTCTCCATCTCGTCGGCCGTATCGATGTTGGCCTTCAAAACAACCGGTATGCCATGCATAGGACCGCGCGGCCCGGATGCCTGTCTTTCTGCATCAAGCGCCGCGGCAATCTCAATAGCTTGTGGGTTTACCTCGATGATCGAGTTTAGCTTGGGACCATTTCGATCGATAGCGTCGATTCTATCCAAGTAATACTGAGTCAGCTGGCGGGAACTGAGTTCACCCTGCTGCATAAGCGCCTGCAACGTCGTAATGTCGTGCTCCCAGTAGTCGGCCCGATCATTGTCGGCAGTGCAGCCGAAAAGCAGAGAAAGTACACACAATCCGGCAACCAGCCGACTCGTTTGGGCAGGTATCTTGAACTGGTTTGGCGTCATTGATTCCTCCCCAGCCGGTACGAGCAAGAATGTCTCGCTGCGTATCAACAACATCGTTTTCGCCGACCGTCTCTCCATAATACAGGTGTAGGGCGCAAGAACTCTATCCGACCATTGTTGAATGATGAATACGTCAAGAAATAATGACGTGTTGGCTGCGATCGACGCGGGAAAACGGGTTAGGGGCGATTTCCAAAAATTCGGAGGCGTCGGCGACTAGTTACCGCGCAAACCGCGACACTGAGATTATGTGCTGGTTCGAGACCGGGGTGCGGTGCAGCTAGTTTCCGTTTATTGACTGCCGGAAAATTGCCGGACTCCGTTCAGACCGGTTGTGATTCGTTAGGATCTCGTGTCCACGGGCGTCTCCAGTATGCCTATTAATAACAACAACTTGTAAACACCTAAGTGCCTTCGGGAGGCAGGGGCCGGAAGTTCAAATCTTCTCACCCCGACCAATTTTTCCTTAAACGTCAACAACTTGCATGCGGTCAACCCGACCGCTGCCATTTTGTGTGACCGATTGTGCGAGAAACGTGTGAGCTGCAACCCGTAAAACCGTGTTGGGTCGCCTTTCACACACTTTCTCGGCAGCTTCGATCAGCCGAGCGACGTCAGGTGCGGAGTAATGCGTCGTGATCCGCTCGGACTTATGCCCAAGTAAATCCTGACGATCCTCAAAACCCACGCCTGCCGCTCGCAGCCTGTGCCCGAACGTATGTCGAAGGTCATGCACTCGAAAGCCAGGCAGCTTCGCCCGGTCCCTCGCCCTCCGCCATGCCGAGTTGAGCATGTTGAACAGAGGTTCGCCTTTGTAGGTGAAAACGAATTCCGGGTGCTGTCCCCTTCGTTCGTCTACAACCCGTTGGGCAATCGAGTTCAACACAACGACACGTTCCTGGCTGTTCTTGGTCTGGAACTGGTCGTTACTCGGCAGCACAAACACGCTCGTATCAAGTTCCGGGAGCTTAACTTCCCAGTCCCATCTGAGCTGGCATACTTCCTGTTCCCGGCAGCCGGTGTTGACCTTGTACAAGGCCATCCGCTGCAGGTGCCCAGGTAATTCCTTGAACAAGCGATCCTGTTCTTCCCAACTCAGTGGATAGGGCTTTCGTGCCGGTCCCTTTTCCATCTCGATCAGCGGCGGCGAATCCAGCCACGACATACCATTGTCGTGGCGCCATACTCGCGCTGCCAGATTCAGTATCCGCCGAATGCAGCTCAACTCCTTATTAATGGTGCCGGCCGTGACCCCGTCCGCGCGACGGGCTTGCCGATACTGCGCCAGGGTATCGTTGTGAATACGATCCAGAGTCAGATCGCCGATATGCGGCATGATGCGCTTGAAGGCATAGACATCCCGCTCCAGGCCTTTCTTGTGCTGATAGTCGTTGAGATACTTTACTGCTGCCTGCTCAAACGTCCGTGTCGGTCGAATGCCATAGACCACTGCCTGGCGTATCTCATTGATGCGATGCGCTAGGTAGCGCTCCGCTTCTTCGAGATTATCCGTGCTGCAGCTTTCTGCCAATCTTCCGTATCCCTTGATTCTCTTGTCGATCCACCAGATACGGCCTCTTTTCTTGAGGCCTGGTGATTTTTTGCGTCCCATAATTCACTCCTTTTGGCGGGACGCCCGTTGCGGGAGATATAGTCTTCTACCCAGGCGTCGAGTTCAAGCCGGTCAAAGGCAATGCCTTGCTGACCGATGGGAATGTTGGTGAGAAAGGGTCGGACTTCGGTATTGAAGCGGTTGCGGTCCATGCCAAGATACGAGGGCGCATCGCGAAAGCGTACGAGCCGCGGTAGCAAGTCCATGGACGTCCGCGTTGAATTCATCGACCGAGATACACCGCAGTGATCGCTTCTCTCGTGTGCCCGAGTTCGCCACTGATGATGACTCGCGCCTCATGGTCAGGCGCGAGCTGCTCAGGCGTCAGTTCTTTTGATGGCAGTCCACCCGCTGCTGGACAAATCCGTCCGGTGAACTCGAGATAACGTCGCTGCGCATAGCCGTGTCGCAATCCGTGGAGCCTGGACAAGCCGGCATTGCGTAGCTGTCGCTCATAGCGGTGCAACTGCTGCACGTAATTCAATTGCGCCGGGATCAGCGAGCCGCCTTTGGCCAGTGCCTTGACCTCCGCCAACAGTTGGCGCTGCTGTTCGTTCCTGATCGGCATCGTTCTGGCTCGCCCGCCCTTGGTCCAGCTCGATTTGAGCTGGATGTAATCACCCTGCATGGCATAGGACGGATTGAACTTGATCGATTCTTCACGGCGCAGGCCGAACACCGCCTGCAGGCGAATGCTGAGGCGAACGTATTGATCCGAGATCCGAGACAGATTCTTATCATCCAACTTCTGCGCCTTGGACGCCTTGGCCACGTATTCCCGCTTGCCGATGCCGTAGACATCGTTGTCCCTGGCAATGATGCTCGGCTTGTTGACTTTCTTCGCCCACCAGCGAAGTGCCGACAAGCGATTCTTCAGCGTGCCGACACTGATGCCCTGGCCCTGCCAATGGGCGACCAAGGCATCCACATGCTTCGGCTTCAGTGATCTCGGCTGCATGCGCCGAAAACCGAGCTGCTGCAACTGACTGGCAATCAGGTCCAAGACTCGGGACCGGGTCGCCTGTGTCGAAAACCCGCCGTCACGGTTGTCCCGGCAGAGCTTGCTTAACTGGTAGTTCAGGTCTTTCATGGTGCGTATTACCTCGTTGGTGAGTTTGGATGACCAGCTCGCAGCCTTATGGCGTACGAGGTCCGATCAGAGATCGGAAAAGGTCGTGGGACACCAGTCCCTTTAGGCCTGAAGCCTCGATCAGGTTCGTCGGGGATCTCTCTTGAGTTCCGTCGGCGGCTACCAGTTGGCCCCTAGGGCCAGATTTAAAACGAGTTGATGACTACCCTCCTTTGGGCATGAGTAAAAGAAACGCCTTAAGGCGTATGAGAATGCGCAGCCGAACACCACAGTCCAGCCGTGCTTGAAGATGCCGAGCTGGTAGCCCGGCTATGTCGAAGATGCTGAACGCTGGGGCTCAGCTGAGTTGAGCGACGCTAGAGCGTCGTGGAGTCGATATGCCATTGAAGCCAAGCATTCGACCCTGGCAAGAAACTCCTGCCGGGTACCGCTATTCCGCAGCGGTGACGGATAATGGAAATCAAGCTACTCCAGATGCGGGCTCGCGTCTAGTGATAAGTCCCGCAGTCGGATGCAGGCGTTTTTCCGCGGCGAGCCGCTGGTGACCGTGGGAGTTCGGGGCGTTCTTTTGCGCCAAGGAAATAACCTGCATTTTTATCGCGTCACTCACTGAGACCTTGCGAAATCCCGCCAGATTGCGCGTATTTGCTGGTTCACGGCACCGCGTCACTACAGCGCTTCGCTTTGGTAGTGACTCGGCGACTGAGCAGTTCACGAGCGTGCCAAGTCTCTGACCTGACCGATTATGGCAGCATCCAAACAAAAACATCTTGCGGACGCCGCTATTTTGCCGTCATCGTGCCCGGCATCAGTCCTGTCTCACTGATGGCAAAATTAGATCTGCGAAGTCAGTCGCAACCCGGGCTATTTTTTCCGGTTCAGTTGCAAATCACAAAATTTTGAGGGACTAAGGGCATAATTAGCAATTCGCCACAGACAGGTAAGTAGTAAGTATGTTTCTAAAGCTCTTTTTTGAAAATCGAAATTTTCCCGAGAAGAAAGATTTAGGTCTCGCGCTTACGCCGATTTTTATCGCTGTAATTTTGCTGCTCTTGGAGTTCTATGGATGGCAAGAACCATTTTTGAATCAGCTCTCGAGAGCTATGGGACTCGAGTTCAAAAACAATCAGGAATTACGGTTTTACGCCCAAGTTCATACGACGATTTCGTTTTTTATTTTGTTTATTCTGCTGCCCATTGGTTTTCATTTTCTGTTTCCCATTGAAAGTAGGAATCCCTTTGGATTATCGATCAAGCATGTTCGCTCAAACATTAAGCCTTATGCGATATTGATCGCAGCGGTGCTGCCGATTCTGTGGCTTGCAACGAGCCAGCCCCACTTTTACAACTTCTATCCTATTTACAGGCCGACAAGTTTAGGTGACTGGCTCGCATATGAATCTGTTTACTTGATGCAGTTCTTGGGTGTGGAGTTTTTCTTTCGAGGCTGGGGTTTATTTCGCACAGAAAAGATGTTTCCGGGCTACGGGGTTTTCCTCATGGTTTTACCCTACGCTTTAATTCACATTCACAAGCCTTTTCCGGAAGCCATAGCCTCTATTGTGGCAGGTTTAATATTGGGATTGCTCGCACTGAAAAGTCAATCTATATGGCCAGGGGTGGTGGTACATGCAACAGTTGCTTTTTCGACGGACCTTTTTTCTCTGGTTCATTCAGGACTAATATTGACCTGGTTTTAACTTCAGCTTGCTTGAGCCGCTCTTTTGAATCCTTCTCAACTTAATGGCGATTCCAGGTATCTGTGGAGTTGACCCGGTTTGGTAGACACCTGATCCTTAGAGAAGGAGGAGTCCACAATGCCACAATCAAGACCACACACTTCAAATCCCCATTGCTCAATCCCAACTACAAAGACCGACCGACTGCGATCCCGTGGTTTCCTCCCGTGAGTATTATCCGACGCCTGCCCCAAGCGGTGACACAATCCACAGGCCTTTGCGCGCTGGCGGGCATCTGATAATCCTTAACAGAATCCGCGTTGTTGCTGGTTCCGATCGCCGAGTCACTACAGCGCTTCGCTTTGGTAGTGACTCGGCGAGTGAGCAATTCATCAGCGTGCGAAATCAGCGCAAATCCTCGGCAACCGCCTAATCTCAACGCGTAAAGTGGCATTCCCACCTCTCGAACAGGTCCCAAATTTGTTATCCATAAGACAGTATGAGAATTTTCTACTATGATTAGTAGACGCAACTATTTAGCCAAACTAGGCTAATTGCTCTGGGAAGCCTAGTTGTCGCGTGCAGAAGAATAATAGTAGCAACGGCAGAACATAATGAGCCAGACGCGTGCCCTGAATTCAATATAGATTTTCGGCATTGCAGTCGCCTCTCTACCATGTCTTACGGTACATAAAATCAAGAAAGGGCGGGATTATGATTAGGAATAGCATATTCGGACACAATATTTCTATCAAACATCTTATTTTGACTTCGATGCTGGCATCGCTTGGTGCCTGCGGTGGGGGTGGTAGTCCTCCTCCTCCTTCTTCTCCTCCTCCTCCTGATACCAGTCCGCCTAATACCAGCATTTCCAGCGCTCCTGCTGATCCGACAAATTCAACCGATGCCAGTTTCGTATTTACTGCTACAGAAGCGGGATCGACGTTCCAGTGTTCCCTGGATGGCGGCGCATTAGCAAGCTGCACCAGTCCCGATAACGATGCGGGGTTGACAGAAGGAAATCATACTTTCAGCGTACAGGCGACGGATGCTGCCGGTAATACCGATACAACACCGGCAACTCATAGTTGGGAAATCGATCTCACCTTGCCAGATACCAGCATTTCCAGTGGTCCTCCCGATCCGACAAACTCGACCAGCGCCAGTTTCGTATTTAGTTCCACAGAACCGGGATCAACATTTCAGTGCTCCCTTGATGGCAGTGGCCAATTTAACGCCACCGGCACTGCGATAGGCTCGGAGACGGATCGCACCATGGATGTCGCCCTAGGCGATATCGATGGAGATGGTGACCTCGACCTCGTGGGGGGGAATTGGTTAGAAATTAACAAACTCTACCGCAATGACGGTAGCGGCGGGTTTAGCGCCACCGGTATTGCCATTGGATCGGAGACAGAAGGAACTCTATCCGTCGCCCTCGGCGATGTTGATGGCGATGGTGACCTCGATCTGGTGTCGGGAAATAGTAGTGATACGAGCAGACTCTACCTCAACGACGGTAGCGGCGGCTTTAGCGCCACCGGCATTGCGATTGGTACGACCTTCTCTGCCGTCTTCGGCGATGTCGACGGGGATGGTGATCTTGACCTGGTGGCCGGAAACCCTGGTCAAACCAACAAGCTCTATCTCAACGATGGCAGTGGTGGGTTTAGCACCACCGGCACTGCGATTGGCTCAGAGACGGATGACACCTGGAGTATCGCGCTTGCCGATATCGATGGAGATGGCGACCTCGATGTGGTGGCGGGGAATGACAGTCAAACCAACAAACTCTACGTCAACAATGGCAGCGGCGGGTTTCCCGCCACTGGCACTGCCATTGGCTCAGAGACAGATCCCACCCAATCCGTGACCCTCGGCGATATCGATGGCGATGGCGACCTCGACCTGGTGGTGGGGAATTATTCTCAACCCAACAAATTCTACCGCAACGATGGAAGCGGCGGATTTAGCACCACCGGCACCTCGATTGGCTCCGAGACAGATCGCACGTTCTCTGTCGCCCTCGGGGATATCGATCTCGATGGCGACCTCGACCTGGTGGCGGGGAACGATATTCAAACCAACAGACTCTACCTCAACGACGGCAGCGGCGGGTTTAGCGCCACCGGCATTGCGATTGGCTCCGAGACAGATCCCACCGATGCTGTCGTCCTCGACGATATCGATGGGGACGGTGATGTCGACTTGGTGACGGGGAACGATAGTCTCCAGCCCAACAAACTCTACTTGAACGGTAGTGGTGTTTTAGTTGACTGCACCAGTCCCGTTGATTATGCGGGCTTGGCAGAACGAAATCATACCTTCAGTGTGCGGGCGACGGATGCTGCCGGAAATACCGATTCGACACCGGCAACTTATAATTGGCAAATCGATGTCACCCCGCCTGAAACCAGCATTTCCAATGCTCCTGCCAATCCGACAAATTTAACCAGCGCCAGTTTTGTATTTGCTTCTACAGAAGCAGGTTCGACGTTTCAGTGCTCCCTTGATGGGGGTGCATTTACTAACTGCACGAGTCCCGACAACCGTGCGGGATTGGCCGAAGGAAATCATACCTTCAGCGTACGAGCGACCGATGCTTCCGGTAATACCGATTCGACGCCCGCAATTTTTAACTGGACAATTGATGTAACACCGCCTGATACCAGCATTTCCAGTGCTCCCGCCGACCCGACGAATTCAACCAGTGCCAGTTTCGTGTTTACGTCTACCGAAGCTGGATCCACTTTCCAGTGTTCCCTTGATGGCGGTGCACTAACCGACTGCACCAGTCCCGACAACCATGCGGGCCTGGCAGAGGGAATTCACACCTTCAGTGTACAGGCGACGGATGCTGCCGGTAATACCGATGCGACACCGGCAGTTCATAACTGGACTATTGACTTAACGCCGCCTGACACCAGCATTTCCAGTGGTCCGGGCAATCCGACGAATTCTACCAGCGCCAGTTTCGTATTTACGTCTACAGAAGCGGGTTCGACGTTCCAGTGTTCCCTTGATGGCGGTGCACTAACTGGCTGCATCAGTCCGGACAACCATGCGGGATTGGGAGAGGGACTTCACACCTTCAGTGTACAGGCGACGGATGCCGCCGGTAATACCGATTCGACGCCGGCAATTTTTAACTGGACAATTGACTTGACGCCGCCTGACACCAGCATTTCCAGTGGTCCCGCCAGTCCGACGAATTCAACCAGCGCCAGTTTCGTATTTACGTCTACAGAAGTGCCATCCACGTTCCAGTGCTCCCTTGATGGTGGCGCATTAACTAACTGCACCAGTCCCGACAACCATGCGGGACTGGCAGAAGGAGATCACACCTTCAGCGTACAAGCGACGGATGCTGCCGGTAATATCGATGCGACGGCGGCAATTTTTAACTGGACAATTGACTTGACGCCGCCTGACACCAGCATTTCCAGTGGTCCCGCCAGTCCGACGAGTTCAAACAGCGCCAGTTTCGTATTTACGTCTACAGAACCGGGTTCGACGTTCCAGTGTTCCCTTGATGGTGGCGCATTAACTGACTGCACCAGTCCCGACAATCATTCGGGATTGGCAGGAGGAAATCACACCTTCAGCGTACAGGCGACGGATGCTGCCGGTAATACCGATGCGACACCGGCAATTCATAACTGGACAATTGAACCTGATATCGATCCGCCTGATACCACATCCATAGTCATCAACAACAATGCGCAATACGCTGTTTTCCTCAATGAATTTACAGCAAGGTTGATTGCGCTGGACAATGTCGGGGTCACCGCATACTTGATCACAGAACACAATGCGACTGATCCTTTCAATATTGTGCCTCCCTATCTTGACCCACTTCCACCGGATGGTCGTTGGGTAACGGTGGCAGAGACAACCATACTCGATATAACGATTCAGTATCCCTTGGCACAGACATATAGCCTGGGCGACACGGTGGAGTTGTGCGCATGGTTTATGGATGCTCAGGCCAATATCAGTACACGGGTATGCGATGCGATTATTTATGGAGTCGACTGGGAAAGTGGGATAGGAAATTGGAGTGCTGACAACGGCCTATGGCAGGTAGGAACACCCACAGTGGTGGGACCCGCGAGTTGTTTCGCCGGCACCCAGTGTGCGGGAACGGTGCTGGATGGAAATTATCCTGCCAATACCGACAGCCGCCTGGTCAGTGCAAGCTTTCAACTGCCGACAGTCACCGGTGTCGATGAAATTCACCTGCGTTTCCAACAATGGTTTTCTTTGGGGTCCGGGGATTCAGGGCAGGTGCAGGTTTCCGTATTTGATCCGGTAACTTCCACTTTCGGGCCGTGGATTAGTGAGGGCACGCCGGTTACCAACGCATCCGGGGGCTGGTCGCTAAAAGGTGTGGACCTGACGGCCTATTCCGGCGAAAGGGTTCGCATCGGCTTTTTGCACACAGCGGATGCCAGTAGCATCAGTGTAA
>Ga0255057_10000395_pt1 | contig 24820 bp, 18 predicted proteins | sample Cases_109_6_MG_FD_189022 | JGI IMG/M metagenome (GOLD analysis project Ga0255057, IMG submission 189022) | Seawater microbial communities from Amundsen Gulf, Northwest Territories, Canada - Cases_109_6 | ecosystem: Environmental > Aquatic > Marine > Gulf | place: Canada: Northwest Territories... | reverse complement strand
GGGTGACGGCCCCTGGACGGTCGTCCAGAGGGTTGGAAATACTGCCCGCGGGGCTCAGATTTCCGGCCGTTCCTTGCCGTCGAGGAAGGACTTGAGGGTCAGGAGATCGCGCCAGGCAAGGCGCTTTTCCGCCGGCCGCCGCAGAAGGTAGGCGGGATGGAGCGTCGGCAGGGCGAAAAGCGGCCGGCCCAGCCCCTCGTGGTCGTAGCGCGCCCAACGGCCGCGCAGGCGCATGATCCCGGTGGTCGTCCGCAACAGGGTCTTGGCCGAGGCGCCGCCGGCGAAGACCAGAACCTCGGGCGCGACCAGTTCGATCTGCCGTTCGACGAAGGGCAGGCAGGCCGAGGTCTCGGCCGGGGTGGGCGTGCGGTTGCCCGGCGGGCGCCAGAACAGCAGGTTGGTGATATAAACCTGCTCGCGGGTCAACCCGATGGCGCCGATCATCTTGTCGAGAAGCTGGCCGGCCCGGCCGACGAATGGCTTGCCCTGCCGGTCCTCGTCGGCGCCCGGGGCCTCGCCGATAATCATCACCCGCGCCTCGGGATTGCCGTCGGCCAGGCACAGGTTCATGGCCGTCGCCTTGAGGGCGCAACCGTCGTAGTCCTGGAGGATAGAGCGCAGCGCCTCCAGGTCCGTTGCGCCTTGGGCCAGGGCCCGGGCGCCGGAGCGCGCGTCGTCCGCCGAGAGCAGGTCCGGCGCGCGCCGAGGGACGGCCGGTGGCGGGCTTTGTGCGGACGGCTGGCGCGGCGGCTCGCGAGGTGGTTCGTGAGGTGGTTCGTGGGGTGGCTCGTGTCGGGGCGCCTCGGCCACGCCGTAGCGCGCGACCGGTCTTTCCTCCAGCGCCTCATCGATACCCGCCTCCACCTGCCAGGCAAGCAGAGCCAAGGCGTCGTCGCGCGACTGTCTATCATTACCCATTTGCCTCAATCTAGCACCTGTCACCCGGGCGCGTAAGCCTCGACAGCGGGCGCGTGATACCGTTAAAAGGGTCTCGCTAGGCTCAAAGAGTTAGTGTCTTTCTTGAGTCCCGATTTCAGTGAGCCGAGATTCGGGCCCAGACGGACACCGGGGCGAGAATGGAGGGGGAGCCATGGAACGCGAATACATGGAATACGACGTCGTCATCGTCGGCGCCGGCCCGGCGGGCTTGGCCGCGGCGATCAAGCTGCGTCAGCTCTCCCAGGAAAGCGGTCATGAGGTTTCCGTCTGCGTGCTGGAAAAGGGCTCGGAGGTGGGGGCGCACATCCTCTCGGGCGCGGTGATGGAGCCGCGGGCCATGGACGAGCTCTTCCCCGATTGGAAGGCACGTGGCGCACCGCTGAACGCGCCGGTCTGCGATGAGAAGTTCCTTCTGCTGACCGAAAAGAGCGGCATCGAGATCCCGGTCGCCCTTATGCCCCCGCAGATGAACAACCACGGCAACTACGTCATTTCGCTGGGCAACGTCTGCCGCTGGCTCGCCGAGCAGGCCGAGGGGCTGGGAGCGGAGATCTATCCGGGGTTCGCCGCGTCCGAGGTTCTTTACGACGACCAGGGCCGGGTCAAGGGCGTCGCCACGGGCGATATGGGCATCGCCAAGTCCGGCGAGCAGAAGGCCGGCTATACGCCGGGCATGGAGCTGTGGGGGAAGTACGTCTTTTTTGCCGAAGGTTGCCGCGGCTCGCTGACCAAGACCCTGTTCGAGCGCTTCGATCTGTGCGCCGGGGCCGATCCGCAAACCTACGGCATTGGCATCAAGGAGCTCTGGGAGATCGATCCGGCCAAGCACAAGACCGGGCTCGTCGTGCATACCGGCGGTTGGCCGATGAACACCAGCACCTGGGGCGGATCCTTCATCTACCATCTGGAGAACAATCAGATCGCGCTCGGTTTCGTCGTCGGGCTCGACTACAAAAACCCTCACCTGAGCCCCTTCGAGGAGATGCAGCGCTTCAAGACTCACCCCAAGATCCGGCCTATGCTGGAAGGCGGCAAGCGCATCGCCTATGGCGCGCGGGCGCTGAACGAGGGCGGCCTGCAATCGATCCCCAAGCTGGTGTTTCCGGGCGGCGCGCTCATCGGCTGCGGGGCCGGCTTCCTGAACGTGCCCAAGATCAAGGGCTCTCACAATGCGATGAAGACCGGAATGCTGGCGGCCGAGGCGGTCTTCGAGACACTTTCCGCCGGCGATGAAGGTTACGGTGTGCTCGAGAGCTATCCGGCCAAGTTCCGCTGTTCCTGGGTTTACGACGAGCTTTACAAAGCGCGCAACTTTCGGCCGACCTTCGCCAAATGGGGCCTCTTCGGCTCGTTGCTCTATGGCGGGCTCGAGCTCAAGGTGCTGGGCGGCCGCACGCCTTGGACCTTCCACCATACGCACGGCGATCACCAAGCCTTGAGGCCCGCATCGGACATGCCGCGCATCGAATACCCGAGGCCGGACAACGAGATCACTTTCGATCGCCTGTCTTCGGTCTACATTTCCGGCACCAGTCACGAGGAGGACCAACCGGTCCACTTGACCCTCAAGGACCAGACGGTGCCGATCGCCCACAACCTCGCCCTCTACGATGCGCCCGAGCAGCGATATTGCCCGGCCGGCGTCTATGAGATCCTGCGCGACGATGACGGCACCAATCCACGCCTGCAGATCAACGCGCAGAATTGCGTGCACTGTAAGACCTGCGACATCAAGGACCCGACCCAGAACATAAACTGGGTAACCCCCGAAGGCGGCGGTGGCCCCAACTATCCGAATATGTAACAAGAGCGTTGGCCGGACGGCCGGCTGGGAGGGCGTTAACCCACGCCAAGGTTATTGTGGTTATGAATGACGGACCCTTATTGCTTGCCATCGCGACGAGTTGAGCCAATTTCAACCTTGATGAGCCAAGCTTGGATTGAGTGGCGAACGGACGCCCGGCTAAACTGGTACCCACTCGGTGCCGAGCGCGGCGCTATCGCCGAACGAGGAGCCGGCAAGCAGCCTATGAAAGGATCAAGCGGTGGCCGGAAGGCATAGATCAGCGTTGCAGCGAAGCGTAGCCCTGGGGTTCATACTCGCCGGGGTCGGCCTGATACCCGCTGCCTGCGTGGCGCAGACCGCCGATTACGAGGCCGCCGGGCAGGTAGCGAACGCCGGCGAGGTGCCGCAGATCGAGTCGCCCCTGGCGGCCTATCTGGCCGGATTGAGTGCCACCCGCAACAGGGACCTTTCCACCGCCGCCGACTACATGCTGACGGCGCTCGAGGGTGCCCCGGACAATCCCGATCTGCTGCGCGAGGCCTTCTTGCTGGTGGCTGGCGAAGGCCGCCACGAACAAGCGGAGGACTTGGCCGCGCGGATCATCGCCATCGATCCGGATCATCTCATGGCCAATCTCGTACTGGTGGTGGCGGATATAAACGCGGGCCGCTGGGGCGAGGCGGACACGCGACTGAAGGGTTTGCCGCAGCATGGACTGGGCTCCCTTTTGGGTCCTCTCGTGGGGGCCTGGATCGCTATGGGCCAAGGTGACGCGGCCGCGGCGCGGTTGCGCTTGGAGCCCATCGCGACGGATAGCGGCATCGAATTCCTGCATCACCTCCATTTGGGGCTCATCAACGAGGTCAGCGGTGATCTGGACGCCGCGGTCGCGGCCTACGAGACGGCGTTCCAGGCCTCGGGGCGCCCGAACCTGCGTCTTGCGTGGATCGTCGGCAATCTTTACGAGCGGCGCGGCGAGCCCGAGCGCGCCATCGAAATATACCGGCAGTTCGTCGAGGAGGGACGCGGTGTGAGCCTCGTCACGCCTCTTCTGGAGAGGGCTGAACAAGGTGGACCCGTGGTCTCCCCCGTTCCCGATGCGCGCGCCGGGGTCGCCGAGGTATTCTTCAACTTCGCCAGCCTGCTGGAGCAGGAACAGGCGCAAGACCTGGCCCTCGTCACCTTGCAGATGACGCTGCGCCTGCAGCCCGAATTCGCCATGGCCCGTGTCCTGCTGGGCGAAATTCTGCAGCAGCAGGATCGCGGCGCGGCGGCGATCGCGGCCTATCGGTCCATTCCGCCGGACTCGCCCTTCGCCTGGCTGGTTCGCCTCAGGATCGCGGAGGAGCTGGACCGCCTGGAGGAGGTGGACCTGGCACTGGCCGAACTCGATGGACTGGCGAGCGAGCGGCCCGATCAGTTCGAGCCCTATTTTCGCAAGGGCAACCTGCTGCGGGCCCACGAGCGCTTCAAGGAGGCCGTCGTCGCCTACGACCAGGCCGTCGAGCGCGCCGGCGAGATGGAGCCGCGCCATTGGTCGCTGCTCTATTTCCGCGGGGTCGCGCTGGAGCGCGCCGATCAGTGGGAGCGCGCCGAGGCCGATTTCCTCCAGGCGTTGGAACTCGAGCCCGAGCAGCCGTTCGTCATGAACTATCTCGCCTTTTCCTGGGTCGAGCAGAAACGCCACCTCGACGAATCCAAGCGGATGCTGGTGCGCGCCGTGGAATTGCGCCCGGAGGACGGTTTCATCGTCGATTCGCTCGGCTGGGTGTACTATCGCCTGGGCGAGTATCCGGACGCGGTCCGCTACCTGGAGCGCGCTGTCGAGCTGCAGCCCCAGGACCCGGTCATCAACGATCATCTGGGCGATGCCTTCTGGCGCACCGGCCGGCGTTCGGAAGCCCGCTTTCAATGGCGCAGGGCGTTGAGCCTGGAGCCGGAGGAAGACGAGGTGCCGAAGATCCAGGACAAAATCAAACAAGGCCTCGGGGACGAGGCCAAGGACACCTGAAGGCCGCTACCAGGTGAATCCCAACGGCGGATTCTCTCTCCGGGCGCCGGCCAAGGTCAATCTGAGCTTGCGGGTGGTCGGCCGGCAAGCCGATGGCTACCATCGCCTCGAGAGCCTCGTCGCATTCGCCGAGCTGGGCGATGTCATCCACTTCGCACCGGCGCAGGCCATCACGCTCGAGGTGCGAGGACCCTTCGCCGGCGGGCTGACGGACCCCGACGACAACCTGATCCTGAAGGCGGCCGCACGCTTGGCCGAACGAGCGGAGGGCCCGCCAGGCGCCTCGATGATCCTCGACAAGGCGTTGCCCGTCGCCTCGGGCATCGGCGGCGGCTCCGCCGACGCGGCGGCCGCGATCGTCGGGCTCTGCCGCCTGTGGGGGCTGGATGTCGAGGCGCGCGAGCTCGCCGAGATCGCGCGCGCGCTCGGTGCCGATGTGCCCGTGTGCCTGGCCGGTGTGCCGGCCTGGGTCACCGGGATCGGAGAGTCGCTGGAGCCGTTGCCTGACTTCCCGCGCCTACCTGCTGTGCTGGCAAATCCCGGCAGGCCGCTGTCCACCGCGGCGGTGTTCGCCGCGCGTCATGGACCCTTTGCCGATCCTATGCCGCGCCCCCGGTTCACCGGCGGCGCGGCGCTGGTCGATTGGTTGGCGCGCTCCGGCAACGACCTGGAGGCGCCGGCGCGTGAACTGGAGCCGGAGATCGGCCGCGTTCTGGAAGCCCTGGCGGCCTGCTCGGGCTGTCGTCTGGCGCGCATGTCGGGCAGTGGTGCGACCTGCTTTGGCCTGTTCGACAAGCCGGCCGCGGCCCGCGCCGCCGCGCGGCGGCTGGCTATGGCGGAGGACGGCTGGTGGGTTCGCGCGACGGCTTTAGGGCACCCCGGCGATGCCCGGGCGTGACCGCTCAATAGATTGCTCCCAATTGGCAAGGGCGCTATTGTGCCGGCGCCCATGCCGGGCGGTATTTCCGCACCTCAGGCAAGATCGGGACTCAAGATAAGATCGGGTCCCGAGGGCGACCCGGATGGGGCGTAGCCAAGTGGTAAGGCAGCGGGCTTTGGTCCCGCGATCCCAGGTTCGAATCCTGGCGCCCCAGCCAGCATCTTAATTCATTGATATTATTGAAAAAATACTCAGGCTAGGGATTGTACGACCATATTGTACGTCCAGTTCTGGATGCTGTGGGGTTCTGCAATTCAAGCATAGGGCCCGATCTGATCGCGGCTTGGCTTTCGGCCTGAGGCCAATCCTAAATGTCCGGTCTTGGATCTCACCGCGGGGCAATTCGATGGCTAACCGCTACAGCCGGATTTAGCCATCTGTGGACGGCTCCCTGTTGGCAAGGGGTTTTTGGACGGTAATGCAGTGCTGGTCGGTGCTGCCATCTGTCCGGCCTTTGGGTGCGGCGCTCATAGATGGCCGCTGGCCATAATGCTCTGCGCAGATCAGGTCCCGGTCAAAACCTCGCAGTCGCAATGCTGCGGTGGCTAAAGTGGGGTGTCCTGATCTCCGGGTCGACCGGCTGGGTGCATTATCCGTCATTTGCCCTTATCCAACCTCGTGAGCGCGAGTGCGTGCCCGCGCGTGTCTCATGCCGCCTGGGGCCCAGGCTCGCATTGGGGCTCTTGGTAGCGTGTGCCGCGGACCATCATGGCCCAGGCGGTACGCACGATCTTGTTGGCCAGCGCAATGGCCGCGACCTTGGTCGAGCGCCGCGCCATCAGCGCAACAAGCCGGGGGTGTCGAGACGAGCCGCTCCTTGCCACCAGTCGAGCTCTGCTTGGGCACCAGGCCGATCCAGGCCGACAGATCACGCCCCGACCTGAAAGCGTGAGGATCGGGGATCGAGGCGACCAGCGCCGTCGCGATCAGTGGACCAACGCCCGGGATGTCGTCAAGCCGCCGGCTCATTTCACTCGCACGATGCCAGGCAAGGATGCGCCGGTCCGCGTCTAGAATCTGCCGTTTCGCCAGAACCAGGTGATCGCGCAAGGCCAGCAAACACTCGCGTGCCTCAGGGGGCACACGCGCGTCCTGGTCATCGGCGATCACCCCTAAGAGCTTCTCCAGCCCGGTGCGGCCAACCCCGGCGACGATGCCGAACTCCGCTAGATGAGCCCGCCGCGCATTGACCAGCATGATGCGGTGACGCACGAACAGCTCACGGCTCCGATGTAGAACCAGGATCGACTGTTAGTGCGGGTGTCTTGATTGGAACAAAGCGCATCGAAGGCCGCGTCACCGCCTCGCAGATCGCCTCGGCATCCGCCATACCTGCCCACGCCGCAGCTGCCGGCGGATCACAGTCCGCTCCGAACCATCAATGCCATGAACCTGGAAAACGTTCTTCGCAAGGTCCAAACCGATCGTGCTAACTTCTTTCATAGGGCGGCTCCCAGTTCCTCGTAGTTGTGGAAATCACAACTCTGGCACATTGCAATGCCGTTGGATGGGAGCCGTCCACTGCATCAAAATCTGACATTGGCAACAAGGGATATTAACTAAACAAGGAAACGCTCCCGTGTGGGAAACGATCCGATCCATCGCCTCATTGCTATTGAGTTACGGCCTGTTGCTGCTCGCCAACGGCCTGTTCGGGACCCTCCTGGGGCTGCGCAGCAAGCTGGAGGGATTCTCGACCGAAACCATCGGCTTTATTATGGCCGGTTATTTCTTCGGATTGCTTCTGGGCGCATTTTATGCGGTCCGGGTGGTGGCCGCCGTCGGGCATATCCGGTCCTTTGCCGCTTTTGCATCCATAATGTCGGTCGCCGTGCTAGCGCACCTGCTCAGGATCGACCCATTCACCTGGCTGGCCCTTCGCATCGTCGCCGGATTTTGCATGGCCGGCATGGTCATGGTGGCCGAAAGCTGGATCAACGAACGCTCCACCAACCAGACCCGGGGGCGTGTTTTGTCGCTATACATGGTGACCAACTACTTGGGTTCCGGCCTTGGCCAGCTCCTGCTGACCGTTGCCAGCCCGGCGGAATTCCAGTTGTTCGTGATTTCATCGATCATCTTTTCGATTGCCCTGGTGCCAATCCTGCTGACCCAGGCCAGCAGTCCCAAGCCCGTTTCGCCGCAGCGCATGCGGTTCAGGGACCTGTTCGCCGTCTCGCCGGTTGGAGTGGTCGGCACTATAGCCGCCGGGCTGAACAACGCTTCCCTATACAGCCTGGGGCCTATCTATGCCGCCGACAGCGGCCTTTCCATCGCCCAGGTTTCGGCCTTCATGGCAAGCATCATCCTAGGTGGCATGGCTCTACAGTTTCCCATCGGTCGGCTGTCCGACCGCCTGGACCGACGCACCGTGCTGATCTTTGTTGTCCTGGCCGCGTCGGCCTGCGCGCTCGGCATAATCTGGGCAACAAGGGAGGCGAGTTGGCCTATGTTCCTTCTCGCGGCCGCTTACGGGGGATTCGCATTTACGGTCTATCCCCTGTCCACCGCTCAGGTGAACGACCGGGCGGACCCCGACCGACTGGTCCAAGTGGCCGCCGGACTGCTGGTCGCTTATGGAATTGGGTCCATTGCCGGGCCCATCGTCTCCTCCCAGATTATGGGCCTGGCCGGGCCACAGGGACTGTTCGTGTTCATCGCCACTGTCGCCTTTTCCCTGGTTCTGTTCACGGTACTGCGCATGGCTACACGGCCGAGGGGTGGCGCCCGCAAGGCGCCGTTCCTACCCCTGGGCAGCGTCGGCATTTCGGGTAAGCAACTCTACGTGGCGGCGCTCAAGAGCCTGCTGCGGAAAAAGAAGAATTGATCGATGCATCTGGTAATATCGTGCCAGTGCGGCGCGTTCGTTTTCGACTGTGCTGGGCGCACCATTAAGCAATAGACGTCTAGTCACCGCCTTGATGGATCCATGACGCCCAAATTTCCTGATGATGGCTTCGGGTCAATAGCGGTATTATGTAGCGCACTGGGCGAATGACCGCATTTCGATCCCCAAGCAGACCTTGCGTGCCACCAAATTGAACGTCAGGCCAAGCGGTGGCTTGTTCAATCTATGGGAAGAGGCCCGTTCAACGATGTCGCGCAACGCCGGTAGGTCGAGGCTGTGTGGGCTAAAAGCCGATAAAGTGAATTTGCGTTCGGGCCCGATGATCCGTGCGATCTTCGCCTCAGCCAGGAGGATGGGCATAGAAGGTCTTGGCGACAATGCGCCAACGCCCATCGATCTTTATCATCGACAGGTGGTCGGTGAACCAGGTGCCGTAGCAATAGCCGCCAACCGTGATGACGGCGGTATCGCCCACCAGCACCAGTCCATCCACACGATAGTCGAACGGCTTGTCCCCTGTCTTGGCATCCGCCGTGCCGGCGATGAAACCATCCAGGTCGGCGAACTCCAGCTCGCCATCGAAGTGGCCAACCACGCAGGCACGCGGGTGAAATACTCGCTTGAGTTCCGCGCCGTCGACATCGACCATCGCCTTATAATACTCGCCCGCCATCGCGATGACGTCATCGGCTTCATCGGTTCGGTTGTACATGATCGCCCCCCCCCTTGGTTTAGCGTTTAAAGCGCTCCTCGACCACCGTGCTTTGTTCTTCCAAACGCGGAACAGCTCCGAAATTCTATGGGCGAGGAGGGCGGAGGTTCATCGCGGCCAAATGGGTTGTCGGTCTGGGCCGTTCGCCTATCATTGTGACCGGCAGGAGGAGCCATACGGGCAATATCGGGTGGAGCCGTGCCGGGCGCGTATTGATTGTGACGGACAACGGGCGATGAGCAACCGCGGGCGTGGCCGGGTCTTCCGTTATGGCGACGACTTTGCCGATGAATGCATTGTGCGGGCCAAGGGTTCTTATATTTACGACAGAGACGGCTGCGAGATTCTCGATTTTACCTCGGGTCAGATGAGCGGAATTCTCGGTCATGGCCACCCCGAGATCGTGGCCGTCGTGCAGGAAATGGTCGCCAATCTCGATCATCTGCATAGCGGCTTTCTGTCCGATCCGGTCATCGAACTCGCCGACGCGCTCGCCGATATGCTTCCCGATGGTCTCGACCGGGTGCTGCCGCTTTCGACAGGAGGCGAGTCGAACGAGGCGGCGCTGCGGATGGCCAAGACCCATACCGGTGGCTTCGAGGTCGTCGCCTCGACCGCTCGTGGCACGGCGTGACGGGCGGTGCGGCCGCCACGACCTATTCCGGTGGTCGTCGTGGCCATGGTCCAACCCTTCCGGGGGTTTTGACCCTGCCGACACCCCACGCATACCGTTCGCCTTTCAATCGCGACGGCGACTATGACTGGCGAGCGGAGTTCGAATTTGGCTGGGATATGATCGACCGCCAGAGCACCGGCCAATTGGCGGCGGTCATCGTCGAGCCGATCCTCAGCTCGGGTGGCATCATCGAACTGCCGCAAGGCTACCTGGCCGCCTTGCAGGAAAAAGCACACGAGCGGGGGATGCTGTTGATCCTCGACGAGGCCCAAACCGGGATGGGACGGACCGGCGACAATTTCGCCTTCGAACGCGATGGCGTCGTGCCGGATATCCTCAACCTTTCCAAGACCCTGGGTGCCGGCCTGCCCCTGTCGGCGACGATCACATCGAGCGCGGTCGAACAGGACTGCTATGACAAGGACTTCCTTTTTTACACCACACATGCGGCCGATCCGCTCCCCGCGGCGGTCGGACGCAAGGTCGTGGAGATCGTCATTCGAGACCGCTTGGCAGACCACGCCCGCGAGCTTGGGGATTATCTGAAATCCCAGCTTTGCGACCTTCAGCAACGCCACTCAATTATCGGCGATGTCCGAGGTCGCGGCCTGCTGCTTGGCGTCGAACTGGTGACCGATCGCCGGACCAAGGCACCGGCACCGGACGTTGGGATGGCTGTCGGCCAGCGCTGCCTGGAGCTGGGGGCGTGCCTTAACATCGGTCGGCGCTCGATGGGCGGGGTATTCAGAATAGCGCCGCCCTTGACCACGAACCGCGACGAGATCGACCGGGCCGTCGCGATATTCGATCAGGCCCTGAGCGAGTGCGTAACGGTTTGACCGCTTTGCCGGAATCACTGCCGACCACATCCGCGTCGCGGAGGATCGTCACAGCGCCGCGAGGGCCTTGTCGAGGGCGTCGGCCACGATCTCGGCGTGCTCTCGTTTGAAGGCGAGCGGCGGGCGAATCTTCAAGACGTTGCCGTGCGGGCCCTCGCGCCCCACCAGAACGAGATTGTCGCGCATATGGTTGAGGACGCGTTCGGTCTCGGACCCCGCCGGCTCCAGGGTTTGCCGATCGCGAACGAGTTCGACACCGATAAGCAGCCCCATGCCGCGCACATCGCCGATCCAGGTGTGCCGGTTCATGAGACCAAGAAGGCGCTGGTGAAGATAATCGCCGGTGAGGCGCGCATTCTCCATCAGCCCCTCGCGCTCGATCACGTCGAGCACGGCGATACCGGCGGCGCAGCCAACCGGATTGCCGCCGAAGGTGCTGAAGAAGTCCGTCTCAGCCCCAAATCGCTCGAGGTTCTCGCGGGTCGTGACCACCGCGCCCAATGGATAGCCGTTGCCGATCGGCTTGCCCAAGGTGACGAAGTCGGGCACCACGCCATGCCTCTGGATACCCCAGAAATGCGAGCCGCTGCGCGCGAAGCCGATCTGCACTTCGTCGGCGATGACCAAGCCGCCGGCAGCCCGCACCTTCTCCGCGACCCGAGCGAGATAGCCCTCGGGGACATCGGGGATGCCATTGCTGGTAAAGCCGCTGTCGATCATGAAGGCGGCGGGCTTCAGCCCCGCCTTCGCGAGATCCGCGATCGCCCGGTCGGCGTCCGCGGCATAGTGCGCCGCCAGATCGCCCTCACCCTTCTTATAGGGCCCGCGATAGGGATCGGGCGAGGCTAGCGTGCGAACATGCGGCTGCAGGGGCCGGCGCGGGTGATCGTAAGGCGTCAGCGCATCAATCGCGTCCGTCACTCCGTGATAGGCATTTTCCATGACGAGCGCACTCGCGTTGCCGGTCACCAGTTTCGCCATGCGAAAGGCCGCATCGTTCGCCTCGCTGCCCGAGTTGACGAACAGGCAGGTGCCCAATCCGTCCGGCATCGTCGCCACCAGACGCTCGGCGTAATCGACGACGATGCGATAGAGATAGCGCGTGTTGGTATTGAGGGCCGCGGCTTGCCGTGCGATTGCCCGCGCGACTTGGGGATGTGCGTGGCCCACCTGCGGCACGTTGTTGTAAGCATCGAGGAACCGGCTGCCGTCGGCGCCGAAGAGCCAGGGACCCTCGCCGCGCACGATATGCACCGGCCGCTCATAAGAAAGATCGAGCGTTGCACCCAACAACCGGTGGCGCCGCGCGACCAGCGCGTCAACATCGTCGCCGGCGACCTGTTCGCCCGGCTTGGGACAATAGGGGGGAAAGCGGCAGGCGTCGCGAAGCCGCGCGCGCACCTGATCGCGGCCCAGCGTCAGGAGCGTTTCGATCTTCGCATGGGCATGCGGTCCATATGATTCGAGGTAGCCCGGCCCACCAGACGCGCTATTGCGCCAGGCGATGATGACAGCCGTGAGCGCACAGCGAGCGAGGACGAGATCGTAAAGCACGTCGATCTCCTCGTCCTCGAGCGGCAGGACCGCATCGTAGCCCGCAACCAGCTCGCACATCGGCTCGATCATGTCGTCCACCGAGAGCAGATCGGCGGCCGTCACCGCCGGATCGGTGGCGAGCGCGGTGTGGATCATGTCGCCGAAATCCACGATACCGGCGATTTGGTCGGGCGCATCCGGGGCGACAACGACATTATCCCCGTTGGCATCGTGATGGACGATCTGGGCACGCAGGCGCCCGAGCCCCGGCACCACATCCGCAATGAAGTCGTCGAGCACGCGCTCGACCCGAATGCGGTCCGCCTTGTCGGCGATGTGCGAGGTATGCGGGCGCAGGCGCGGGGCCTGTTGCAAGTCCCACAACAGCTCGTGCCGCGCCGCGGGATGACTGAAGCCCCGCAGCGCCTTGCCGAGCCGCGCGAGCGCGCCGCCCAAATTGCGCAAAAGCGCCGGCGTGAGGGGCATCCCGCCGAGGTCGGTGCCGGGCAGATAGGTGAGCGCGCGCACAATGTGCCGCGCACCGCCGGGGTCTTCTACCCAAGTGCTAGGCTCCCCCGCTTTCGTAAGCACGACACGTGGCACGGGCATGCCGGGGTCCACGGTTTCCACATGCAGCAGGCCCCGAACCTGCAAATCGACGACATCGAGATCCTCGTCGACGTTTGCGATCTTGAGGACGTACTGCGCGTCCCGCGCTGCCAGGATGCGAAAGTTCTGGTCGCGCTCACTGGTCAGGGACTTGAACTCACCCTCAAGTCCGAAGAGCTGGGCGGCGATGCGACGAGCCTCTTGCTCCGGGAACGTAGGCGGATTGCGGTCTAAAAATTTGATCTCTTGGACGGCGGGGAGATCGCTCATGGCTCTATGGAACCCAGGGTGTTGAAAAGGAGCCGATCCGGCACCCCGATTATCGGCACAGCTCGTCTGTCAAGCTAGCCCTATCTCCCTGTGTCGATCAGAAGCGGTCCACTTCGCGCAATGTCCGCCGCGGGGAAAGGTGCTGCGCTTGCTTCGTGGACGGGATTCGGGATCTCATTTTCGGCGAGCGGTACGGAGCGGATCTCCCGCACCAGCTTTTGGATCATGGCCCGGGCGAAGTCGCTGTAGTCTTGCGCGACCATGAAGAAAGCCCCGTCGCCGCCGATCAAGTGGTCGCGGAAATACTGATGCAGCAAGGGAAGCTCGTTCAGGATCGCCAGCCCATTGATGGTTATACCCTGTTCGATCACCTCTCTGCGGACCGCACGCAAAGGGCGGCCATCGTTGTTTCGCCCATCGCCCGAGAGGTCGATCACGCGCCGCAGTCCCTCGAAGCGGTTCGTCTCCAGTTCCTGCAAGCCGAAGGCAAGTGCGTTGCTGAGCGCCGTGTGGCCGCCTTGAATCAGCCTGGGCACGGACCCGATCCGATCGGCCAGCCAGAGCGCATCGGCGTCTCCCCTGACGAGCGTCCATTCGACGGATACGCGCTGACTTGCGTGGTTGGCCCACTGTATGACACTGACCGCGACGCCTCTGTGGGCCGCCGCGCCGATCGCGTCGAGAACGGCCGCGCTTCTGAAGGCCGCGGCAAGGCCATCGATCTGTAGGCGGTATTCCTCGTCGCTTACACTGGCCGAGACGTCGACCAGCAGCGCCAACTCCAAGTCGACCGCTTGGCTATCTTGTGCCGCGGCCGGGACCGGTCGGGTCATGAGGGCGAGTGCCAGAGCCAGCGTCCAAAGACGGGGCGATACCCCGGACGCCAACATGCGCGTCATAAATGCAAGGAGCGTCACGAGGCACCCCGCAAAGCAGTGATCTGCCCGTCGATCAGCACCGCCATGCGCGCACCGTCGAACGGACTGTAGTGGCCGGGGTAAACATGGGCGACCGGCAACTCGCCCATCCGGCGGAGGCTGGCGATATAGGATGGGGGATCGTCGGGCGGCCAGGCAGGCCCATGCTCCCCATCGTAGAGCATGTCGCTGGTGAAGAGGCTCCCCGTCTCGGCTTCCCAGAGCGCAATACCGCCTGGCGAGCGGCCCGGCACATGCAGCACCTCCAACCATCGGTCACCAAGGTCGATGACGTCGCCATCTTCGAGAAGCCGGGTCGGCTCGGCGCCGACCATCCGGTAATCGGCGGTGGCGTATCCTGCGCGCGGCAGGGCCGCCAGCGACCCGTCGGTCAAATACTGTGAGACCAGGGCGCTTTCCTTACTCGGATCGATCAACGCGGCGGCGTCCAGAAGGTGGCAGGCACGCTCTGCGAAGCTGTGCCAGCCGCCCGCGTGGTCGTAGTAGCAGTTGAGCGCTACGGCGAGGATGGGTTTGCCGGAGAGCGCCTCGATGATAGGTGCGGGCGGTACGATCCCGCTGCCCGTATCGACGATTAAATCCTGCTCCGCCCCGCGCACGAGCCAAATATCGCCGACCGCATAGGGATCGACATGAACCTCGTTGAGGCGAATGATCCCATCGCACTGCGGTTGGATCGCATACCAGAGTTCGGCAACCGGTTTTTCCACCTGATCTCCCATCCGCGCATCCGCGTCTATGCTTCGTGGGCGTTTCATGGTTAGTAGCCCTAACGATCCCGACCGCATAGCAATAGCATATTAGGCACTGTTCACCGCGGTTCGATCCTACAGGTTTTTTGTGAGATCTCCGCTGTGTATGGGACATTCACTTGACAAAGCGCCGGATGCATCCAAAGATTTGACTGATCAGTCAGATAGCGGTCACGGGACGGATCACGACTAGAGTGATTTGTTGGCCGCGATCAGGCGTCGTCAAACGCATGCCGCAGGCGGGGCACTAAATCAGGCGGTGTGAAGTAAACGCGCACAGGGAGAATTAGGCGATGGACATCAAAGGCAAACTCGATGCTTTCCGTTCAGGCGATCTGAGCAGGCGGGACTTCAACACGGCGCTTTCCGCTGTGGGTGTCGGCCTGGTCATGATTCCGTTGACCTCGAGAAAGGCTCCGGCGGCGGCCGCGGATCAGGCAACCTTCTTTACCTGGGGCGGTTACGACGTGCCGGAATTCGTCCAACCCTACATCGCAAAGCACGGCGAGCCACCCAACTTCGCGACCTTCGGCGGGTCCGAAGAGGCGCTCACGAAGATGCGTGCCGGTTACGTGGTCGATGTCTCGCATCCCTGTAACCAAGCGATCCCACGCTGGGTGGCGACCGGTCTGTTCCAAACGCTCGACACCAGCAAGCTTTCGAACTGGCCCGACGTGATGCCGGAGCTTTACAACCTCGAAGGCAACGTGGTCGACGGCAAGCCCTACCTGGCGCCGGTCGATTGGGGGCGCACCTCGATCACCTACCGCACCGACCTGGTCGATCTCGAGGGCCAGGAGGAGTCTTGGAGCATACTGTGGGACGAGCGCTACAAGGGTCGTTTGGGAATGCTCGCCTCGGCCGGCGATGCCTGGTGGTGCGGCGCCATCTTGGCGGGAGTGGATTTCACGGAGATTTCCACCGAAGCGAACTTCAAGAAGGTGGCGGCCCTGATGCGCGAGCAGCGCCCGCTCATTCGGACCTACACTGACGACGAGACCACTCTGGAGCAAGCGCTAGCCTCCGGTGAACTCGTTGCCGCGATGACCTGGGATAGCTCGGCCGTCGTGCTCAAGGGGGAGGGCGTTCCGGTGACCTTCGCGAACCCCAAGGAAGGGGCGCTCACCTGGGTCTGTGGCGCGATGATGCACAAGGATGCGCCGCATCCCGACAAGGCGCTCGACGTCATCGATGCCTTGTTGAGCATCGAATCCGGAAAATGGCTGATCAGCGAGAACGGCTACGGCCACTCCAATTCCAAGAGTTTCGACCAGTTCTCCGAAGAGGAGCTCGCGGCATTGGGCTTGAGCCGGAATCCGGTCGATATCCTGAGCGCCGGAAAGTTCCAGGTTCCGCAAACCCAGGCGTTCGAGACGACCATGAACGAGGAATTCGAGAAAATTAAGGCAGGGTTCTAGTTCGATTGGCGATCGTTTGATCGGCTGTGGCGGCGTCACCGCTCCGACCTTGTTTCCTCGGTCGAAGAGTGCCCCCTCATTCAGGGGGGCGAGCGGGGCGCCGTGCCGGCCCTGAGGGGCCGTGCAAGGATTCACGGTGAGGGCGCGGTGGGTTCGAATCGATAGGCGCGTCGCAGGGGATCGGCGAACCCGCATAGTCCGCGTTGATGCGCGGGCCGTATGGAGAATGTGGGCCGTATGGAGACCGCAGGCACTTGAGTGAAAGCACCGCCATAGCCGGCCCGGCGCCCGAACAGCGGAGAACTTGGACCACGCGGCTGCGCGTCATGTTCATGCGCAGCGAGGCGCTGCGCGGCTACACGCTGCTCTCGCCCACGCTCATCGTGATGGCTTTCAGCATGTGCGTGCCCTTCGCCATCATGGTGGTGATGAGCTTTTGGTCGCAGCACGGCTTCGACTTCGATACCACGTTTTCGCTCTCGAACTATTTCGAGGCCATCGAAGCCCCGATCTATAAGGCGTTATTGATCCGATCGCTCTGGATCTCCGGATCCTGCGCCATCGCGACCGTGGTGATTTCCTATCCGATGGCCTACTACGTGGCCTTTCACGTGCACAAGCGTAAGTTGCTTTGGATCATCTTGATGACCCTGCCGTTCTGGACCAGCTATCTGCTGCGGGTTTTCGCATGGAAGGTCATCCTGGGCTACAACGGCGCCATCAACTCCGGGCTCAAGGCGATCGGCTTGATCGAGCAACCGCTCGAGTTTCTGCTCTACAGCCCCACCGCGGTCGTAATCACGCTGGCCCATGCCTGGGCGGCCTTCGCGATTCTGCCGATCTATGTCTCCCTGGAAAAGATCGACCGCTCTCTGCTCGAAGCGGCGGCGGACCTGGGGGACGGCCCGGTCGCGCGCTTCTTGCGCGTGACCCTGCCGCTTTCGTTGCCAGGTGTGATCGCGGCCATGCTGATGATTTTCATCCCGACCGTGGGCGATTACGTAACCCCGGCGCTGGTCGGAGGGCCGGACGGAATCATGATGGCCAACCTCATTCAGGCGCACTTCGGCAAGGTGAATAACTGGCCGATGGGTGCGGCGCTGGCTGTCAGTATGATGATCACCGTCACGATGATCGCACTGGTCTACATATGGGTAACACGCAAAGCGACGGAGCGCATCGCATGAAGGATGCATCCTACCTCAAGCGCCCCAACCGGACCTTGGCCATTTATGCGCTCATCTATCTCGCGTTCCTTTATATTCCGGTGCTGTTTCTGCCGTTGTTCTCTTTCAACGATGCCATTTACGTCGCCTTTCCGCTCAAAGGTTTCACCACCACCTGGTACGCGCAGATGCTCACCAACGAGCCATTGCATGCCGCGTTGGCGAATAGCATCAAGGTCGGCGCCGCGACCGCGGTGATCGCCACGCTCCTGGGTATCTTCGGCGCCAAGGCGGTAACCCGTTACCGCATTCCGGGTCAGAAGCCGGTGATAGGCGTGATCATGCTGCCGATGGTAATTCCCGGCATCATCTTGGGTGTCGCATTGCTGATTCTGGTCAGTCGGCTTGGGATCCCGCTGTCGCTCTATACGGTCACCCTCGGGCACATCCTGGTCAGCGTTCCCTTCTCCATGGCGACCCTGATCGCGCGCTTCGAAGGGTTCGACAAATCGATGGAGGAAGCGGCCGCCGACCTTGGCGACAATGCCTGGTGGGTGTTCTGGCGCGTCACCCTTCCGATGGTCTTCCCGGGCGTGCTCGCGAGCCTGCTGCTTTGTTTTACCATCTCCTTCGATGAATTCATCATGGCCTTCTTCCTCGCCGGTACCGAGCCGACCCTGCCAATCTTCATCTGGAACCAATTGCGCTTTCCGGCAAAGCTGCCCGGGGTTCTCGCCCTCGGGGCATGCATCCTGGTGGTTTCCTTCGTGGTGGTCTGCTTTTCTCAATGGCTCCGGCGTCGCGGCGGCGCCGAACTATCCGATACAGGTATCTAATCGATGAGCGACAACGACGGTTACATTCGGATCGACAACCTATCCAAGCACTTCGGCCCGGTGGTCGCCGTCGAGCACGTCGACTTCACAATCGGCGAGGGTGAATTCTTTTCTCTGTTGGGTGCTTCTGGCTGCGGCAAGACCACGCTGCTGAGAATGCTTGCCGGCTTCGAATCGCCGACCACGGGTGAGATCTACATCGAGAATGCACCCATATCGGGGGTGCCACCGCACCACCGCCCGACCAACATGGTGTTTCAAAACTATGCCATCTTTCCACACCTCAATGTGCGGCGGAACATCGCCTACGGTCTGCGTGTGGAAAAGCTCGACAAGGCCGAGGCCGACCGGCGCGTCGATGAGGCGCTTGAAATGGTCAAGCTACCAGGTTTCGGCGAGCGGGGCGCCCTTGAGCTATCCGGCGGCCAGCGGCAACGCGTTGCCCTGGCCCGCGCATTGATCCGACGGCCCAAGGTGTTGCTGCTGGATGAACCCTTGGGGGCGCTTGACAAGAAGCTTCGTGAAGAAATGCAGATCGAGCTGCGCGCGCTGCAGCAATCGTTGGGCATTACCTTCGTCTTCGTAACACACGATCAGGAAGAGGCCTTGACCCTGTCTGACCGCATCGCCGTGATGTCCCAAGGCAAAGTGTTGCAAATCGCCTCGCCCGAAGAGATCTATCAACGCCCGGTGAGCGTCGAAGTTGCCGATTTCATCGGACAGATGAATTTCATCGACGCCTCCGTCATCGAGCTGAGAGAAGGTGAGACCATCCTCGATACCGCCGGTCTTGGTCAAATCAAGGTGCCCAAGCGTGCAGCGTCTATTCAAAAAGGCTCCAAAGTCGTCGTCGCAATTCGTCCCGAGAAACTGACTCTGTCGAAGGAACGGCGCGACGACGGTAACACCGCCGTGCAAGGAATGATTGAAACGGCCGCCTACTTGGGCGACCGGAGGCACTTTTACGTGTCCGTGCCGGGTTGTGATAAGCCACTGGCGGTGGCGGCACAGGAGGTGCAGATGTCGGCCGGCCAACACCTGGACCACGACAGTGCCGTATGGCTCTCCTGGGCCGACGAATCGGTGGTCCTCCTCGACGCGGGCTGACAACATCGCCCCGTTTGAAATTCCTACTATTAGGTGGCGAACCCATGGCGTTGGTTACTGAGGTTACCGAGAGTTCCGGCCGCCGCGACAGGAGCGCAAATAGAGCGGCTCGACGCCTGCAGCTCATCGAGGCCACCATCGCCTCCGTCGCGGAACTCGGCTTCACCGACACGACCTTGTCGACCGTGACCGAGCGTGCCGGCCTGTCCCACGGAACCATCAACTTCCATTTCAAAAGCAAGAAAATACTGTTCATCGAAACTCTGAAGTATCTGGCCGAGGAACACCGCAACCGCTGGCGTGCCGCACTTGAGAAGGCCGGGCCAAGGCCCGAGCGGCAGTTGGCGGCCATGATCGGGGTCGATTTCGATCCGGTCATCTGCGACGAAAAGAGGCTCGCGGTCTGGTTCGCCTTTTGGGGCGAGATTAAGTGTCGTCCCGCCTATCGCGACATATGCGGGCAAATCGATGCGGAACGTCTGAGGGAATTCGAGCGGTTATGCTGGTTGATCAATGAAGAGGGCCAGTACCCTCATGTGGACCCATCGTTCGTGGCGAAGTGTTTGGAATCTTTGATCGACGGCATCTGGCTCAACAAGCTGTGCCAACCCGAGGTTTATCGGTGCAGCGAGGCCGGGCGAATGTGTATTTCCTTTCTCGCGGCCCAGTTTCCGCGTCACTTTCCGCTGAACGACAAGCCGCAGTCCGAATAGCCCGGAATGGCCCGCGACCCACGCTACGATATTCTCTTCGAGCCGGTGAAGATTGGCCCGGTCACGGCGAAGAACCGTTTCTATCAGGTGCCCCACTGCTGCGGCATGGGGTTCAACTGGCCGCAGACCCACGCGAAGATGCGCCAGATGAAGGCCGAGGGCGGTTGGGCCGTGGTCTGCACCGAGGAGTGCATGATCCACCCCTCGTCCGACTACACGCCGGAGCCGCAGGCGCGTCTGTGGGATGACCAAGACGTCAAATACCTGGCGCTGATGGTCGAGGCTGTCCACGCCCATGGTGCGCTTGCCGGCGTGCAGTTGACCCATAATGGCGTCGGCGCGCAAAATCTCTGGACGCGGCTCAAGCCGATGGGTCCCAGCCAGCAAGCGGGGGTCATCGGCGTGCCGACCCAGACGCGCGGCATGGACAAGACCGATATCCGGGAGTTCCGCCGCTGGCACCGCAAAGCGGCGCTGCGCGCCAAGCAGGCCGACGCCGACATCGTCTATGTCTACGCGGGCCACGACTCGACCCTCCTGATGCACTTTCTTCAGCAACGCCGCAACCAGCGTAGCGACGAGTACGGTGGCTCGCTCGAGAACCGGGCTCGCCTGTTTCGCGAACTGCTCGAGGAAACCAAGGACGCGGTCGGCGATCGTTGTGCCGTCGCCGTGCGTCTGGCCGTCGACGAGCTGATGGGCCCGGAGGGCATCGCCGCGGATGGGGAGGGTCGCGAAATCGTGGAGATGCTCGCCGAGCTCCCGGACCTCTGGGACGTCAACGTCAGCGACTGGGAGAACGACTCGGTTACCTCCCGCTTCGGCGAGGAAGGACGGCAAGAGCCTTACGTCGCGTTCGTGAAGAAGGTGACGACAAAGCCGGTCGTTGGGGTCGGTTGGTTCACCTCGCCGGATACCATGGTCAGCCAGATCAGGCGTGGCGTGCTGGACATGATCGGCGCGGCGCGGCCCTCCATCGCCGATCCCTTCCTGCCCAAGAAGATCGAGGACGGCCGTATCGACGAGATCCGCGAGTGCATAGGCTGCAACATCTGCGTTTCCGGCCAGCTCACCTTCACCCCCATGCGCTGCACCCAGAACCCCTCCATGGGTGAGGAATGGCGCCGGGACTGGCACCCGGAACACATCGCGCCGAAGGGCTCGGACAGCAAGGTCCTGGTGGTCGGAGCGGGCCCGGCGGGGCTCGAGGCGACACGGGCGCTCGGTCAGCGCGGATATGCGGTTACGCTCGCTGAGGCCGGCAAGGAGCTCGGCGGCCGCGTCATCCAGGAGAGCGCCCTGCCGGGCCTCAGCGCCTGGGCCCGGGTTCGCGACTGGCGGGTCGGCCGCATCCGGGAGATGGCCAACGTCGAGGTCTACAGGGACAGCAAGCTCGCCGCCGGCGAGGTCTTCGAGTTCGGGTTCGATCAGGTGATCCTCGCAACAGGGGCGACCTGGCGAAGGGATGGCGTGGGCGTCACCAATCCCAGGCCGGTGGCGGTTTCGGACGACGCACGAGTCTATGCGCCGGAAGATGTTTACGCCGGCGCCCAGATCCCCGGCCCGGTCGTGATCTTCGACGACGACAACTTCTACCTCGGCGGCCTGATCGCGGAAAAGCTGCGCGGCGAGGGCCGTGATGTGACCCTGGTGACGACCGAGCCGGTGGTCTCGGCCTGGACTACGCACACCTTGGAGCAGCACCGCATTCAGGTTCGGGTCATGGAGCTGGGCATCGAAGTCATCGCCAAGCACAACCTCGCCGGCGTCGCGACGGCCGAGGTCGAGCTTGCCTGCCTCTATACGGAGCGGCGGCGGACCGTCGCCGCGGCTTCGGTGGTCATGGTCACCTCGCGCCGGCCGAACAACGGGCTCTATCTCGATCTGACCGGCGATCCGAAGGCGCTCGCCGAGGCGGGCATCGCCTCGGTCCAGGCGATCGGCGACTGCGACGTGCCCTCGACCATCGCGGCGGCGGTCTACGACGGCCATCGGGCGGCGCGGGAGATGGATGCTCCACCGGCCGATCCGGACCTGCCATTCCGGCGCGAGCACATCGCGCTCATTTCCGAAGCCGAGGGGGCCTAAATTCCATGTCGCGTGATCCGCGTTACGACATCTTGTTCGAGCCGGTGAGGATCGGCCCTGTCACGGCGAAGAACCGCTTCTATCAAGTTCCCCACTGCACCGGGCTCGGCTGGCTGCGGCCCCGGATGCTGGCGGCATTTCGCGGCATGAAGGCCGAAGGCGGCTGGGGCGTGGTCTGCACCGAATACTGCTCGATCCATCCCGCCTCCGACGACCTGCCGCACGCCTCGGCGAGCCTGTGGGACGACCGCGACATCAAGGCCAACGCGCTGATGACCGGGAAGGTGCATGAGCACGGTGCGCTGGCCGGGGCCGAGCTGTGGTACGGCGGCAGCCGTACCTCGAACCTGTTCACGCGCGAGGTCTCGATGGACGTGGATAGTATGCCGAGTGGCATCGGCGATCCTTTCCAGTCGCGGGCCATGGACAAGGAGGATATTCGGACCCTGAGAAAATGGCACCGCGATGCCGCCTTGCGGGCGAAAGCGGCAGGGTTCGATATCGTCTACGTCTATGCGACGCATGGCTATGTGCTATCGCATTTCCTGTCGCCGAAAACCAACACCCGGAGCGATGAGTACGGCGGCAGCCTCGAAAATCGGACCCGTTTGGTCCGCGAACTGATAGAGGAGACGAAAGAGGCGGTCGGCGACGCTTGCGCCGTCGCCGTCCGGTTCTCGGCGGACGAGGGCGGCGGCGAAGACGGCGTTCCCGTGCATGCCGAACGTCGCGACATGTTCGAAATGCTGGCCGAGCTTCCCGACCTCTGGGACATCAACATCGCCGATTATTCCTACGAGATGGGCGTTTCGCGCTTCGTGAAGGAGGGCGCGCTTGAGCCCTACATGGCCTTCGTCAAATCGGCGACCTCCAAACCGGTGGTGACGGTCGGCCGCTTCACCTCGCCGGATACCATGGTCGATCAGGTAAAGCGCGGCATCGTCGACTTCATCGGCGCGGCCCGGCCCTCCATCGCCGACCCCTTCCTGCCCAAGAAGATCGAGGAGGGCCGCCTCGAAGACATCCGCGAGTGCATCGGCTGCAACATTTGCTATTCGGGCGACGGCAAGAGCGTGCCGACCCGCTGTACACAAAACCCCACCACGGGCGAGGAATGGCGGCGCGGTTGGCACCCCGAGAAGATCGAGGCCAAGGCCTCGGACTCGAAGGTGCTGATCGTCGGCGCCGGGCCCGCCGGCTTGGAATGCGCGCGCGCCTTGGGGCAACGGGGCTATGCGGTGATGCTCGCCGAGGCGGGCCGCGAGCTGGGCGGCCGGGTCACGATGGAATCTCGGCTGCCGGGACTGAGCGAGTGGGCGCGCGTCCGCGACCACCGGCTGCAGCAGATCGAACGCATGACCAACGTCGAGGTTTTCCGGGAAAGCGACCTCGGCGCGGACGATGTGTTCGCGGTCGAGGCCGATCACGTGGTCGTTGCGACCGGTGCCACATGGCGGCGCGACGGCTTCGGCCGCTTCCATCGCGCGGGTATCACCGATCTCGGACCGGCGGAGCGGATCTTTACCCCCGACGATGTGATGGCCGGGCGGCTGCCCGAGGGCCGGGTGGTCGTCTTCGACGATGACCACTACTACATGGCCCCTGTCGTCGCGGAACGGATTGGCGCCGCGGCCGCGTCGGTGATCCTGGTGACACCCGGTGACAAGGTCGCGGCCTGGGGCAGCTATACGGCCGAGCAGACCCGCAGCCAGCGGCGGCTCCTCGAGCTTGGCATCGAGATCGTCACGGCGCACGGGCTTACGGCATTCGATGGCCGCGAGGCGGTGCTCGCTTGCGCCTACACCGGGCGAAAGCGGCGAATCGAGGCGGACTCGGTCGTGCTGGTTACGGCGCGGCGGCCCAATGACGGCCTCTATCGCTCGCTATCCGAGCGCTTGGCGGACGGCGCCGCGGGCCCGCTCAAGTCCGTGCGGCGAATCGGCGACTGCGATGCGCCGGCGATTATCGCGGCTGCGATCTATGCCGGGCATCGTTACGCCCGCGAGCTCGACACCGCGGAGGGCGACCATGCTCGCGTTCCGCACGACCGGGTGTTCGACGAAACGGCGTGACCGACACTCGTTGGACGACGGTCCGGCGGCCCCTCCATCCTGGATGCGTGACAGCACATAACGCACGTGTTAGTTTATTTATATGACTGCTCAATTAAATATGGAGACGAAGCCGTGTCGGTGTTAGAGAGACGCCCGGAAGGGCCGGCGAACTGGGACCGCTCGGGCCTACCCGCCTGGACCTACTACAACGAGGAACTCGCGGAGATCGAAAAGAACATCCTTTTCCGCCGGCACTGGCAACTGGCCTGCCACCGCTCGGACGTACCCGAGCCAGGCGATTTCCAATGTCTCGACATGGTCGGCGAGCGCGCGGTGATCGTGCGGGGCAAGGACGGTGTCATCCGTGCCTTCCATAATCTGTGCCGGCACCGGGGCTCGCGGGTGGTCGGCACGCAAAGGGGTAGCTGCAAGCACGGGATCACCTGTCCCTTTCATGGCTGGAGCTACGACCTGGACGGAACCCTGCGCTCCCCTTTGAGGCCGCAAAGCCTGCCGAACCTCGACCCGGTGGCATACGGGTTGAAGCCGGTCGACATGGAGATCTGGTTAGGGTTCGTTTTC
>Ga0255057_10000394_pt1 | contig 24837 bp, 28 predicted proteins | sample Cases_109_6_MG_FD_189022 | JGI IMG/M metagenome (GOLD analysis project Ga0255057, IMG submission 189022) | Seawater microbial communities from Amundsen Gulf, Northwest Territories, Canada - Cases_109_6 | ecosystem: Environmental > Aquatic > Marine > Gulf | place: Canada: Northwest Territories... | reverse complement strand
CGCAGTAATTAAATCAATTACTAAGCTATTCAATTGGATTCATATGCTCGAGTAACAGAAATAATATTATGACTCACTTAGATCGTATGTGCACGGAGTAGCTAATGGTATGTTTGAGAAAATAGAAAATGCATTGGCAAGCACTGGTGAAGGTAGAAATGAGTCACTAGAAGAATTAGTCAAACAACGTATTGCAGGCACTGAGTACCCTTTGTCACTTGTCCAGAAAAATGTATCTGTAAAAAAAGGCGAAATATCCACAATATATTTCGCGATAAAACTAGTCTTTGAAAAAAGCGATCAACGGATTATTCAGTCATTTTATAAACAGTGGCCGGTTACCTTTTTCGCGCAATGGCCTGATGCAATTACTTAAGTAGCGAAAACACAAGATGTTTCGTTAAACAGCATTCAATTGCTAACTGATATTTCCTTGGAGGAGAGCCAGATAGTAAAGATGAAAAGCCATATGATGGATGCTGTGGCTCCTGAGATGAATTATCGAGAAAGTTATAATCGAGGCGCAAAAATTTGGCTCATTGTTTAGAATTCATCACCTTATGGTTTCGTCGAATTCAGGGTGTGTATTTAAATAAGATATTTAGTGCCTTAAAATACAGAAGAACTTAACTCATTCACTGCAGTAAGCATTTCCGCATCATCAGTTAAGGCTTGTGAAATGCAACTTGAACAAGCAGTCACTGGGTTGATACCGGTAACAATTAATTTGCCTGCATGCACTAATAAGCGTGTGCTCGCACCTTCATCTAATCCACTGCCTTTAAGATTGCGAGTCATTTGTGCAAACTTAACTAATTGTTTTGCTGTGTTGGTATCAACACCGGTTTCTTTTTCAACAATTTTTTGTTCTATGCCTGCATCGGGGTAGTCGAACTCTAGTGCTACAAAACGTTGTCGGGTACTTTGTTTCAAGTCTTTAAGTACGCTTTGATAACCAGGGTTATAAGAAATTGCCATACAAAATTCATTCGGTGCTTCTAAAAGCTCGCCGAGTTTTTCCATTGGTAAGATACGTCGGTCATCACAGAGTGGATGAATGACAACGGTTGTGTCTTTTCGTGCTTCGACTATTTCGTCTAGATAACAGATGCTCCCCACACGAACGGAGCGTGCTAAGGGTCCATCTACCCAAACGGTTTCTCCACCCGTGACAAGATATCGTCCCACAAGATCCGATGCGGTTAAGTCATCATGGCAAGAAACAGTGATGAGAGGTCGTTTGAGTTTCCAACCCATGTATTCCATGAAGCGGGTTTTGCCGCAGCCGGTGGGGCCTTTTAGTAAAACCGGTAGCTGGTTTGAATAGGCAGCCTGAAAAACATCAATTTCATCGCCAACGGGTTCGTAGTAGGGCTCTTTATTGACAAAGTATTCTTCGGGCTTAAATGATTTAGCTTGCATAATTCTTGTTATCTAATTGAATAGTGGATCTTCACACAAATTAATACCCTTAATCTATATCCGGAATTTATTGACCAATACAAACGCTGAATGGGCACTTTTGTACAATACATTAAGCAATAAATATGATGTATATGTATAGGACATTGATTTCTAATTACTGAAAATCAACTGCTTATGTCATTAGTGTTATAAGGCTACTTAAAACTACTATAACTTTATTTATGTTGAATCATTAGGGAATCGGCAGCACACTTACCGCCCCTTACGAACTATCCAATAACTTTAGCGGAATTCCTCAAATAATGTTTTCAAATAATCCCTTTGCCGAACTCTCTGCAGTAATTTCGCCCTCAATCATACAGGGGTACATCGTACTCATGTTTATTATGGTTGTCGGTGGCACGATTCTCGACATGTTGCATAAAAAGAGCGCCAAGTACTTCTTTGAAAATGCTGAAAAAGCAAAAAAGAATGCTAAGCGTACTTTAAGTGGTGGTGAGAAGGTATCACTGGCCGTAGCTACAGTGGCTAATGAGGTTATAACCTCGGCCGAATTTGCATGCACACGTCGTCGCCTGTCTCATCTGCTGACGATGTATGGTTTTATTTCCATTGTCGTTGCAACTGCTGTTTTGGTGTTCAACTACCCAAATGATACCGCTGCCGGTATATGGCCTGTTGTTTGGCACATCGGTGCAATCATGCTGTGTCTGGGTGGTTACTGGTTCTGGTTCTTCATCCGTGTAGACGTCTCTTCTGAAGGTGTGAAGTGGTACAACTTCAATGGTCGCGGCGACATTTTCATCGTCTCTCTGATCACCATGGCTACTTTCGCATTGCTATGGTCCGGCACACTGGCCAGCGGCGGCATACTGAATATGATATTCCTCGTGCTGTTCATTGCATGTAGCACTATCCTGTTCAGCACGGTTTTTTGGTCCAAGTTTGCTCACATGTTCTTCAAGCCAGCGGCCGCTTACCAGAAGAAGCTCGTCAAGGCTGACGGTTCATATGAGAATCTTCCTGAACTAGGAGAGCTTTCGGATCCTGATTTACAAGCAAAATTTCCGGATATCCCGGAATATATGGGCGAAAACCCCCCCAACATGGGAGCTGGAATCAAGCGTGAAGCCCCAAGCCATTATTAATTATTATCAGTAAAGAATTTTAGAGAGAAAAATATTATGCCTACTTTTGTATATATGACTCGTTGCGATGGCTGTGGACATTGCGTTGATATCTGTCCTTCAGACATCATGCACATCGATACAACTACCCGACGTGCTTATAACATTGAGCCAAACATGTGCTGGGAGTGTTACTCCTGTGTTAAGGCTTGTCCCCACAACGCGATTGACGTTCGCGGTTATGCTGACTTCGCCCCACTTGGCCACTCGGTACGAGTAATTCGTGATGAGGAAAAAGGTGTTATTGCCTGGCGCATCAAATCCCGCAACGGTAAAAAAGACATGAGCCTGCTGGCGCCTATCACAACAAAACCTTGGGGTACGGCAATTCCACAGTTGTCTGATGAATCTGCTCCAAGTAAGGAAATGCGTGATAGTCAATTACTTTTCAACGAGCCAAAATACGTTCGCATGGATGATGGTGAATTGCACACGCTTGAGTCTAACGGCTTAGAGATAAAAGTAGGAGTGTACTACTAATGGGTTACAAAACTATTGTTGAAGACGACATTGACGTTCTAGTAGCTGGTGCTGGTATGGCGGGTACGGGTGCTGCTTTTGAAGCACGTTACTGGGGTCAGGACAAGAAAATTGTCATTGCTGAGAAGGCTAATATGGATCGTTCAGGTGCGGTTGCGCAGGGGCTCTATGCAATCAACACCTACATGGGAACTCGTTGGGGTGAAAACAATCCTGAGGATCACGTTCGTTACGCGCGTATCGACCTGATGGGTATGGTTCGTGAAGACTTGCTGTTTGATATGGCTCGTCACGTAGACTCAGCTGTTCACCTGTTCGAAGAATGGGGACTACCACTGATGCGCGATCCTAAGACGGGTGCTTATCAGCGTGAAGGCCGATGGCAGATTATGATTCACGGTGAGTCTTACAAGCCAATCGTAGCTGAAGCCGCAAAGAAATCGGCAGACAAGGTATTCAACCGTATCTGCGTAACCCATCTGTTGATGGACGATTCAAAAGAAAATCGCGTAGCGGGTGCTGTTGGCTTCAATGTGCGTACCGGTGACTACCACGTATTCAAATCCAAAACGGTTATCTGTGCTGCCGGTGGCGCCTCGAATATCTTTAAGCCACGCTCGGTTGGTGAAGGTGCGGGTCGTGTCTGGTATGCGCCATGGTCATCGGGTTCAGCCTATGGTTTGCTAATTGGCGCTGGCGCCAAAATGACACAGATGGAGAACCGCATTGTATTGGCACGTTTCAAAGACGGTTACGGGCCAGTGGGTGCATACTTCCTGCACCTTAAGACCTACACACAGAATGGTGTGGGTGAAGAGTATGAATCAAAGTGGTGGCCACAACTTCAAGAGATAGTTGGTAAAGAATACCTGGATCCGGAACTTGCGCACGCAACCCATCGTCCAATTCCGACCTGTCTGCGTAACCATTGTATCATTTCTGAAGTAAATGCTGGTCGTGGTCCAATTCACATGGTGACCATGGAAGCGTTCCAAGATCCTCATCTTGAAGAGATCGGTTGGCACAATTTCTTGGGTATGACTGTTGGTCAAGCTGTACTCTGGGCTGCTACTGACGTAGATCCTAAGTACGAGAACCCTGAGCTAACGACTTCAGAGCCATATGTAATGGGTTCACATGCTACCGGTTGCGGTGCATGGTGTTCAGGTCCAGAAGATTTGTCACCACCAGAATACTACTGGGGCTACAACCGTATGACCACAGTCGAAGGTTTGTTCGGTGCAGGTGATGCTGTTGGTGGTACGCCACACGCATTCTCTTCCGGTTCCTTCACTGAAGGTCGACTAGCTGCTAAGGCAGCCTGCAAGTACATCGACGATGGCAAAGCAGAAGGTATCAAAGTTTCTCAGCAGCAAATCGATAAGCGTGGGGAAGAAATCTTCAAGCCGATGGAGCACTACAAAATTTACCGCAATGAGATCACTGCGGGAGATGTTAACCCTAATTACATCAACCCACGTCAGGGTCTTGATCGCTTGCAGAAGCTGATGGACGAGTACGGTGGTGGTGTAACTGTTAGCTACATGACCAATGACAAGCTTCTCAACATCGGTCTCCAGAAGATGAAAGTTTTCGAGGAAGATCTGGAGAAAATTGCAGCTGAAAACATTCATGAACTGCTACGAGCATGGGAACTGAAGCATCGTCAACTCTCCTCTGAGGCCGTCTTGCAACACACCCTGTTCCGCAAGGAAACTCGTTGGCCTGGCTACTACTACCGTGGCGATGCCATGAAGCTAGATGACCAGAACTGGCATGTACTGACAGTTTCTCGTCGTGATCCAGAAACGGGTGAGTACACCATGGAAAAAGCACCTTGTTATCACCTGGTAGGTGATGAAGAGAAAAAGGCTGCTGCAGCATAATAAGTCATGAGGATAAGGGGTCACCAATCTTGGAGACCCCTTACAACTTCATTGCTTTAACTAAAAAAGACCAACAACATAACTGTTGGTCTTTTTTAGTTAAAGCTCAATCAAAATTGTAATCACACACCGTAGAAGTTTCATGAATATTATTGAAAAAACAGACGACGAAATCCTAGAAATTGCGCATCCGATGTGGGACGACCTCATCAAGCATTCCAACGCAGGCGAATATGGCAAATTTATACGTAAATTTTCCTATGATTTGCTGCTTGGCCTTAATGAAGTTGAAGTCGGCAAACAGTTTGCCAAAAGTGATCTAACAAGAAACTTAAAGACAGATTATGACTATCTTGGCCTTATTCGTCGCGGTGAGCATGTGACGGTTTTATATCGCGTAACCAGTACCAAGAAAGAAGGTGAATGGCTTGGGCGTCTCGTGCTGGGCTACGAGAAAGGCGAAATAAAAATTTTCGGTGCATCTGTCTTCTAATTAATTTATCTGGATATACTTTATTTGCTCTGCGAAAAACGGCATGGAAATACGAGCATGAATGAAATTATTAAAGAGGTTGTCAAAGACGGAAAGTATGTTGAATTGACATACAAAGTCATCGACTCTAAATCAGAGGCTATTCTAACGAGGGTCGAGTTCCCAATTGGCTATATTCATGGTGTTACAGAAGCCCTCGCGCCACAAGTGACTGCAGAACTGGAAGGCAAAGTGGTCGGAAACGTGATTGACGTACCCATCGACTGCAATAAGTTGTATGGCCCGAGAGATGAATCTTTAGTTTTTACTGACCATATTGATAACGTCCCTGAAGAGTATCGTGAAGTAGGTATGTCGATACTGATGGAAAACGAACAGGGAAACACTAAAAGTTTTCTTGTTACTCGAGTCGACGAAAAGTCGGTTACCATTGATGGTAATAATCCACTCTGTGAACGAAAGGTTATTTTCAAACTCGAGATACTAACTGTGCGCGATGCGACAGATGAAGAAATTGAAGCGGGTGGTCCTGTTGATGCTGAACCTGATATCAGTGAGATCGTAGGATCAAATCAAAAAGTACAACCGATAAATTAGTTTCTCATAAGTTAGTAATGTTGATCTGACGGAGAAACACTTTGCCCCAAAACCTGTATGCTGAAACTCTGTTAACCCCAGGCTTGGGCGTGCCGATAGCATGGCGGTTCGAGAATAAAGCACAGCATCTCATTGATATTCTTGATAGCGATTCACCGGTATGTGGCGCACTTTCTCAGGCAATTGACCGTTATGGTGATACTTTCTTTGAGTTAGCCGCTAACAAAGAAACGCTGATTGAATGGGCTAATTCTCAGGCTACCTTGCAAGACGCACCGGATGTACGAGAATTGCGTCTTGGTGGTGCACATGTATTCCAACAAGCCATTGAACTGTTCCAGGGAATGCAAATGATGGTCGAAAAAGAAGACGACCTTGTCAAGTGGTCTGCTGTTCATCACAACATAGGTGATGTGATGGGTTTCATCGGACAACGTAGTGGGAGCTCACATTTTCTTGAGCAAGCTGCTATGTCTTATGAACAGGCACTGGAAGCTCGTACCTTTGAAGAGACCCCATTCGAGTGGGCAAGTACCCAATATAACCTCGGGGTGGTTATGCAAACACTCGGACAACTTGAGGATGATCTCAATATTTTAAAGCAGGCGGGAGAAACCTATAAACAAGCTTCTACTGCTTTGAAGAGAGATGAACACCCAGATGATTGGGCAGCAGCTTTGTGTAGTGTTGGCAATGTGCTGTGTTTACTGGGCATGCATCGCAGAGGGCCACGCACCTTAGAACAGGCGGTTGTTGTGATGCGCAATGCCATGGCTGAGCGTACGCCAGATAAATCAGCATATGGATGGGCCATTACGCAAAACAACCTGGCAGCAGCATTACAGGCATTGGGCACACATGAAGAAGATATTCCATCACTTGAGGAATCTATTCCCATTTATGATGCAACCTTAAAGGCATTACCGAAAGATGAAGTGCCTATGATGTGGGCAATGGTCTCCGCGAATCGTGCTTCTGCAATGCACGCACTTGCAGCTGAGTCGGATCATGTCGACATGGCGTTAATGGCGGCATCCGAATTTGATAAGGTGGCTGAATTGTTTGCCAGTGCAGACTTGATGCGTTATCAGCAATTGGCTGAAGAACGAAGAGATCTATCTAAAGAGTTAGTGAAATTACTTGAGGTGTAATGTGCATACGAATGTCCCTTTGCAAGTAACGTATGTACAAGTAATGTAATAGAACACCCCCATAACCCAATACCAGTTATGCGGGAACGCTGTATCATTCGCAGTCCGAAACGAGAGGATATTCTTCATGCCACAATACATCTTCACTTACCTTGGGGGTAATCACCCTGACAACCCAGAAGAGGGTAAAAAGCATTTCGAAAAATATCAGGGATGGTTATCCGCTTTGGGTGATACGGTTGTCAGTCCTGCCATACCTTTTAAAGATACCCATACAGTGCATCCTGATGGCACGACGGAGCAAGGAACTACGACACTTATTTCGGGCATGAGCATCCTGAGGTTTGAATCAATGGAGGTTGCGCTTGAAGCAGCGAAATCATGTCCGTTCTTGGAGATTAACGGCACACTCGAAGTTTCTGAAATGATAGAAATGTCCAACACTGTGAATTAGGCCAGATGAAAAATACAAGTAGAATTAGACAAGTCTTATAACGTAGTAGCATATCGTCTAGCTAAAACACCTGAAACTCATTCGCACCATAATGACGCACAAGCTGATTCAGAAACATTTTTTGCACGGCACGCAAGAATTTGAGTTACGAGATGACTTTATCAAAGTCAGAATCAATAGCCTCTTGAAAGGAAAAAAAGAACTTGATATCGAACTAGCAATGCTGAACCCTGAACCTGTTATCAATGAATCGCGGTTGCATTTTCATAGTCGAGTAAAGTGTGGCCCGCTGATTTCTCTATATTTGAATAAGCCCAATGTCGAAGAATTTAATGCCTTTGTCGAGGCCGTCAAAGCTAAAGCCAAGCTGGAATACGATGCTTTTGCTGGACAAAAAAATTAGTTTGTGGCCTTGGTATATTTTACAACGCACCCTTACTCTGAATGATATGAGCACCAAACTCACCCAAAAGCGCCTGTTCAAAGGTACACGCGAATATGAGATTGTCGGTGATCAGGTCAATATCTGCGTTAAATCTGGTTTAAAAGAAGAAACGCTAACTGTCATGCTGGCAGTGCTGAATCCTGAACCTGTTATCACTCGATCACACCTGGAATTCCTTAGTCGCGTGAATGGCGAGGCATTGTTATCCCTGGCTTTGTCCCGACCAAACGTGAGCGAATTTAACGACTTTGTAAACACTCTTAAGCAAAGGGCGCAGGCGGAATACAATGCTATTGCTGGGATTAGTGTCGCAGCTAAACCCACTTCACTTAATGGCAATTTATATGAAGAACCACCCGAGTTCAGTGAGCGTTCTCCCGCAGACATCAGCAAAAACAAGACGGTCAACGCTGCAGGCATCGAGAATGCGATTAACATGCTGGAAACTTATGTAAATAATGAAGAAATCCACTCCCTGATAACTGCTTTAGAGTCACTCAAACAGGCCCCGCAAGATCACTCGAAGTTGGTTGAGGTCGCGGCTGTGTTTAACGAACTCGGATCCAGTCAGGGCGCGGTTTTAACCTACGCGCCCTATATCAGTATCATGCTGTCAGATGACCCGTTTGGGTCAGGGTAAATCTAGGCGCAATAGGTGCATCTTATCCCTGACGGACATCTTAGCGTTATACCTAGTAACTTCTTGAGTAATGGCTCGCTATCGATATATTCTTATACATAGATAAAGAGAAAATTGTCATTTTGAGGTGCTATTTTGTTACAATTTTCCAATCGAACAATTTCTATTTTTTCAAGTGAAAGGTGATTTATGAGTGAGCAAAAAAATACTAGACCCAAGGTTCCAGAGGGCGAGGCTCGTTATTTCAAAACACGTCAGATGGAGCCTAATGAAAAGGGCTTCGTGGGGTATGAAACTATCTGGGAATCGTTTCAGAAAGAAGCAGAATATACAACGCCCAAAAAACCATGAACTTAGTTGGCTAAATCTGGTTTTACAAAAACGAATAAAAAGGCCCTCAAATGAGGGCTTTTTTTGTTTTTGCCTTCACACTTTTTAGAAGCTAGCCAATGGAGATGGCTTGGTCTGTTACAGATTTAACGTTATAGTCAATCTCAAACACGTAACGTAATTCCTTGAGATTTATGCAACAAGCGTTAGCCAAACAACAAAATCACCCCTTAGCTGGAACCAAAATGGCCGGCTCGGACATAATAGTCCAAGTACTTGCCCAAGAAGGCACCGATGTCATTTTTGGTTACAGTGGTGGTGCAATTTTGCCGACTTATGATGCGGTGTTTCGCTTTAACGCAGATACTAATGAATCCATGCCATTGATTGTTCCCGCCAATGAACAAGGTGCAGGTTTCATGGCGTCTGGTTATGCGCGTGCCAGCGGTAAGGTTGGTGTAGTCATGGTGACTTCGGGACCAGGCGCTACTAATACGGTAACTCCTGTTCGTGATTGCATGGCCGATTCTATTCCGATTGTGGTTATCAGTGGCCAAGTACCTACACCTGCTATTGGTAGTGATGGTTTCCAAGAAGCACCGATTGCTAACATCATGGGAGCGGTAGCGAAGCATATATTTTTAATTACCGATGCCACTAAGCTGGAAGCGACGATCCGTACCGCATTTGAAATTGCGCGTACCGGGCGACCTGGGCCAGTGGTGATTGATATTCCTAAGGATGTTCAAAACTGGGAAGGTGTATTTCAAGGCAAGGGCCAATTACCCATTCGAGGCTATCGGGAGCGTATCGAAGAAGTTGCAGAGAACCTATTGACCGACGAAGACTGCGAATCTTTTTATGCAGCTTTTGCAAAAGCAAAACACCCACTTATTTATGCAGGTGGTGGTGTTATTAATGGCAATGCTTATGTAGAAGTACGCAAGTTTGCAGATCAATTTAAAATTCCAGCCGTTACTACATTAATGGGTATTGGCGCTTTTGACACTACACAACCGCTTTCCCTGCATATGCTGGGTATGCATGGTACTGCCTTTGCAAACTATGCAGTAGATGATTGCGACTTTTTAATTGCTATAGGCGCGCGATTTGATGACCGTGTTGCGGCCGTACCCGCTAATTTTGCGCCAAAAGCAAAATTCATTGCACACTTTGATGTGGACCCGTCGGAAATTAATAAGGTTAAAACTGTAGATTGGAACCATGTAGGGTTGTTACCACAAGCAATGAATAAGCTTTTAGATTACGGTGTAAAGAAAACAAAATTATCGAATGATTATTCTGAGTGGCATACGCATGTTGCGGAATTAAAAAGCACCTATGCAATGAATTACGATAAGAAAAGCGAGCAGATTCAGCCTTATGCAGTGATTGAAGAGTTGAACAAGCATGCAAAAGGTGAAGCCGTTATTAGTACTGGTGTTGGCCAGCATCAAATGTGGGCTGCACAATATTTTGATTTCAGATCTCCACGCCTTTGGTTGACTTCTGGAAGTATGGGCACCATGGGTTTTGGATTACCCGCAGCAATTGGCGCGCAGTTCGCCAAACCAAACCTGGTGGTTATCGATATCGATGGCGATGCCAGCATTCGTATGAATTTAGGTGAATTAGAAACAGTAACTACCTATAAACTTCCGATTAAAGTGGTTGTGCTCAACAATCTTGGTGACGGTATGGTGAAGCAGTGGCAAAAATTGTTTTTTAAAGGACGTTTATCTGCAAGTGATAAATCACTACATAAGAAAGATTTTGTTAAAGCTGCTGAAGCGGACGGCTATGAATTTTCGGTGCGTTTAAGTGATAAAGCAGAATTGCCAAGAGTTATTAAAGAATTCATGGAATTTAACGGGCCTGCATTTATTGAAGTGATGATCGATCCCGATGCAGGTGTGTATCCAATGGTAGGCCCCGGTATGAGCTATGATCAAATGATCACGGGCGATTATATTCCTACACGTAATGCTGGAGCCGATACTAAAACAGATGTAGATTCATCTGAGATGTTTTAGCTTAGCAAGTTATTAATAACTTGTGTTTCTGAAAAGCTATCTTATCTAGCACTGCTAGTAACAGCGCAGAGATTACAAACACCATATGTATGATGGTGTACCACATGAGTTTATCGTTATCAATAGTTTCAGCTTTCATAAAGATACGTAAAAGATGAATTGAAGAAATAGCAACAATTGATACGGCAACTTTTAGTTTCAACGTGTTCGCATCTAGTTTTCCTAGCCAATCTAATTTTTCAGTACCTTCATCAAGATCTATTTTTGATACGAAGTTTTCATAACTGCTAAACATTACCATCACAATTAAGCTGCCTACCAAAGACATATCAATCAATGTTAACACTGTCAATATAAGAACAAGACTCTTGCATGGTAAAAATTTGTTCAAAGATATGGAATACTTCTTGAAAGAATTTAATTCCTAGAGCCAGTACAGCAAGTGATAAGCCAACATAAATTGGTGCAAGCAACCAACGGCTTGCAAACATGGTTTTTTCTAGCAGTAGCTCTAGTGATTTCATCTACAGTAAGTTCCTGTTTCTTAGTTATTCATTTGTTAGAATTGTAATTTAAATCCTCTAAATAACATATCTTTGATATAATTTGGTGCATAAATAAAAGGCTATATGATGAATATTTATACTAATGTGGCGCTGGCTTATTTAGCACTTACTCTCACAGCATGTTTGCATGATGAAAACCGCTCAGAGCCTGATAAGGTTTCCACATCTGAAATTTCTGCTATGGATGCAGAACAAGACTTACTTAGGCAGAAAAAAGTCTATGATGAAGCCGCAGCAGATCCAAAGCAATTTAAAGCAGACTTAAAAGAAAACTGCCCGCATTATGGCAGTGCGCTCCTTACTGCAGCAGAAACCATTCAGCTTGGAACCAGAGTATTTAATGCGGGCGGTGTAAGCCTTACGAAACGAATTTATGAAGGTACTGTCTATAAGTTATTATTTGAAATTAAAGATGATTGTATGAATTTGAGTGATGCATTGCAGGTAGGTTTAGTTAATGCTGCAGAGTCTAAAGATCATCATGATCAAGCTTGGGCATTACGCAATGCATTAGATCTAATTATGGGTGGGCCACCATTAAAGCCATCTAGAGCCCAGTAAAATATTAATTACTTCATGTTTCACAGAAGGCTCAAAAAAAAATATCTAGTGCTACTATTAGTAGTATTATTTATTTCTCCCAAAGCTTTTTCAGGTGAAAATGTTTCAACCGATAAAGAAAGTTTTGCACAGGAGTATGCTCATTTAGGAATGCTGTTAGAAAAAGTCAAAGATAAGCAAACAGCAATACATTATAAACCTCGAATAATTAAAGAGCTGAATAGGATTAAATCAAGTGTAGATCAAAGTGATTTTGATACACTAACCCCTGAAGAAAAGGCACTCTTTATAAAGAAATTTCAAAATAACAATCTTCACTGTGGCTACGTAACTAAAGTTGTTGATGAGCGCAACAGATTGTTGCTCAATAAAGAAGCAAAGAATGAATTGGGTGGCTTGTTAGATCAACTATTGCAGTAAAATTACAGCAAATTATTAATTGCTATTATATTGACCGTTCCATGTTGCCCTCGTTTGTGCGGGCATTTTCTGAGAATCATCCATTGTATTATCCCAGGTTTTAAATAACTTAATTAAGTTGTTTATCGTCACGGGTTTAGAAAATAAGTGTCCTTGACAGTAATCGCAGCCCAGTTGTTTGAGTTTATTGTAATGCAATTCAGATTCTATGCCTTCAGCAACTACTGATATACCAAACCCATGAGCTAGTCTAATAATCGCGTCAATTACTATCTCATCTTGTGTCGACTTTATTACTTTTGATATTAACGTCCTATTTATTTTAATCTTGCTAAACGGTAACTGTCTTAAATTTAGCAACGACATATTTTCAGCTCCATAATTATCAAGTGTAAATTTGATGTTATTTTCTTTGAGCTTAGTAATAAGCTTTAATGCTTGTTCGGGTATCAAGTGTAGTTTTTTCTCAGAAATTTCAAATTCAATGTTACTTGCCCGCATTTTATTTTTAGTTATGCAATCTTCTATAAGTGTCGGAAAGTGAGAATCCAATAAATTTCTTTCTGATATATTTACTGAAATTGATGCATTTATTCCATATCTTCCTAATTTTCGAGCATCACTTAAAGCCGTATTAATCACCCATTTTGTCATCTGACGAACAAGTTTAGAATGCTCTATCTGATCAATGAATTCACTTGGTCTAATAAGACCTCTATTAGGATGATCCCACCTGAGTAATGCTTCAGCGGTAGTTATGCCATTGTCTGAGAGGTTAATTATAGGTTGATAAAATAATTTAAATTGTTGTTCTTTAAGAGCAGTGTGTATCTCTAGTCGGATACTACTTTCTTCATTTAATTTACTTTTCTGTTGCTGTTTATAGACTTCAAGCTTTTTATTATTATGAACGGCAGAGACTAGTGCTAAACGAGCGGACTTAATTAGCTCGTTTGCCTGCCCACCATGCTCTGGAAATATTGCAATTCCAGCATGTAGCGAGAGCTCAACAGATATACCAGATGTATGTATCGAATTTTTAGAGATTTTAAGTACTTTGGCAATTTGAGTGTTAATATTAGAGCTATCTTGATGATTAAAAATAACTAAAAAATCAGTATTTTCCAATCTGCCAACTGTTGCTGAATCATCAGTAATTTTATACAAGCTCGTCGCAAAAGACCTAATTACTTTTTCAGTTGATTCTTGCCCTAAAGTACTTGTTATTTCTTGTAAATTAACTATACGTAACAAAAGAGTAGTTATAGCTTTAGTGCTATCTGTCTCAGTTATTAGTTTTTCTAGATACTCATTGACACCATCTTTATTTAATGTTCGACTGATTTTGTCATGTTTTGCCTGATACTCGAGCGCTACTGCTGCACCAGTTTTACCCATAGTGTTGCGTAAAATAAATTGCGTTGCAACGGAATCTATATATGTTTTATTTTTTGGTTGCAGCTGAAGTCCTATATGTTTGCCATTTGAATGGTTAGCAGCAATTTCAAATAGATGTTCAGTAGATTTGTTTAAATGTGTTAGCTCGCCATAAAATATTTGCCACTTATCATGTTGTATAGAGGGCGCTATTTCTCTAAGTGGTGTATTAATTAAATCCTGGTCTTTGACACCTAGTAACCTAGAAGCGATTGAATCTGCTTTTAAAATAACACCATCTTTATCAACTGAAATCTCTCCTTCTAATAGTTTGTTTAAGCAACTATTATTTCTTTCATTTTCAAGATTAAATGATTTTATTGAGATGAATAATTTTCTACGATGAAAGTATGTGAGGTAAATTGTTACCGTCACTAAACCCATGAATAATAATAACGATGGAAATAATGTTCTAAAGAATGTAAGCGTAATATAATTCAATATTAATGGGAAAACTGAAATTGCAGTAGAACCTAAAAATATTTGCGAACGATTTTCATTTTTTGAAAATAAGTTAATTAGGAGTAAAGATAGAATAAAAAACACCACTAATAAAATGTGTGCTGGAATGGAACTAAATTTCCCACTTTTCAGTGTTTCAAGTAAAAGTGCGTGATTATTGTTGCGTTTTGAACTTGGCCCAATAATTATATGTTTATTTTTAAATATTTCAGCATCACTATTAATAATTTCATTAAATAAATATTTGTTAATTATATTTTCAGAGAATGCTGGGTCTAGGTAAGTCGATGCTATCCCTGATGATTGCTTTCCAAGTTGCAATATAACAGCATGTGGATATGAGGTTGATGCTGTATTAAGTTTCAGATTTATGGATTTATTTAATACACTTTCGTCTAAGGCATAATCTATAAAACCAATTTTTACATGTTTACGAAATGTTGACAGTGGACGAATTGTTTTTCGCTCTGATTTATATATAGGGATAACGATATTTGATGAACTGTTAGCCTGGAGTGTATTGCTTAAAATACTATCATCAAATGGGTGTGCGCTTGACTGTGATAAGTCTATATCAAGTAGGATGCTCTTAGCATTTACGTCGATGAGTGATTGCACTAATCCTGCTAATGATGCTCGATTAATATCAGTAGTATTATATTCAATAATCGCGTGTTCGTTTTTATTATGTGTGCCTACTGCAGAATAGAGCATGCTTGTAAATTTATATTCTGCAGTATTAGAAACGGTTAAATTGCCAATAAGCAATATTACATTGCCAATTAATAAAATAGTCAGAAGATGAGGCCACTTGCAGCTAAGTATCCTTTTGTTAATAGGAAAGATTTTCATTAAGAATATAAACGCATGTTTCGGACTCTGGGTAGTTCATTTTGCACGATTGAACTGCTGATATGGGTAACTTATAGGTGTAAGTGGTACGGAATGGAGTGTATTTCAGATAGGGGTACCAGCAATTTATCGATATGGGTGCTCATTAGGAACTAAATGCGTTTCTCAAGCATTTATTATGGGTCCGAAAGTAATGCTAATTAAACTGATTTTTGTTTCATTAATGATGTGCTCGTGTGCGTTATTGTTACTTAATGGCCACTTAAGCCATGGACACTATGAGGCCAAAAGCCAAACTTTTAAATGCAAATTACCCGGTGGCGCATTCAGTTCGAAAGTTGAAATTATGGATAGTAGTAAGTGAGTTGGGTGAAACAGTAACATTTTCATTAAATATTGGGTTATTGTGGCGTATTGATCATCTGCGTATAGGAATACATAGGCTAGCAATACTTGAAGGTTCAACGGATAGAAGGCAGCAATTAGACCAAGCAAAATATAATTATATCAGTTTGCATCTGGCGCAACATACTGATCAAGTAGAGGTAGACTGGGAACAGTTTATCGTTGTTGATGATGTAGAGGTGCTGTTAACCCAAACATATGTTAAGTGGGATGGTAATGAAGAAAAAAGAGAGCTGTTATTTTCAATAGATGGCGATTACCTAAATATTGTCCACTTTGCGCAAAATCTATCTAGCGACTTGCAGACCTTTACAACGGGGGCAGCAGGTTTCTACAAAAGTTGCGAGTTTTATTAATTTTTCACTTTTCCTGCCATCACCACAGACAGTGCTTCGGTATTAAGTAACTCTTCTAATAGTTGAACATGTTTAGGTAGAGAACTTTCAGCAAGAGCAGCATAGTATGAGGGGCGAATTTTTGTACTTATTTATATAAGTATTTACTTCCTATTATTTTTCACTTCATTTGCAACACCTTTGGTATATATTTAATAGCTGGAAATACTATAACTATTGATTAATAAATGGCAGACAAAAAAATTAAACAGGAATTGCGAGAAATTCGTATCAACCCAATTGTTCCAACAGAATCTGTGCTGGTGTCCACTGCACGTGGTTTACGTCCACGTAAAGATGAAGAACCTCAGGTAATTAGCACGGAGTCCAAGGTTGAAAAGTGCCCATTTTGTAAAGGTAATGAAGATAAAACGCCACCGACACTAATTAGTTGGCCGAATGAAAAAGAGTGGCAAATACGTATAGTCGAAAATTTATTCCCAGTATTAAGTGATAGACAGATCTCACAAAACCTAAGTTTTGGTTTGCAACACGTCATTGATGGTTATGGTCGTCATGAAGTGGTGATCGACCATGATAATCACTCTATCCATGTAGATCATATGTCACAAGAACATTTGCATGCGCTATTTAAAATCTATCGTGACCGAATGCAAGTCTTATATGAAAGTGATACACGTATTAAATACGTTTTAGTATTTAAAAACTTTGGCCCTGCAGCAGGTGCCAGTATTGCGCACACACACAGTCAAATAGTCGCCATGCCAGTAGTGCCGGAAAATGTGGCTACAGAGCTACAACATTCGCATGCTCATTATGAAAAGTATAATCAAAACATCTTTTCGCACTTAGTTGATGAAGCGCTAACATTTGAAGCAACAATCTATGATCGTGAATCTGGAGAAGTGCGTCGAAAAATAGATGTAGGGCAGTATGTAGTCGAAAAATCTAAAAGGTTTATTGCCATAAAACCATTCGCCAGCCGCTTTGAATGGGAAGTGCAAATTTTCCCACTATATTCACAAGCCGATTACCTGAATTGCAGTGACGAAGACCTAGAGGACTTTGCTTTGTTGCTTAAAAGTACGATGTTGCGATTAAACAAAGTTATCGGCGGCGCACAATACAATTATTTTTTGCATTCTATTCCACACGGCGATGAGTTTAAAAAACATAAAAATAGTTATCAGTGGCACTTAGAAATTTGCCCACGCACCAGTATCCCTACCGGTTTTGAACTGGGTTCGGGTTTGTTTGTGAGTACGGTCAGCCCTGAAGATGCAGCTAAAAAATTACGTGAAGTCTCTATTGACTAACCGTTTAAAAACGTAGCTGAAATTGTGGTGTCGCTTCTGGAGTTTTGGTTCCCGTGCTTACATCTTTCGGGCTAGAGCTAAATGGCTCAAGCTGTGGGTCTCCTTCGTATATAGACTTTGCGCCCCAACGTACCTCTCTTTTTTGCTTAGGCCTAGGCTTAGGCTTACGCCACTCTTCTTCTTGTTTTGGTTCACGCATAATTTCTTCACGACTGAAAATAGTATCTACATTTAAGTTATTAAAATCATCTGGAAGATCCAACTGTGAATTTGGAGCTGCAATTACTATAGAAGATATTAGTAAAAGTAACGCAAAAGTATATGAATACTCTTGTGGTAGTCCGCCAAAATAGTAAACTTGTGGAAGCAATGCTCAATCCTTTTCCCACTCTAAAGACTCAAACCAATATTTATGTTTGGCAGGCAACCACCCTTCTGCATCTCTAGCAGTGATCCATGCATTTAAATAGTTCAAGAATTCTTGCTCCCCCTTATTGACGGCCATTCCAGTTTTGTAACTTAATAACGGTTCACTAAGTGGAACATCAATTTGATCCGGGTATTTCATTGCTAAAAATTGTGGTACCGGTGACGACTCTACTAATGCGTGAATTTCTCCTTCAAGTACCGCGTTAATTGCATCTTCACTTTTTATAAAAGACTTTATTTTAGCTTTGCTAAATACCTGTCCTGCAAGTTGTTCTGAAACAGTGTTTGAAACAGCGCCAATCGTCACTTTCGAATTATTTAATTCTTCAAGTGCTTCTATATTCTTAGTTTGCGCAATGCAAGCGGCAAGACTTATGCCAGAATTTGCATAGGGGTTAGAGAAATTTATACGAAGCGCACGTTCTGGAGTGATCGCCATACCAGCGATAATGATGTCAATTTCTTTTGATTCTAATACATCGATTAAATTTTCCCATTCAACTACTTTAAACTCTGGTTTTGCTCCCAAATCTTTCGCTAGCTGTTTAGCTATTTGAATTTCAAAGCCATCTAATTCCCCATTCTTATTTTTTATTGCCCATGGTTCAAATAATGAAACACCTATGCGTATAGTCCCTGTTTTGAGTACTTGCTCAAGTGTACTTGCCTGTGAGACTCCAGCCAGACTTATTAACAAAGCAATGATTGAGAAATGAAAAAAATGTATTAACCGATTCATACTGATGACAAACCCTAGATATATTTTTAGATATAAAGTTATATTTTTAAGTAAGTTACAAATAGATTACTTATAAGTAACATTATTACGAATTTTATTCTTGTTATTGACTTACTATTGTATCAACTTAATCATAAATGCAACACATTTTATACGGTGATAGAAAGTTTTATCTTCGTTAGAATATTAGGTATCGGTTTATTTATGTGAATCGTAAAGTTGATTAAGGTGCTAAATGAAAACAATCAAAGCAATTGCCTTTTCCTGCATGGTTTTATTTACACTTACAGCGGGAAAATGTCACGTCGGTTATGACAGTAGTCATGACGACGATGATGAGGATGAGGATAGAGAAGGACTTACTATAGTTGCCACCAATGTGGAAGCGGCGAATAGTGAAATCGTGCAAACCCTAAACCAAACTCTAGCGGTTGCAGAAATTGCAAGTCAATCAGCACAGTACATTAGTAACGTTTACATAGCTGGCCAAACTAGTTACTCATGTGATAATACAACTGGTGTTGCCTTACTTACGCTTAAAGATTTAGATCAATCTAACAATGTTTCTATAGGAGATGATTTATTACTAAGTTATATAGATTGTGAATTAGACAATGCACTTACAAACGGCGACTTAATTATATCAGTGCTGGATACTAAAGGCAGTGATATCGGTCATTGCGATAGTAGTACAAGTTGGTTATTTGCATTGAACGCTGACGCAAATTCCTTTCAAGTCAAAACAGGAAGTAATTTGTTTACCGTAAACGGTGAAATTAAGATCGTTTTACAGCTTAATGCCACAACAGCAACGCTGGAGGCTAATGTAACGAGCGAATCATTTACAGTAGATGATGGATCACAATCCTTACTATCTAATATAGACATTTCACAACTTATAAATCTTGCAGTTATGCCCTCAAGCTATTTACTAAAAATCAATTCGATGAGTATTTCTAATAGCGCACTAAATGGAATATTTAATGCATCCACAATATCCAATCCACTTTCTGGCTTGGAGCTACTGAAACTTGAAGAATGCTTTGTGGATCTGCAGTTGCCTGATGCAGGGTTAATCAGCATCACTGGTGAAAATTCATATGCCGATGTCTCGATCATGCCGGATGAATTAGTATCTATTGAACTAGATACTAATGGTGATTCTATTTCAGATGCGGTTATCTCATCTACTTGGTCTGAGATTCAGTAGTGCTTAATTTATTAGTAAATGTATTTAAAATTACGTTACTACAAAATTATAGAAGCAGTGCTACAAGGGAAATATTATTCATAATTATTTAACCACTGCCGAGCTGTAGCCTCTTGGCCTGTATCAAAATATTCGATAGCAACTGGACGAAATCCTTTTCCGCTAAAAGCAAAAACTGAATCTCTCCACTTTTCATCCCCCACCACTGCAATTTTATCTATGTAGGAATCATTTCGTTCTGCAAAAGACCAATCCCCCCAGCCCTCTGTGCGCTCCCAACCTTTAAAATTATTGGTGATGATTAAAATCTGCACCTGTCGCCCAGTCTTCTTAATCATTTCTTCAATTTTACGTTGCGCGGACTCAAATTCGGCTAATCGAAGCTCTCCTGATACTCGAAAAACAATGACATGATCATTCTCTAGTTCAAACTCAATAGACATTTATATAACTCTCATCTAATTTCCAACCAAGTACAGCGCTCTTTTATCATTGTCCGAGTAAAATGAAGTGAGAGACGGTGATAAATTATTCTATATGCTAGCAAGTCAAAGCTGCATTGTATGCCATTTTTTATCGTCATACTCTAATTCGATCCGACAAATTCCCTGTTTGTATAGCAGATCTTTATAAAAAAAAGTAGTATTTTTATAGACCTTAATCTAATGCGCATGAACCAAAAAGTAGAAACCCATATTCAACACCCGCCACGGCCCCAGTAAACTTTCCTGTTTGTTCCGACAACAAAAGAGACCAACCTCTTCCGTTTCCACTAGTACCTTGGATGATCGCATTACCCTCTTCATGCGCGAGATGTTTAAAGCTTGTAGTGCGGCCTCCACCACTCATTTCTTTTTTGTTGAAATTTATTTTGAAAATATCTGGCAAGTTTACAAATTCCGGATTAACACGATCGCATTGATCTTGAAGTCCACAATCTAATACTTCCACAATCGCACACACCAAAGGTTTCGAACCATCAAAATCACTTGCCATCAATGACCCTGAACAAAAAAGTAGACTCAAATAACCTATAATATTAATAAAACGATTCATTATTATTCTCCTAATTATTTAACCGAATAATCGCGGGCTTCCAAACAGGCAACATAGGCACGATTGTATTGGTTACGTGCATTCGCATATTGATTAGCTTGTTGCTGTTCCCATTGTTGTCGCTCTGCTTGTTGTTGTTGTTGTTGTTTGCTTCTGCGCGCGCCGCCAAATAAACCCCCGGCAATAGCGCCAATAGCAGCACCTTCCCCCGCTTTTCCATCTGCGACACCACCAATAATCGCGCCAGCAGCAGCACCTGTTACGGCACCGCGCCCCGCACCACCTTTCTGGGGTTCTTGTGTGGGCGGGGGAGATGAAGCAGTGGGCACTTGCATCGGATCAAAATTGGTTTGACCTTTTGCCCAGCCATAACATTCAAATTTATCTTTCTCGGTCTGTTCTTGAGATTGACCTTTTGCAGGGTACACATAAAATTCTTGTGCAACGGAAACGGTTGTAAAGCCAAAACCAAGAAAAATGATAAACACGCTCAATACTAATTTCATACTTTTTTGCTCTCCAATTTTATTGTCGCTATCCATGTAATCGGACGAAGAAGTTGAGAATTTAAATTAAATTCTTTCGGCCCATTCATCAAAAATTTATTGAACTAATTCTGGTTCAAAATCTGCATTTGACTTGCTCGTGTATTTTTTGCCTTCAGAAATATCGGGCTAGTCGTGTGGCATCAGTTCTGCGCTCTCGACCACCATTACATCAGATACTTAACTCGATCTGACACTTTCTATTATACCTTGGTGCTATTTTTTTTGGATTAATTTTTATAAAACCAATCTTGCCACATAGTACGTGGGCATGTGGGTTATGGAATCTGCGACACATTCCGCACACAATGGCGTACCAAATCGCTACCGCGAAATTCTTATTGAGACAAAGTAGTGCTGATCATGGACTAAAGAACTTTTGCGAGCGAACTGCAGCACAATGTAGTTGTGTTGATGGCAGATTACAGGATTTTCCAATTTAGTATCTCATGAGTGTCTTTGGTGAAAAGACCCCACAGTCCGGTCGGGGTCAGCACTAAATCTATTAGGGGCCTGCCTCAAAATTTTATATATTTTTTTAACGTCAGTACCTAAATGAACGTCAATGTTGTGCATCAAAGAGTGCTGACCAGCAATATTATACGTTGAGAAGCCCAGAAGAAGGCAACTGATGCACATGTCGCAGCCACGGACCAACGCATTAGCCGCCATAAGGAATCGCTAAAAAATCGGACGGTCATAAAAATTAGCCACGTAATTAAAATAATTGAAATCTGCCCGATTTCTACACCAACATTGAACGCAAGCAAGCTCTGCCATATATCTGGTGATGTTATTTGAAGGATGTTATTCAGCACGAAGGAAAACCCAAGGCCGTGCAGGAGACCAATTGTGCTAGTAACTGCAACGATATTTTTCTCGCTACTGCGATGTTTAAAGCGCGGGACAACTGCAATAATTGCTACATAAATAATTGACAATGCGATGCTGGTTTCAACAGCAGGAACAAACCACATGCCAGAAGGCACAAAACCAAAAAATCCAGCAGATAATGTAAAGCTATGACCAATGGTGAATCCTGTAACGCGCCAAAATAGGATTCTTAATTGAGTTGCGCCAAGCACCAGACAAATTACGAAGAACATATGATCGAGTCCTTCAAGAATATGACGTATACCTTCTATAACGAATGTTGAGAATGCCGAAAGTGCTGATCTAGAAATCGAAATGGGTTCAGCAAGAAGTCCACGAGCGCGAAATACCTGCACTTTACCTGGGCTATAATCTAGAATTAAATTCGCAGTATTTTCTTGGTCAGGAAGACCAGGATCAAGGGAACTTGAAACGGAATATTTGTAAACTCGTGCCCCACTTGGGTAACGAAGAATAATATCTACAATCGTGTCGCCGACATAGACTGTATCTTCTGATGCCGGATAAGTTTGATTGTTAACAAAGGAAGCTTTTGCTTCTTTCAGTGTGGCAAATTCAGGTTGCGAGCCAACGCGATAAATACGCAGGTCCTTAATCATTCCTTCTAGCGGTGTACCATTGAATTCAAATTCGAAACCAGCCATTGCAAATGAACCAAGGCCTAGTGGTTGTAAGCGTACTTGATCGAAATCAACATAATGCACTAGCAAGCCTTCTTCCATGCGGTTATGTGTGTAGGGTGCGGGCTTGGGCAAACTACCATTCACGGAAGGTCCAAGTTTATCGGCAACCAAATATGGCATCGGTATGCGCAGATAAACTCTAAGCTCATCACGTAAATGTTCAACATGTAATATACGAACATTGAGATTAAGAAGAAAATGTCCACTGACTGGTCCAACCATACAAAGAAATAAAATGCTAATGACCACAAATTTCAAATTTGATGAGACTTTATGATTTGATATAGTAAACACGACGTGTGGAGTCATCTCTAATTCACAGGTTTTACATCAAGTATAGTCAGACCAACGAGCTTCCAAACGCCTTTTACTTTGGCAAGCTCCATTAATGCTCTGTAACTAATCGTACGCTGATCGACATGACCCCAATGGCGTGCGTTTGCAAGCACGGTCCAATTCGCCAAGGTTCGAAATCCATCTTTATTCTCAAGCGTGATTGTGTTCTCAAGCTTTAAATTCTTGATATTTTCAACACTAGCAATTCCTCCACCGGATACTTCGATTGCAAAGGCACGTTTCAATTCAATAACGATGTCATTGAACTGACCATTGTCAACGATGACTTCAAGCGCCTGATTTAATGATGCTGGCTCCTTTTCCAAGAAAGCATATCGTGCATGGGTCAATATGTTAGTCGTAATTTGCATTGCGGCAGCCTCGGATGGCAGACCAGGAATGGGGTTTTTGATGTGGATGACCGCAATACGCATCATTAGCATGGCAGCAAGAAGGCAAGCTACTGATAACCCACCCAAAACAATTGCTACAAGTCTTTTAGAGCCAAACGCTAGGGCAGCCAACGCAAGACATATAAACAAAAGTAAAAGCGATACGACCGGTATAGGAAATGTGCGACCGTCGTGAAGCTTAATTGGTAATAGGTTTGGCTCTTTATAGGTACGCAGATAATTTTTCCACTCAATAGTAGTATCACCTTCCATTAAAAAACCTGGTAATGGGCCCGCAGGATCCGTCACCGTATAAGGCACCCTATTAATACGATTATTAAACAAATTCCAATCGACTCTTACATTTTGAGGAAGATGCTGAATCCAATGAGATTGTGAGACACCAACAATTGCGGTGGAGGGATCCAATAGTTCTGTTTCATTAATAGCACGCAATCCAGCAGATGTAATTTTAAGGAACACTGCACGCGAGGAAGATGGTGAAGACTGTTTGCCATCAATAGTTAATGGATTACGCTCAATAAAGAAGTCACGAGCAAGTTCTTTTATTTGAATTTGTTCCTCTACATTAAGAGTGGTTGCATTACCAATATTTATATCAGTCCATACCTGCAAATCACGAACACGCATTAGTCCTTCATGCCGCACTTCATGAGGTTCTATATATAGAAACGACATCAATGCATCTTTGTGATGACGTTTTAAATTTGGATTATCGAAAGCCGAATACCAGGGATCCTCCCAATCAAGTGTTAATTGTGCCGGCGCACCTAGATAGCGAAAATCAATTACTGGCACCGACTTGTGATACGCAATAAAACCAATACTGACCCGCACCCTGTCTTCATTATCCAATGGGGGAATGAAAGTTAATGTTTTAGGTTTTCCTTTAAAGGGGTATAAAAGCTCAACATAAAGTACGCGTTTGTCTGCTGGGGCTTCTGGGACAGGTTGCCGAGTGATTGGATTGATCATGCCTGCAAAAGGAGACTCTCGGTCTATGCGCAGGCGAGGCTCTACTAAATTTAAGTTTACA